>Ga0334886_1000316_pt1 | contig 77699 bp, 73 predicted proteins | sample GraSluR1_MG_9_FD_207232 | JGI IMG/M metagenome (GOLD analysis project Ga0334886, IMG submission 207232) | Sludge microbial communities from methane-producing bioreactor in Wageningen University, Netherlands - Granular Sludge_27_06-R1 | ecosystem: Engineered > Bioreactor > Anaerobic >...
CCCCTCTCCTTTTCCCTCGCACCTCACCCGGTTCTCCCGGCCGGTAGGGTCTGCCAGAAGACGCTCACACGTACCCGACCACGACGCCATCGGCCTGGGTAATCCTTCCGACTACAGCTCGTCGGGCAGCTCCCGAAGCTCGGCCATGGTGAACACGGGGCCGTCCACACACACGTATTTCGGCCCCACGTTGCAACGGCCGCAGATGCCGATGCCGCACTTCATACGCTTCTCGAGAGTCGTGTACACCTGCTCGTCGGCAAACTGGAGCCTCTCCAGCACCTGCAGGCAGAACTTGATCATGATGGGGGGGCCGCACAGCGCAGCGATAGTATTGTCCGGCTCCGGAGCCAGCTCCTCGAGCACCGTGGGCACAAAACCCACCCGCCCCTCCCAGCCGGGAAACTCGGCATCGACGGTGATGATCGTGGAGATATCTTCACGGGACTGCCACTCCTCGATATCGTAGCCGAACGTCAGGTCGACCGGAGTCCGGGCCCCATACAGGATGGTGACCTCACCGTAGTCCTCCCGATGCTCGAGGCAGTACAATATGGTGGCCCTCAAGGCCGCCGACCCTATGCCCCCCATGATGAAGAGGAGATTCTTGTCCCTCCACTCCCTCACCGGGAACGGCCGTCCCATGGGAGCCCGCACCCCCACTTTGTCACCCATACTGAGCTGATGCAGTGCCGTCGTCACTTCTCCCGCCTGCATCACGGAGAACTGAAGGTAATCGTTGTTGGAGGGACTCGAGTTGATGGCGAAGGTGGACTCCCCCACACCATACATGCCGAGCTGCCCCACCTGCCCCGGCTCGAACGCAAAACTTTGCATGACCTCATCGTCTGTGAAGCGAACCCGGAAGGACTTGATGTTGGGCGTCTCCTGGATAACCTCCACCACGGAGGCCATCTCCGGCAGATACGGGTTTCCCGACCGGTGGCCCGCCCGCGCGATGGCGGCCAGGGTCTCCACGTCGTCAAAGGTAAGTGTCCGCCTGCCGGAGGCACCGCTCTTCTCTTCCGCTGCTGCGGGGTGGGTGGCCTTCTGCTCATCGCCCATGCTGTGACTCCTCCCCGTCGGCCGCATCCCCGCCGACCTTGGCGTCGGCCGCCACCTGCCCATCTGCGGCACCTGCACCACCAGCCGCCTGGCCGGCGGCCCGTGTTTCGTTCCCACCCATGACCGAAAGCACTTCGCGGATATCGATGCGGGTGGGACAGTAGGTGATGCAACGCCCGCACCCGGAACACAGCAGGCTGTCGTACTTCTCCGGGTAATACCAAAACTTGTGATTGAAGCGGTTACGAAAACGACTGGGCTTCGCGTCGCGCGGATTGTGGCCGGAGGCCTCGAGCGTGTAGCTCGGGTTGAAGCAATTGTCCCATGACCTCAACCTCTCGCCCTGCGTCTCCACAACCTCATCCGTAACATTGAAGCAATAGCAGTTGGGGCACACGTAGGTGCACGTTCCGCATGAGATGCAGCGCCTGCTGAGTTCCTGCCAGTCGGCGCTCTCGAAGTTGGCGCGGAGACCTTCCCGCAGACTCTCGAGCTCGAACGGCACCGACACCATCTCCTCCGCCCGGGCCTTGGACTGCTCCGCAGCGGCTACCTGGGGCTCGGAGACTTCCTCGAAGCCCGGATACTGAAGCACGGCTGCACCCTTGTCGGAAAACGCCTGAGCCACGAAGCCTTCGGGAACCCGGGTGAAGAGAACATCAGCCCCCTCAGCATCGGCCGGACCCCCGCCCACTCCCCGGCAGAAGCAGGTGGAACGTGGTTCATGGCAACTCACCACCAGCAAAGTGGCCACTGAGCGTCTCGCGTGGTAGTAGGGATCGAAATAGAAGCCACCGTAGCCGCCAAACACCCTATCCATCTGCACGAAGCCGCGTGCATCGCAGGGACGCAGACCGAATATGACCTGGGATACTGCCTGCTGCTCCGCCCCCACCATGAGGAGCTCATGCGCCGCCGGGGCCGGCACGGCCACCACTTCACCGCCTCCTTCGCCCTCCTCGGAGAGACGCAACTCCATCTTGGCATCCTCTGTAGTGCCCGGCCTCTTGGCATCGCACACCATGAGATAGCGGAACTTCAGGAATGTCTCCCACTGCGGAAAGATGAATTCCTTGGCCGATTGTCGAGCCAGCAGCGCCTCGAGTTCGACCTCCGTGCCGGGCGACCAGGGCAGGAAACGGACCATCCCATCCACCTTCGCAGGCGCCACCACGGCTGCTTCCCCCGATAGATGCTCCAGGAAGGCCGGGAGGTCGCTCTCTTTCAAGAACTTCATGCTCGCTCCTCTCTAGCCTTGCCCGAAGGGGTCGTCGAGATTGAACGCCTGCAGCGCCGGACGATCATCCACGTTCACGCCCGCCTCGAACCCGAGCATGTCATAGAGCTCCTTGTTCATCTTCTGGTGAAGGAGGTAGAGCGGAATCTCCACCGGACACGCGCGGTCACAGGCACCACACGACGGACAGCGGCCGGCCACGTGGAAGATGTGCACGAGCTGGAACATGAGGTTCTCGGGAGTCTCCACCCGTTGGCCAACCAACGCCGGCGTACGCGAACGATTCACGCACTGGTCCCAGCAGTAGCACACCGGACACGCGTGGATACAGGCGAAACAGCGAATGCAGCTGGAAAACACAGCGGCCAGCAGGCCGTCCTTCTCTGCCGGGCTCAGCGATTCGAACTCCTCGAGCGCCGGCCACACTGGTTCCCCCTCCGGCTCGGGGACGGTGTCGCCGGCTATGTCGTCGGCCACTCGCGGGTTGGGGAACCGGCAGGCGGCGCACTGGTCGAGCAGCAGAGCCGGACGATCGAAATGCTTCTCCGCACCGGCGGCGGTTCGAGCGACCACAGTATCGCCGTTGACCCCCACTTCCACCACCTCTGCCGCGAACTCCCGGTCGATCTTGCGGCGATCGATGACTCCGTCACAGGGCACACCCACGATGTAGAGGCGTTCACGATCAACCAGGCCCTCCTGCAGCAGCGCAACCAGTGTGCGGCTGTCGCAACCCTTCACACACACCCCGATGCGCGCATCGGCCGGTTCAGCCATCTTTCGCTTCAAGAACATCGTCAGGTTGTGATGGCAGAGCGGATTCCACTGGAGCTCCTCCACCTCGGCGGCGTCCTTCGCGAACACGGGGATCACCTGGGAGCCATCGTATCCCGGCCCCCAGCCCACGAAGCAATCGATACGCCCCTCAGCCAGGGCCTCGCGCGCCAATTCGCGGATGATAGCTTGGCGATCGCTCACAGTGCCCTCCCTTCCCGGGGGCCCAGTTCGGCAACACCCGTCACGAAGGTGGTCACGACCTCCTGCCAGCGTGCCGCCTCCGAGGCCGACACCCACGTGTAGTGGAAGCGCTCCGGCTCGATGCCCAGGTGCGGCACCATCCGCCGCAGAAGCTCGAACTTGCGCCGGGCGTAGTAGTTGCCTTCGGAGTAGTGGCAGTCACCCGGATGACAACCGCTGATGAGGACGCCGTCCGCACCCTTCTCGAAGGCCTTGAACACCAGCAGCGGATCGACTCTGCCCGTGCAGGGCACCCTCACGATACGGAAGTCGTGCGGCTGAGAGAGTCGCGCCGTTCCGGCACCGTCTGCGCCGGCGTAACTACACCAGTTGCAGAGGATGGCCACCACCTTGATGGGCCGGCCTTGCACCACGCCCTCGGACACAGCGGCGGACCCGGCTTCCTTGTTCTGTGCAGACGCAACCATGGTCACCGCCTTTCTAGGTGAGAAGTGCTTCTTCGATTTGATCGATGAGCGAATCGGTGGTGAAGCCCTTGAGTGAGATGCAGTTGACAGGGCAGGTGGCAACACAGATGCCACAACCTTGGCAGACCGTCTCGATGACGTGACTCTTCACACTCCCGTCGCGCAGCTCCTGCTTCTCCGGTGCGCTGAAGGGGCATACATCGATGCACTTCCAGCAAGACACGCACCGGCTCTGATCCACCGTCGCGATCTGCGGACTGGTCTTCAGCTTGTCCTTGGCAAGAAGCACCAAGACCTTGGCCGCCGTGCCTGAGGCCTGCGCCACCGAGGTGGGGATGTCCTTGGGCGATTGGCAGGCTCCCGCCAAGAAGACTCCGGCGGTATTGGTCTCGACGGGCCGGAGCTTCGGATGCGATTCCTTGAAGAAGCCGAACTCGTCGTAGGAGATGTTGAGAGACTGGGCCAGCGAAGGAGCCCCCTCCGCACAGACGATACCGGAAGCCATGACCACCAGATCGGCCGGTACCTCGACTTGGTTGCCGAGCAGGGTATCCACACCCCGCACGATGACCTTCCCCTCTTCCTCGTACAGCTTGGACACACGACCGCGCACGTACTTGACCCCGAACTCCGTCTGGGCGCGCTTCACGAACTCCTCGTAGCCCTTGCCGGTGGCCCGGATATCGATATAGAAGACGTACACCTCGGTATCCATGCCGCAGTGGCTCTTGGTGAGGATGGCCTGCTTGGCCGTGTACATACAACACACCGAGGAACAATACGGACGTCCGACCGATTCATCGCGTGAGCCGACACACTGGATGAACACGACCGTCTTGGGTTCCTCATGATTCGACAAACGGTGCACGTGGCCCCCGGTCGGTCCCGAGGCATTGAGCATGCGCTCGTACTGCAGGCCGGAGATGACATCCGGAATCTCCCCGCCTCCATACTGAGGGTAGTGGTCTTCCCAGGGAAACACGTCCAGACCGGTCGCCACCACAACGGCGCCGAAGTCACGCTGCACGATCTCGTCTTTCTGCTCGTAGTCGATGGCTCCGGCCGGACACACGCGCTCACACACTCGGCATTTTCCCTGCTGGAACCAGCGGCAGTAGTCGGTTTGAATCACCGCCCGCTTGGGCACCGCCTGCGGGAAGGGTATGTAGATGGCCTTGGTCTCGGCCAACCCGGAGTTGAAGACATCGGGCGCCCGTGACGGGCACCTCTGCATGCAGAGCTCGCAACCGATGCACTTCGTCCAATCGACCATCGCCGCCTTGCGTCGGATGTCGACCTTGAAGTTGCCCACGTAGCCGGCCACCCGGTCGATCTCGGAGTAGGCCATGATGGTGATGTTCTCGTGATGGGCGGCGTCCACCATACGAGGCGTGAGGATGCAGGCCGAGCAGTCGATGGTAGGAAAGGTCTTGTCGAGCTGCGCCATGATGCCACCGATAGTCGACTGGCGTTCGACTATAGTCACTCGAAGACCGGCGTCGGCCAGGTCGAGAGCCGTCTGGATGCCCGCCACCCCTCCGCCGATCACCAACACATCCTTGTTGACGTCGACCTCTTCCGAGAACAGCGGCTCGGCCATGCGCACCTTGGCCACAGCCATCTTGACGATCTCGTACGCCTTGTCGGTGGCCTTCTGCATGTCGTCGGCGTGAATCCACGAACAATGCTCGCGAATGTTGGCCATCTCGAAGAGCCAGGGGTTGAGCCCCGCGTCTTCCACGCAGCGCCGGAAGGTCACCTCGTGCATATGCGGCGAGCAGGCCGCGACCACCACCCGTGTGAGTCCGAGTTCCTTGATGGCCCTCTGGATGGCGGCCTGGCCCGGCTCCGCGCAGGTGTAGATAAGGTCTTCGCTGTGGACGACATCCTTGAGTTCAGCCGCCCGTTCCGCGACCGCCCGGCTGTCGACGGTGCCAGCGATATTCGTGCCGCAGTGACAGATGAATACCCCGATCCTCATTCTCCGGCCTCCGAGTCTTCCTGCTCGTCCGGCCCCGGCTCATCCTGGGGCTGTACCTGCCCCTTGGCCGAACCGCCCTTCTTCGCGGCGCGGCGCGCAGCCTTCTCGGCCCGCGCTGCCTCAACCACCTTGCGCCGCGCCTCCTTCTCGGCGGCAATACGGGCCTCCTCGGCCCGGAACACCACCGCATCCTCGAGCGCCCGGGCCAGCAAGGGCTGCGGGTCGACGAAGTGCTTGTGCAGCATCATCTGTTGCGGAGTGAACCCCATCGCCAGGCCGATAACCTGCGTCAGATAGAAGACGGGTACGGCATACTCCGTGCCGAAAGCGGCATTGACCTGCCGCTGCCGCATGTCGAGATTCTGATGGCAGAGCGGGCAGCAGACCACCACCGCCTCCGCTCCCGCCTCAAGCGCCTGCTTGAGGATCTTGCGGCTCAGGCGCCGCTGAATGTCCGCCTTGGGGATTCCGATACTCGCCCCGCAGCACTCCGTCTTGTAGTTCCAGGGCCGCACATCAGCTCCCGCCGCTTCGAGCAGGATGTCCATGATCACCGGTTGTTCGTCGTTCGCTTCGCCGGAGAACACCTTCGGCCTACCCAGGAGGCAGCCGTAATAGGGAACCACTCGCAGCTGGCAGAGGTCGGCCTGCACACGTTCCCTGATCTTTTCCGGACCGGAGTCCTGCAGGAGCACCTCAGGAAGCGTGAGCACGGATACGTCGGAATCGTACGGGGTGTCGAGGAGCTCGTTGACCTCGGCGCGGAACGCAGGATCGTCCCGCACCTCGAGAGCGGCGTTCTTCTCCCGCTGATGACAGGAGGGACATGGGGCAAAGAGACGGTCGCTCACCAAAGCCGCCTGGCGCAGATTACGTGCCGCCAAAGCTTGGGCAAGCAGATGGTCGGTCATATGGGCCGGCGAGGACCCGCAACACGTCCAGTCAGGGACCTCGGCATACTCCACCGAGAGCGCCTCCAGCACCAATCTGGTCGATACATCGAACTCGGCCGCGGAGTGACGGAGCGAACACCCCGGATAGTAGGCGAGCGTACTCATGAGACCCTCTCCCTGGCGCGGGCCTTGTCAAGAGCCTTGCGATAGATGCGTGCCACTTCGCCCGTACCCGCGGCCTTCTTTGGAATGACCTGTACCTTGCCCTTCCCTACCATGGGCAGACCGAGTTCCACATCGTTCAGCAGGTGCCGCGAGGCAAGGTTGTAGCGCAGCAGGAAGAAGGCCTCCGACAGCCGCCCGAAGCGGGCCACATTGTCCAGAAATGCCTTGTTGAACACCCGGGCGTCCTCCGGAACATCGAGCCGCCGGGCGAAGGCCACGGTCTTCAGATCTTCAAACACCCCCGCAACATCGATCTCCCGTGGGCACCGGGCGGTACAGGTCATGCACTGTACGCATAGCTGAACGCTCTTGGAACGCAGCACCTCGTCGACAAGGCCCACCTGAAGCATACGCATGACCTGATTGGGGGTGAGGTCGAACGTGAACACGGCCGGACAACTCGCGGTGCAATTACCGCATTGATAGCAGGCGGTGACGTCGGTCTTCACCCTCTGCAGGATGCTGTCCCGCAGTTGCGCCGCCGCCTCTGCATCGTACCGAATCACGTGAGCCTCCCACGTGCCGAGTTGGGTTTTACCATTCGTGGCCGGCAGCGAAGAAGGAGCCCTTCGCACACCGGCCGTCCCCGCTTACTGACTGACTGACCAACCAGTAACCAGCATACCACGAATAGACGGGATCAACCGGTGGCTCCAGCCGCCTGCGCCCGGCTGATCACATCACTGAATATGCGCACGATAGCATAATCGTTGCGCCGCTGAACCGGCATGAACCCCGCGGCCCGTATGACCCGGGCCAATTCCCCCGCGTTCGTGCGTGCGTACACACCGGCGGCCGCCACCACATTCTCTTCAATCATAGTGGACCCCAGATCGTTGGCGCCGAAATAGAGGGACACTTGGCCGATCTTCAGGCCCTGGGTGACCCACGAGGCTTGGATGTTCGCTATGTTGTCGAAGAACAACCGGGCCACAGCGAGCGTACGCAGGTACTCGACAACGGTCGTGGGCTGCACCCGCATCTCCAGCGCCGTGTGCGTGGGCTGGAAGCTCCAGGGGATGAAGGCCCTGAAACCGTGGGTTTCGTCCTGCAGCGTGCGCAGACGCAGCATGTGCTCCACCCGGTTCTCCAGCGACTCGATGCTCCCGAACATCATGGTCGCCGTGGTGCCCATGCCGAGTTCGTGGGCTTCGCGCATGACCTCGAGCCACCCCTTGACCCCCACCTTGCGGGGTGCGATGGCCTGCCTCACCGTATCAACGAGTATCTCGGCACCCCCACCCGGCAGGGAATCGAGCCCAGCGGCCTGCAGCCTACGGAGCACCTCCTTTGTCGACAGCCCGGAAAGGCCGGCAAGGTAGGCGATCTCGGGGGGAGAGAGGGAATGGAGATCGAGGGGAAGAGCGCTCTTCAGCGTGCTGAAGAGGTGTTCGTAGAAGGAGAGATCGAGCTCGGGATGCAGTCCGCCCTGGAGCATGAGCCCGGTACCGCCGATCTCAAGCGTCTCCCGGCCCTTGCGCAGCACCTCCTCTGTGGAGAGTACGTAGCCTTCGGGATGGCCGGGGGGTCGGTAGAAGGCGCAGAACGCACAACCGCTCGTGCAGATATTGGTGAAGTTGATGTTCCGGTCGACCACAAAGGTCACGAACCGTCCCGGCACCATCTGGCGGCGGCGCACGGCAGCCAGCCGTCCGAGCTCCAGAAGGTCGGGCTCGGAGAGAAGGGCCAAGGCCTCCTCGGGCTCTATCCGCCTCCACGGAAGACCTTGCCCCAGGCGGTCGCGCAGTCGAGCAAGGAGCGAACTCATGGGCCGTCCGTTCCCCCCTTCTCCGTCTCGTCAAAGAAGCGGAGAGCAGGCACCTCCTCGAGTTCACCCGCCTCGTATGCGACTTCAAAGAACCGCCGCAGCCCACTCCGGTACTCTTCGCCGAACCCGTAGTGCAGGATCTCGAAGTACCGCGTCATGCAGTCGCGGCCGAACCGATAGTGCCCCAAAGCCGACTCGACGACCTCACCTGCGCGCACTCGACTGTGCTGCACCGATCGCACGAGTTCTTCCTCGACCGCCCGGATGTCGCCGGCCCGGCTCTCGAAGAACTCGGCGCGAGTGGCCCACACTGCATACACCATGGGAAGACCCGTCCACTCGAGCCACAACCGCCCCAGATCGTAGCGGTGGTATGAGGCGCCCCGCCACCAAGGGAAGTGCATGGCCTCAAGCCCCTCGTCGCCGATGAGGAGCACGGCGTCGTGAGTGGTGAGCGCCTCGCGCGGCGAGGTGAGTAGCTCGCTGTAGAAGACATCGAGCCCATAGCGAAGCCTGAGCAGCGACTTGAGCATCGCCACCGAGGTGGCGCTCTTCGGGGTGAGCGCTACCCGCTCGACCCGTTCGATGGGCGTGGTCGACACCAGCTGGATGCTGTCGACGGCACCCCGCGAGGAGATGGAGAGGCGGCCCGACAAGGCGAGGCGGCGTGCTGAACGCGCGTAGGCGATGGAGCTGATGGGACCGAAATCAATGGTGCCCGATGCCAACATCCGGTTGAGGTCGGTGGGCACACCCGGAACGAGTTCGAACTCCACCGGGGCGCGACCCAGCGCGGGCGCAGACAGCCCCGGCCCCCCTGGGCCCACGGGTGCCGAGCGCGCCTCGAGACCGAAGTAGAGCGGGTAACAGTTCAAGAAGGAGATGTGACCCACACGGACGGGACGCCTTACGCCGGCGCCATCCCTCTTCTCCGCAGGGTCGTGGCCTGTGAATCCGCTCACCAACGCCGTATCTCACTGTAGAGGCTGTCCCTCTCCACCGGCACGCGCCCTGCAGTCTGGATGAGACGGACCAGCTCCTCCCGGGCCACTCCTCGACCACTCTCCCCTCCGGCCATGAAGGTGATGGTCTCTTCGTGGATGGTACCGTCCAGGTCGTTTGCCCCGAAGAACAGGGCCAGTTGAGCCGTCTTCAACCCGATCATCACCCAATAGGCCTTGATGTGGCGGAAGTTGTCGAGCATGAGCCTCGCCACCGCCACCATCTTCAGGTCATCGACGCCGGTGGTGGCGGGGAGGTGGGAAAGCTTGGTATGGGCGGAGTGAAAGGCCAGAGGTATGAAGGCCTGGAACCCTCCACTCGCGTCCTGAGCCTCGCGCAGACGAATCAGATGGTCGATGCGCTCCTCCGGAGTCTCCACATGCCCGTACAGCATGGTCGCGTTGGTGGGCAGCCCGCACTCATGGGCCAGGGTATGGATGCTGAGCCAGCGTTCCCCGGATATCTTGCGCGGGCAGACCAATTGCCGCACCCTCGGAGAGAAGACCTCGGCTCCACCTCCGGGAAGACTTCCCAGACCGGCGGACCTCAAGTCGAGAAGCACCTCCCTTTCGGAGAGGCCGCTCTGCTCCGCGAAGTGGACGATCTCAGAAGCGGTGAAGGCCACGAGGTGCACCTCAGGAGCGACCGCATGCAGCCCGGCGACCATTTCCCTCACCTCGGCGTAGGTCACACCGGGGTGCTCCCCGCCCACGATGTGGAACTCGGTCGCCCCCTGTGCCACCGCCTCGATGGCGGCGGCCTGCATCTGTGAGAGACTCAACCGATACGCGCCCTCTTCATCCTCATCCCGTGAGAAGGCGCAGAAGTCACAGCGATTCTTACAGATGTTCGTGTAGTTGATGTGCCGGTTGTTGACGAAGTACGCAACCTCGCCCACCATCCGCTTCCGCGCTCGGTCAGCAAGCAGGCCCACGGCCAAGAGGTCATCACTCTCGAGAAGAGCCACTCCCTCTTCCGGAGTGAGGCGTGCTCCTGCCTCCACCTTCTCGGCAAGGCCTCCAAACATGTGGTCATCGTTCGCCATACACCCGTCCTTAAGCGAAGGCATGGTGGATCGCTATGATACCTCCGGCAACGATCTCGTACCTCGGATTGATGAGGCCGGCGGAGCGCATGATGGTGTTCAGGGCTTCCGGGTCGGGGAAGCGACGGACCGATGCGGGCAGGTAGCTGTAGGCGTTGCCGTCACCGGATGCGAGCCCGCCCAAGACCGGGACTGCGTGATCGAACCACAGCCCGTAGAACTGCTTGAAGCCGATGATCTCGGGGCGGGTGATCTCCAGGCACACCACCCTTCCGCCCGAACGGCATACCCTCCGCATCTCCCGCATACCCTGCGCGACATCCGCCACATTGCGCAGACCGAAACCCACAGTGCAGGCATCGAACTCACCGTCGCAGAAGGGTAGCGCGAGTACGTCACCCTCTACGAAATCGACCCAGAGCTGATTCCGCCCGCACTTCTCCCTGGCGAGCTCGAGCATGGGCCGGGAGAAGTCGAGTCCCACGACCCGGCCGCGCGGGCCCACCGCCTGTCGGAGGGCGAAGGCCAGATCGCCGGTGCCACAGCACACATCGAGCGCCGACCCGCCTCTCTCCACCTTGGTGAGCAGCACGGCCAATTCACGCCAGCGGTGGTGAAGGCCGGCAGTCATCAGTGAATTCAATCGGTCGTAAGAGCGGGCGATATCGTCAAACATGCTCCGGATCTTGACAGGATCGGCGGATGTGTCGATGGGCGCCATTCCGAAACCCTCCCGGCGGTCCGTACCGCCTACTCCACAAGTACGGACACGGTAGCGAACAGTAAGAACACCACGCTCACCACACTGTTCATAGTCTGGAAAGCAAAGTCGACCCTGGTGAGGTCTCTGGTGCGTAGAATCCAGTTCTCGTAGAAGAGAAGGGCGGCACACACAGCGACGCCGGCGAGGAACACCGCGCCCCGGGCCAACACCACCCCAGTCGCCACGAGCAGGCAGAGAGAGGTGAAGTGGAAGGCGCGAGTGGCCCAGAGTGCCGCTCCGATACCGAAGGCGGCCGGGATCGAGCGAATGTCGTGCTCACGATCGAACTCCATGTCCATACAGGCATAGATCACGTCGAAGCCCGCGATCCAGAAAGCGACGGCGGCGCCGAGCAGGAAGGCGACCCACGTCACCCGGCCTGTCACCGCCACCCATGCCCCCACCGGCCCCAGACCGATGGTGGCGCCCAAGAACAGATGGCAGAGCCAGGTCCAGCGTTTGGTGAACGGGTAGACGACAAAGGGCGCGACCACCGCAGGCCACAGGTAACGGGTGATGACCGGGAGCTGGAAGGTGGCCACCACCAGCACAGCCAAGGAGAGGACGGCAAAGGCCCATACCTCGGCCCTTGACAGGAGTCCGGAGGGGATCTCGCGGTCTTTGGTACGTGGATTGAGGGCGTCGATACCCGCGTCGAGAAGGCGATTGAGAGCCATGGCCAGACTGCGTGCGCCCACCATGGCCACCGTGATCCAGAACATCGTCCAAAACGATGGTATCCGGGCCTCGGCCAAGAAGGCTCCGGCGTAGGCGAAGGGAAGCGCAAATATGGTGTGCTCGAACTTGATGAGCCGAGCAAAGAGCTTGAGATAGGTAATGGCCGCTGAGGCCCGAGCGGCAAGGCCGCGACGGGTGGACAGAGCGGGGCGGCGCTCAGCTTCGCTGCGGCGCGCCGCCCCGGGAGCAGACGGCATCACGCTACACCTTTCTGCGCCGAGACGTCGATCGCCCTTCGCAGAGGGCTACGAGGTTGGGCCAGTAGCTGTCGACTCGAGCTTTCACCTCCGGGGACATGACAATCTCCTCCGGCCATTCACGGCCGTGTCCCTCGTCGGGCCTCTTGCGGGTGGCGTCCAGGCCCATCTTGCCGCCCCACTTGGGCTGCGGTGACGCATGATCGAGTACATCGAGCGGCCCCTCGGACAATACGACATCGCGGCCTGGATCCACGTTGCTGAGGGCGAACCAAGCCGCTTCCCGGTAGTCGTGCACGTCGACGTGCTCGTCGAACACCACCACGAACTTGGTGAACTGCAGCTGACCCGTTCCCCAGATGGCGTGGATCACCTTGCGCGCCTGCTGTGGGTAGGTCTTGCGAATCGATACGAGGGCGCAGTTGTGAAAAGCACCCTCCATGGGGAGGTCCATGTCAACCACCTCCGGCACCACCATCTGCAGGAGGGGCAGGAAGAGACGCTCAGTGGCCTTGGCCAAGAAGCAGTCCTCCATGGGCGGCCTGCCCACCACCGTCGCCGCGTAGATGGGGTTGCGCCGGTGCGTGAGCGCGGTCACGTGAAACACCGGGTATCCGTCGGCCGGGGAATAGAAGCCGGTATGATCGCCGAAGGGGCCTTCCACCCTTGCCTCGTCCACATCGACGTACCCTTCGAGCACGATCTCAGCGTGGGCCGGAACCGACAGGTCAACGGTGAGGCACTTCGCCATCTCCACCGCCTTCCCGCGCAAGAAACCTGCGAGCATCATCTCGTCGAGCACCTTGGGTACCGGCGCCGTGGCGGCATAGGTGACCGCCGGATCGGACCCGATGGCGACCGCCGCTTCCAGGCGGGAGCCGGCCCGACGGAAGTGGTCGGCGGCGTCTTTGTGGATATGCCAGTGCATACCAGTGGTCTCACGATCGTACACCTGCATGCGGTACATGCCCGTGTTGGAGCGGCCGGTCACAGGGTCGCGAGTGAATACCAGAGGCAAAGTGATGAAGGGGCCCCCATCGCCGGGCCAGCAGGTGAGTACGGGGAGACGACTGAGATCCACCTTCTTGCCCTTGTGCACCACTTCCTGGCAGGGAGCCTCCTTCACGTGCGTGGGGGCGAGCGAGGCCAGACCTTTGAGCTTGGAGAGAGCGTCCAGCTTCTCGCGCAGCCCCTGGGGAAAGTTGAACGCGACAAGCGACCGCACTTTCTCCCGCAACTCCTCAAGGGAACCCACGCGCAGCCCGAGAGCCGTGCGCCGCTCACTACCGAACTGGTTCATGAGCACGGGGATGTCTCTGCCCTTCGGACGCGTGAAGAGGAGCGCCGGCCCCCCGGCCTTGGAGACACGGTCGGTGATCTCCGTGATCTCAAGGACAGGATCGACCTCACGGTCCACTATGACAAGCTCGCCCTCCGAGGTGAGGAGGCGGATGAAATCACGAAGATCATTCATGCTTACTGCAATTTACCACAGCAAGAAATCGTTCTGTTAAGATGCTGCTGTCATGGCACGCAAGGATAAGGACTTCGTCGGTCTCGAGGTCATCAGCCTCGAAGACGCCACCGTCGTCGGCAAGGTCGACGGCCTCATCGTCGATGCCTCCGAGCGGAGAATCGGGGCGCTGGTGGTCGGCTTGGGCATTCACGAAGCCAAAGTGATTCCCCAGGCCGACGTGGTGGGCATCGGTGACGATGCCGTCACCGTGCGTGGAGCCGGGGTGGTCAAGAGAATCTCTGAGTGCCCCCCGGTGGAGGAGCTGGCCCGCCGAGGTGTCCAGCTCGCCGACGAACTCGTGCTCACCGACGGCGGCGACCTGGTGGGCGTGGTGAGCGCCTACTTCGTCGATCCCCACACGGGTGACATTCGCGGCTTGGAACTCAGCCCGGGCCCTGACGAACCCCACCGGCCCAGCCACACGGTAAGAGCCAAAGACATCGTGAGCCTGGGTAAGGAATTGGTGATCGTCCGCGCCGGCAGTGAGTCGCGTGATGCCGGCTCCGGTGAATCACTCTGATAGACATGGTAGGTACCGACACGGCAAGAGTGCGGGCGGTGAAGTGACGACCAAGCGCGAAAGCGAACTCATCGGGCTCCACATCGTGAGTCTTGAATCCGCCGCCATCGTGGGTCGCGTCGACGGCCTCATCATCGACGACGCAGGCAGCCGGGTGGCCGGTTTCATCGTTGACATAGGCCTCTATGGGGCCAAGGCTCTCCCCTTCGCCTCCGCAAGGGCCATTGGGCGCGACGCCGTGATGGTTAAACTCGACAGGCTCATAGTTCCTTTCAGCGAGGTACCCGATCTCGAACAGATGGCGCTCACGTCGGCAGCCATGGTGGGGGCCCGGGCCATCACGATCTCCGGCAAGAGCATCGGCGTCATCGAGGGCCTCTACGTCGACCTCAGTGATGGCCGTATCCTGGGGGTTGAGTTCGCCCCCGACGACATGTCGGTCTTTCCCCGTGAACCGGCGGCACTGCCCATCGCACACGTGGTGCGCCTGAGCCCCGGCATCGCCGTCCTCGAAGATGACTACCAGCGCCACCTCACCAAGGATGTGACTGCGCTCGAACGCCGCGCATCGAATCGGGAGGAAGCGCCGGCGTCCCGGCCGGAGAAGCAGGCCACCCTGCCGGGTATCCCGCCTGGGGCAACCGGCGCGACTGAGACGGCCTGTGAACCCGAGGCGACCGGTGAACCCGTGATGGGCGGTGCGACCGAGGTAGCCGGTCGGCCGGATGCTTTCGGCCGACCGATACCCACCGGGCATGCGGATGTACCGGACGAGGCAGCTACCGAAGGTGGGGAATCCTTGCGGCCGGAGCCGGGGAGCCCACCCGCTTCCGACCATTACCCCGAACCCTGCACTACGACCCTCGGCAAGGCGGGCGAGGACGAAGCCGCCGCCGACGAGCCCTCCGCCCAGAAGACCCCGGGCCCGAAGCCTTCCGCCGGCGAAGCGGGCGGTGGAGAGCCCTCCACCAGCGAAGTGGCCCATGGCGAGGCTGGCGCCGGCGAGCCCTCGGCCGGCGAGCCCTCCGACACCTCACCTGAGGGGCACGGCCAAGCCAGCTCTCCTCCCGGGCTGCCTCCCGTTGCTGCGGCTCCTCCCGATGAGGCGGCCCCTCCCGTTGCTGCAGCACCTCCCGATGAGGCGGCCCCTCCCGATGAGGCCGACACGCGGGAGGCCACGCACTTCCTGGTCGGCCGGAGGGTGATGAGACGCATCGAGACACCGGAGGGCGAGCTGATCGCCGACGAGGGAGAGCTTGTCACTCCCCAGACCGTCCGCAGAGCACGTACCCACGACCAACTGCTGATCCTCTCGCTCAACGTCGAGTAGGCGGAGCGGGAAAGAGACGGAGCCCGGTACCGACCGGGGGTGAGCCGCCCAAGGTGACTAGAAAGCGGATATCGCCTGAGAATACACCTCGGCGGTCTCTTCGGCCGACTTCTGCCAACGGAACTGGCCCGACTGCCGTGCGCCCTCTTCCGTCAGTTTCTCTCTGAGCTCGACGTCGGTCGCAACCCGGGTCACGCATTCCACAAACTGGTCGGAAGACATAGGATTGAACATGAGGGCCGCCCGGCCCGTCACTTCCGGTAGCGCGGAGGAGTTGCTCACCACGCACGGTGTTCCGCAGGCCATCGCCTCAAGCGGAGGAAGACCGAAGCCCTCGTACAACGAGGGAAAAACGAACATGAGTGCCGCCGAGTACACCGTGGGGAGGTCTTGGGAGCGTATGAAGCCGGGGAAGCGCACGGTTCCGTCCAAACCGCGCTTCTTCACCATCCGGCGTACGCGGGCGAAGTGTCCCTCCTGGGTGCCCGCCAGCACGAGGGCCAGAGGCCGGCCCAGTTTCTCGACCACCCGTGACCAGGCCTCGACGGCAAATTCGAGGTTCTTGTTGGGCCGAAAGTCACCTACCCAGAAGGCATACTCGTCCGGCAGATCGTAGGTGCGCCTGGCGGCGCTCTGAGCTTCCCTGTCCTCCACAGGACGAAACTGCTCGGACACGCCGTTGTGGATGACATGCACCTTGGCCAGATCGACACCCGCATAGACGCTCAAAGTGGAAAGGGATATCTGCGACACGGTGATAATCTTCTCGGCCCTTTCGAGCACTGCCGAGAGCTGCCTTCGGTACCTGGCCCGCTCAAGAGGCCCTCGCAGACTGTGGGGGTAGATGAGGGGAATGACATCGTGTATGGTGACAATCAGGGGAGTCTTCAAGCCGGTGGGAGCCAGATGGCTCGGCACGTGGAGCAGATCGGCGCCCGAACCGTCCACGAGATCGCCGAAGGCGCGATTCTCCTTGGATGACGCCGGATTGAGATTCGCGCTCACCAAGTTGAAGGAGGGGCTCGAGGGCACGAGGTCCTTGAAGCGGTCGTTGCAGAACACCGTGAGTTCCAAGCCCTTCTTGGCGTGTTGCTCCAGGATATTGCGCGAGTACGTTCCCACACCACTCAGGTGTATGAACCTCGCATCGAAGCCTACGTGCACGCGCCACCGTCCTTGTGTACAGGGTATGTACGTAGTGTAATCGCCCGATGGGCTAATGCTCAACTCGATATCGACCGATACTTGAGGGGAAGACCTTGGATCGCCACCCTGAACAAGCGAGAGCGAGCGTGTCCAGCGATAACGAGTCACCGGAAATGCCGGCGCAGGTGAGCGAGAGCGCGCTCTTCGGGAAAGTCATCCGGCTCCTCGAAGAACACAAGCTCGAGATTGCGAAGAACTGGCTGAGCCGCGTCATTGCCGACATCCAAGAGCTCTCCGTGCTCGAACACTACCCGACCCAGGAGAGCATCCGCGCTTCCCTGTACCTGCTCGAGGGGCTGGCCAGGCTACTCGAGGATGAGCGGATCATGAGAGAGTTCCAGCCCGGAGGCAAGTACTACGAGCGCGCCTCACTTCTGGGCATGGCGGGCGGCGGGGGTGCGACCGACATCCAATCGGTGTCGCAGAGCATGCAGGCTCTCGAGAACTCCATCTGGGAGAACCTCACCAACGAGTTGAGACGGGACGACCGCGAGTTGCTGCGCCTCGTCGTGCGCCTGCGGGCCGGTCTCGCCGGTATCGCACTCGCTTCGACCGAAGCCTGCTACAGGCAGGCCAACACCGAGCTGGACCGCATTGCTCACACCGACGCACTCACCGAGCTCTTCAACCGCCGCTATCTACTCCGGGAGCTCGACCGGCACGTGGAGATGTATAAGCGTTACCGCCACCCTTTCTCCATCCTCATGCTCGATCTCGACAATCTGAAGTGGTTGAACGACACCCATGGGCACGCCGCCGGCGACGCCGCCCTGCGGCACGTGGCCACACTCATGCGGGTCAACATCCGTGACGTCGACATACCCTGCCGTTATGGAGGCGACGAATTCATCATCCTCATGCCCGACACAGAGAAGGACGTCGTGGAGATAGTCGGCCGCCGCATCGCCGATTCTCTGCGGAAAACCAAGCTCAAGGTCGCCCACTCCCTCGTCGCTCTGGATGTAGGCACGGGGTCCGCCTCCTGCCCGGTCGACGGTACCGACACGGAGGAACTCATCAAGGAAGCGGACGCCAGCCTCTACCGGCACAAGCAGCGCAAGACCGAGCAAGAGAGCGAGAGCGGGAACCGCTGAGACAAGGCCGGATGGCCGAACCGGGGAAGCAAAGACACCCGGCCCTCTTCCCGCCCGGCACACCCACTCGGACGTGTCTTCCAGTCAGTTCCGGGTTTCCGGCTGCGCGCACTCGAAGGCACCGCCACGAAGTGTGTCTGTAGCATGGCTGAGCGCAGGGGCTATCACAGCGTAGTGCTCCCGGCAGGCCTTGGGACTGCCGGGCATGTTGATGATGAGGGTCTTCCCCCGCACGCCCGCAACCGCTCGACTCAGCATGGCGTGAGGAGTGATGGCGAGAGAAGCGGCCCGCATGGCTTCACAGAAACCGGGTGCAGCCCGTTCGATCACAGCCAAGGTCGCTTCCGGCGTTCGATCGCGTGGAGCGAGGCCGGTCCCGCCGGTGGTCAAGATGAGGTCCACCGTGCCCCCGTCGGCAAGCCAACGGAGAAGACCCTCGATCTCCGCCTGCTCGTCGGGCAGCACGTGGGTCGACACCACCTCGTGGCCCTCTTGCTCGAGTAGACGGCGGAGGACGGGCCCCGAGGCGTCTTCACGGAGCCCCGCGCTGCCCTTGTCACTCATGGTGACGACTGCGGCCCGCAGGGGCGGAACGAGATTCCCGTGCGCGGTCAACGACCCTCCTCCCTCCGGTAGGGTTCTTTGCCTCCGGTCTTCTCCAAGAGTCTGACTGCATCGATCACGATGCCCTTGTCGACCGCCTTGCACATATCGTAGATGGTGATGGCCGCCACCGCCGCCCCGGTGATGGCTTCCATTTCCACCCCCGTACGCGCCTGCGTCCGCGCCGTACACTCCACCTCGATGACACCCGCCCCCGGGTCGACACCGAATTCGATCTCCACCTGGTCGAGCGGCAACGGGTGGCATAGCGGTACGAGTTCCGAGGTACGCTTGGCACCCACGATGCCGGCTACCCGAGCCGTGGCCAGTACATCACCCTTGGGCATGGCCCGCTCCATCAGCAGGCTCATGGTTCGAGGGCTCACGCGAACCCGTGCACCCGCCCGGGCGACCCGTTTCGTCACCTCTTTGCCCCCCACGTCGACCATCTTCGCCCGGCCCTGATCGTCGATGTGGCTGAGTCCCACCTCCCTGCGACCGCCCTCAGGCATGGGTCAACCCCCTATCTGTGACATGGTACGGCCGGTCGGGTTGGCAAAGACCCTCCGGTCGAAGGTCTTTCTCGCGAGCGACTCCTCGATGACCCGAAGCACGCCCGACCGGTCGCGCGCCTTGATAACCTGCCAGGCATCCACTTCCTCGTCGGAGAAGAGACAGCTGCGCAGCCTGCCGTCCGCAGTGAGGCGAATGCGGTTGCAGCTCTCACAGAAGTGCTCCGAGAGGGAGCTGATGAAACCGAGAGTCCCTGCGTGGCCGGCGATGCGCACGTAACGGGCCGGGCCGGAACCTCCCGGAGACTCAGCGGGCTCCAGTTCGTACCGCTCTTCCAGCAACGCCACCACGTGCGACCTGGTGACGCTGCCGGCTTCCTTTCTGGGCCCGCAGCCCCCGATAGGCATGAGTTCGATGAAACGCACGTGCAGTGGCCGCGTGCGGGTGAGAGCAACGAATGCTTCGAGCTCCTCCAGGGTCTCGGGGAGAAGGACGGCGTTGACTTTCACGGGGCTCAGTCCGGCGGCCAGAGCTGACTCGATTCCCTCGAGGGCTGCCGCGAGTGACCCACCCCGAGTGAGTGCTTCGAACCTGTCGGCCCGGAGAGTATCGAGGCTCACGTTGACCCGGCTGAGACCGGCTTCCCTCAGAGAGGAGGCGTAGCGCGGGAGCAGGATGCCGTTGGTGGTGAGTGCGATGTCCCGCACACCGGAGACGGCCGCCAGCTGAGCGACCAGGCCGGTGAACCCCTTGCGCACGAGGGGTTCACCCCCGGTGAGGCGGACTTTGGAGATACCGGTCCCCACAGCGACGGTCACGAAGAACACCATGTCCTCGTAGGTGAGGATGTCCTCGTGGGCTTTGAACGGCACTCCCTCCTCGGGCATGCAGTACACACAGCGCAGATTGCAGCGGTCGGTGATGGCGAGACGCAGGTAGTCGACCTCGTGTTTCGCCGTCACGGCTTCCGGTTCACCCTGTGCGATCCGCTGCCTCACCATTCAGGCGCCCCTTCTCGAACCCATCGCTCCACCAGATCCGCCACACCCCGCGCGTCACTCGGAGCATACCAGGGTACATCCACCCCGGAGACAGGTGACTCCGCCACCACAGCCATGAGTTCCTCCGCCGCCGCGACAAGGCCTGCCGCGTCTTCCGCCCGCGTCACCTCTATCTTGGGGGCGGCCTGCTTCTTGAAGCCTTCGGCCAACACCACATCGACGTCCTCCGGCAAGCCGCTCACAAGCTCCTCCAAAGACCGTTCCTCTTCGGTGAGAGCAACAAGCGCATACTTGTCGGCGGAGGAGACCACCGACACCACGGCTCCGGCAAACCGCAGGCGATAGGAATCCGTACCGGGTGTATCGGCCTCGAAGCCGTGATAATCGTGTTTGACCGCGGCCACCTTGAGCCCCCGGGACTTGAGCTCCCCGATGACGACCTCCAAGAGGCTGGTCTTGCCGGACTTCTTTCTGCCCACGAACGCGACCACCGGAACGGGGACCCTCTGCATGAAGGCACGCACTCTCGGAGGCAGCCGACCCTCTCCGAGCTTTGCCCGGGCCCAAGCCAGGTCGTCCGAGTTATTCAGATTGGAGAACAGCACACTGGGGTCACCCAGGTTCGCGTGCTCCATATCGACAAAACGCGTGCGTCCCGACGCGTAGAGGGGGACCATTCTCCTTTCGCCCGCTGCCAGGCACTCAGCTGCACTCACCACGAGGGCCTTCGAGTACACCGCACACAACGGTTCGTGCAGGCCGCCGTGCCGGGGTACGCACGCCGTGTGACCCTCACTTTCGCGGGTAAGCCTGGCCAGGACGGCTCCTGTCACGAAAGGCATATCGCAGGCCAGACAGAGCACTCTCTCCGTTGGTGAGGCCAAGAGCGCGGTATACACGCCCACGAGAGCCCCCTGAGCGTCGAGGGCATCCCGCACCACTGCTGTTGCGAGCGTTCGATAGCGGGCGGGCTCCCGGCATACGACGAAGGAGTGGGGGAAGAGAGGGGAGAAACGAGCGACCATCCATTCGAGCAGTGTGCCATCACCAAAGCTCACCGAGGTTTTGTCGGCGCCCATGCGAGCGGAGTTACCCCCGGCCAATAGGGCAAGCGACACCTCACCGCGCCCGATCATCGCCCAGCGCCGTCACGGACGTGGTCTTCGCTGCCGGATACATCGCAGACTCCAAAACCGCCGGTCGACGGAGAGCCGGCGGCTAGAAGCAGCCCAATTCGCAGGAGTGCAACTTGATGCCGAGCTTGTCGCAGGCCTTGCCGACCTCGTCGTAGGCAACACCCAGTTTCTCGGCGAGAGCCCGGGCATCGTGGCACGAGATGCGGCCGTCTGCGGCCGCCTGCCTCACTTCTTGCTCAATCTGTGTACTGTCCATGCGGCTGATTGTAGCAGAACCCAAGTGACACCCACCGAGCGAAGTAATAGAATTGAATGCCGAGCAGACAATCAGCGAGCGGGTCGTTCTCCGGCCCTGGAGAGAACCACATGGCGGACTTCAACCGCATTCGAGCCTCATACGAGCAGGGCTTGAGCGACCTCGCGCAGGAAATCATCGCTGAGTTCGATCTGCGCGCCGCCGAACGCGATCACGTCGTCTTGTTGGACCGCCTCTTCCAGGCCGTCCTCGACGCCTATGGGGCCTCCCGGGTCGATTCGAGTTCCTCACTCGACGTAAGCACATCCGTCATGTATGCGGCGGCGGACAAGAACGCCTCCCAGGTACTCAACGTGCCTCTCCGCAGCCTCGTCGACTCGAACACGCTGAGCCCTTGGCAGGCGCGGTTCCTCAACGGCAGCCTTCGTCTGCGCCATTCGGTGATAGTGGCCGGCCCGGCCGACACGGGCAAGTCCACGCTGTTGAACGCCCTCGTGCTGCTCATCCCCCTCGACGCGCAGGTGGCCTCCATCGAAGACACGCAGCGACTGCCCGCCCTACGCAACCGTTCCTTCACGGTCACCCTGCAGGCGCCGTCGGGCACACCTGCCTTTGCCGGAGCCCTCGACAAAGCGCGTGACATGAAGCCCGCCTTCATACTGGCCGGCGAGATGAGCCATCCGCAGGACTGCCTGAGCTTCCTGCGCACCGCCCTCACCGGCGCCTGCTGCCTCGGTACGCTCGAGACACCCGATCCCCAACTGCTGCTTGCCGAGTGGCTGACACTGGCCAAAGACGCGCCACAATTGCTGAGCGAGGTGAAGCCGCTCATTACCTTCATGCAGATCGATCCCGTGGGAAGACCGAAGCTGGCCAAGCTGCTCGAACTCCGCCGCTTGGGCGACGAACTCACCTTCCTCGAGCAGAAGCCTTCCTGACACACACTCCGCGCCCGTCACTCCGAGGCGTCACAGATCGGGAGTACATGCTGAGTGAAGCGTGTGTCCGCGAGAGGAGCAGAGGCAGAGCCGGAGGTCACGTGCGCTGCCGGAGCATCCGCCGCAGTTCTTGCTCATCGATGACCGGCACGCCCAGCTTCTCCGCCTTCTCGAGCTTGGAACCCGGGTCATGGCCGGCCACCACGTAATCGCTCTTCGAGCTCACCGAGCCGGTCACCCTCCCCCCGGCCTCCTCGATAAGCCGCGACGCCTCCACACGGCTGAACACCGGGAGGGTACCCGTGATCACAAAGGTCCGCCCAGCCAGAGGACCGGCCTTGTTCTGACCAGTCTTGACCGGCCGCTCTCTGGTGGCTACCCCGGCCTGCGCCAGGCGGTCGATGTGCCGGCGATTGGCCTCATCCCGCAGGTAGACGGCGACGCTCTCGGCAATGATGGGCCCAACACCTTCCACCGAGGCCAGTTCGCCCTGCGAGGCCTCCTGGAGAGACTCCATGGACGGGAACCTTCGCACCAGGAGTTCCGCCGTCTGAGCACCCACGTGCGGGATACCCAAAGCAAACAGCACGCGGGCGAACGGCCTCGACTTCGAGGCCTCGATGGCCGTCATCACGTTGTGTGCAGATCTCTCCTTGAAGCCCGGCAGGGCCTGGAGGTCGGACGGCTCGAGCGTGTAGAGGTCGGCCGGCTCCCTCACCAGTCCACGCTCAAAGAGCTTCTGGACAAGCTTCTCGCCCACCCCCTCGATGTCCATCGCCGGCCGCCCCACGAAGTGTCTGAGCGCTTCCACCAATCGGGCCGGACACTCACGATTAGGGCACCGGACGGCCACTTCACCCTCCGCTCGGACCACTGGGGTGTGACACACCGGACACGCCTCGGGCATGCGGAACGGACGTTCAGCGCCGCTCCGCAGATCTGTGAGGGGCGCCACCACCTGGGGAATGACATCGCCCGCCCGCTGCACCACCACCGTGTCCCCGATACGTAGATCCTTCCGGTGGATGTCCTCTTCGTTGTGGAGCGTGGCCATTCCGACCGTCACACCGCCCACCTCCACCGGATCGAGGATGGCGAAGGGGTTGAGCGTACCCGTGCGGCCGACATTGATGCCGATGTCACGTAGAACCGTCTGAGCCGTGCTCGGTGCGAACTTGTACGCGATGGCCCACCGTGGATCGCGGCCCACGTTACCGAGCAAGGTCTGCGTAGCCCGGTCGTCGACCTTCACCACCACTCCGTCGATGTCGTAGTCGAGTTCTGCCCTCTCCTGCTCCCACTGCCGACACACGGCGATCACTTCTTCGAGGTCGGCCGCCCGCCGCACCGCGGGGTTGACCCTGAATCCACATTCCCGCAGATAACACAGAACATCCCATTGGGAAGCGAAGCTCAGGCCCTCACAGTACCCCACCCCGTAACACCACATCGAGAGAGGGCGGGATGCGGTGATGCGAGGGTCGAGCTGGCGCAGCGACCCCGCCGCCGCGTTGCGTGGATTGGCAAAGGTCGGCTCACCCGCAGCGATGCGGCTCTCGTTCAGCGCCGCGAATGCCCCGAGTGGTAGATACACCTCGCCACGGACCTCGAGCGCAAGAGGATTCGCCCCCGACAGTGCCTCGAAGCGGAGCGGTATCGCGCCCACGGTGCGCAGGTTCGCCGTGACATCCTCGCCCACGAGACCGTTACCCCGGGTGGCGCCCACGCGGAAGCTGCCCTCCTCGTAGGTGAGCGAGACGGCAAGACCGTCGATCTTGGGCTCACAGACGAAGGTCATATCCTCGGCCGGGTGGCCCTGCTGTTCCAGGAAGCGCTTCAGCCGCAGGTGCCAAGCCCTGAGTTCCTCGGTGTTCCTCGCATTGGAGAGCGACAGCATTGGTTCGCGGTGTCGCACCTGGCCAAAGCCGGGGAGGGGCTCTCCGCCTACGCGCTGGGTGGGTGATTCCGGGGTGACAAGCTCAGGATGTTCCGCCTCGAGGTCCAGCAGGCGCCGATAGAGATCATCGTACTCGGCATCGGAGATCTCGGGACTGTCGAGTACATAGTAGCGATACTCGTGGTGACGGATGTGGCGGCGCAGCTCCTCGAGCTGCGCCGCCACATCCGCAGCTACCGGACCATCCCGCTCAGACACCTTCTTCTCGTCGTCCCCCATAGCGCGCACGCGCCCCTTCATACACTGCCCAGACCCCGGACGCCGAGAGCCATCGCGAGGTCTTCGACCGAATCCACCACCAGGTCGGGCGACTCTGCTTCCAAGGAATCCCGGCCGAAGACGCCCCACGTCACCCCTATGGAACGCACACCCGCCGCCTTCGCCGCCTGGAGGTCATAGGGGCTGTCGCCCACGTACACACCTTGGTCGGGAGCAGCACCCATGCGCTGGAGGCAGAACTCGATCGGGTCGGGGTAGGGCTTGTTCCGCTCTGTATCCTCCGCGCACACCACCACGTCCAACAGCGGGCGGATGCCGGTGACTCGAAACGCCATTTCCGTGGTAGGCCTCGACTTCGAGGTAACGAGGCCCATGCGCGCCCCCCGGGCCTGAAGGCCTTCCAGAACCGCCAGCATGCCCTCGTACATGCGCAGCATACGATCGTGTTCCCGGTGATTGAACTCGCGGTACACACGGACGAGTTGATCGGCGTGATCGGGGCTCAGTACCTCCATCTGCTCAACCAGCGGCTTGCCGACATTGGCGATCATCTGCTCGCGTTCGAGTTCCACACCGAGGACCTCAACGGTGGCGTGGCGAAAGGACTCCACGATGAGTTCGACAGAATCGACCACCGTGCCGTCCAAGTCGAAGATCACCGCCTCGGGGAGAGGCGTGAGAGGAGCCACAGCCGGCAGACGGGGCTTGGCTCCCAGCTCGAACGGAGTTCCGGACAGGAGACCGACGGCATCACGGGAGGTGAGATCGAAGTGAATGGGTGTGACCGACACGAAGCCCTCGGCAACCGCCGCGAAATCGGTGTCTGGTTCGTCATGGTAGCTCAGATCGTCGCCATAGATGAGATAGAAGGACCGCCGCCCTGCCCTGCTCTGGAGCTTGACCTGGTCTCCGTAGATGCGCTTACCCAGCGTGGTGATGCGGATACCGCCGAGTTCCTCCCACGAACGATGGGGGACATTCACGTTCAGCAGCGTGCGTGCAGGAAACCCGGCCTCGAGGAAGACACCGGCCACCCGGGTGGCCACCGCTGCGGCCACCTCGAGATCATAGGTGTCACAGAAGCCCTCCGCCGAGACCGACACGGCCGGGATGTCGAGCATTATGCCTTCGAAGGCCGCAGCTACCGTGCCCGAGTAGGTGATGTCGTCCCCCAGGTTGGCCCCGGTGTTGACGCCCGACACGATGAGATCGGGGGGCCGATCGAGCAATCCCAGCGCTCCCATGCGCACACAGTCAACCGGAGTGCCGTCGGTGGCAAACGCCCGACTGCCGTCGGCGAGAGCCACTTCCTCCACCCATAGGGGCGAGCTCATGGTGATGCTGCGCGCCGCCCCGGTGCGATCGCGATCGGGGGCGATCACCACCACTTCACCCACCAGCGAGAGCGCCCGCTTGAGCGCCAAGAGCCCGGCCGATGCGACTCCGTCGTCGTTCGTGGCCAGAATGAGGGGCGAGGCGCTCGCTGGACGTACAAGATGCATGTGTGTCACACCTTCACGGGGAAGCTGAACCTCACGGGGCAGGATTCACGCACCGGTTGGGTACCGGTGAGTAGTCACCGAACAAGTCTCCCTGAACGAGATCCACCTCGGCGCGCCGTAACGCCTCCAGCTCACGTGTGTCGCCGCAGCCCACGACCTGTACCTTCATGTCGTGGCGGGCGGCGAAACGCGTGAGGGTGAAGACGAGCTCGAACTCATCGGAATGGTCGCGCAGGCCGATGACGCTCCGGCCCCGAAGGCGGAGCAGATGCGGCCGGAGTGCGCGAACATAGTCGAGAGGGAAGGGATCATCCAGTGAGGCTTCAATACCCAGACGAAAACCCATGTCCGACACCGATTCGAAGGCGGCCATGCTGGAGGCGAACCTGCGGAAGACGGAGGGCGAATCGACAACGAACATGATGTTGGCCGGGGTGAGACGCGCTCCGGGCAGGAGATACAGACGCGAGACGGCCCTCACCGCCGCGGCCAGCAGATCCTCGGCCGTCACCGGCAACATGAGCAACTCGTCGGGAGCTATCAGACTGTCGGTCCGTTCGAGGGCCTTCTGGTGGAAGACGTCGTATGCCCGCCCACTCAGGCCCACCCGCAAGGCAATGTCGAGCAACACATCGCCCCTCTCGAGGTGGCTGCCTTCCGGTCCGCGCACGTACGCTTCGAACCCGGCCAGCGAGTAGCGAGGTAGCTCGATGATGGGCTGAAACTCCACCTCCAAGGCATCGCTCTCGAGAAAGGCGCTCAACTCCTCACCCATCTCCTCGACCACATGCTCCTGTGCGGCCGTCGCCACCGCATCGGCCGAAGAGAGCGCCCGCAGCAGCTCCTCCTCGAGGGTGCTCCCTCCCGCCGGACGGGACAGCAATGCATAGCCCGTCTCGACCACAAGGCGTTCGCGTATGCCCGGAGCCAGATCGTCACCGAAACCAGCGTTCACGGCGTGGCGCAGCCGCTCCGCAACCAGCTCGACGTCGGACTGGGTGAGGTCGGAACCCTCCCGGGGGGCGGAGAGCACGATGATGACGGACTCTCCCGCCACACCCAGATCCGCGGGTACATCCACCCTTCTGAGGCCCGTGCCGATGAGCGAGCCCACCAGCCGGGCGAGCGCATCGTACACCTTGGCCGTCTCGGACCAGGTGAAGAGTTGGGCAGCGTTTCCCAGCATGTCGATGCGGAGCAGAAGAATGCCGAGCGCAGGCGTCTTCTCGAGCTCCGACGCGATGGTGCCTGTGATGTAGGAGAGAGGGGGGAGAGCGCAGGAGGCGTCATGGACAAGACCGCGCAGACGCCGCGACAGGTCGCTCTGGAGATGGTGGGGCGAGGGACGAAGGTTGTGCCCCGTCACCCCCACCGCGGGTGCGAACTCGGATGTGTCAGACGGCTCAGGCATACCGTGGAAGCAGTATTCCCCGGAGCCCAGGCCTCTAACCTATGCGCAGGCGCCTGCGGCGCACTCACAACCGGGCTTCGCCTCTGCCTTGGAGGCGCACTCAGCAGCCTTCTCGCAGCTACTCGAGCCGTTGTCGCCGTTACCGTTGCCGGCCGTGAGCGTGCTCTTGCGCGCGTAGTCGGTTGTATAGAAACCGCTGCCCTTGAAGTGTACGGCAACAGGAAACAGCACTCTCTTGACCAAACCGCCGCAAGACTCACACTCGGCGATCGGGTCATCGGACATCTTCTGGAAGCGCTCAAACTCATGGCTGCAGTCGCAGCACTTGTATGCGTATGTGGGCACTCGCTCTACCTCCTCTTCCGAGAGACCATGAGCAGTATAGCGTAAGTGGCGCCGATTATCGAGAGGAAGACATGCCGAATTGGCACTCAATCCCCTGGAGTGCCAGAACAGCGGTCCCTCTCGTCTTCCTGCCTGTGCTCCACTGCAGTGCGCGCGACTCACTCACTCGGAGCCCGCGGAAGGATTCTCCTGACTCTCGTAACATGGAGCCCCTCGAAAAGCCCGGTGGATCCTCCCGAAGGGCGCGACGTCGATGGGCACCGAGCGGCCGCGGCGGGCACGCACCAACAATACCCCCGCGGCACTCGCCACGCCGACAAGACTGCCCCAGACAAAGCTCCGTAGTCGAGCCCAATCCACAGGAGAACCCCACCCTCTAGCGATTGCGCCGCCAGGCGAAGAAACCCGCCACGATCATCATGAGCCAATTGATCACGCTCTGCCCGCTGAGAGCGAAGACCACGCCCTGCAGGCTCACACCCATGGCTGTGAAGGAGAGTACGAGCAGGGGAAAGAGAAAAGCCCACACGGTCCCCGCCACCGCGATCATGGCCGTAGGCCGGCCACGATAAGATCCCCCGGCCCGAAAAGTGGCTTCCCCCACCACATAGCCGATGCCGGCGGCCAAGAAGAAGGCGAGGAAGAAGAAACCCACCCCTCGCAGCAAGAAGTAATAACCGAACCCGACCGCAGTACCTGACCCCAAAGAGGCCGCCACCGCCTTGAGCGCGCGGCCGGTCTTGAGCGACACCCGAGCCGACTTGGGGAGCCGGGCATCCTCGGGGCACTTCACGCCGACTGGGGAGTGCACCATGCAGTCTGAGCAGATGGGGCGGTCACAGACGCTGCAGCGCACCATGGTCTCTCGTTTCGGGTGTCGGTAGCAGGGCCAGGGCCCCTCGCCCTCAGTGCCGACAGCTCCCACGGCGTCGTCGCTCACCGCGAGACCCTCCTCTACCTGGTGGATGACCGGCGAAAGGTGATCAGCGTACCGGCCTCAGAGTAACGGACGATCTCCTTGCGATAGGAGCGGTGGACCTCTTCTAGTTCCTTACGTGCCTTAGCCGCCGCCTCCTCCAGCCTCTCACGCAGCCGCTCGACTTCCGCTTCGAGGCGGCCGACCGCGACTTCCAGCTCGAGCACCTTCTCCACACCGGCCAGGTTGAGGCCGTACTCACTCGTCAACTGCTGAATGTAGCGCAGCCTCTCGACATCCTCCATCGAGTAGAGGCGCGTGCGTTTCGACGATCTCTTGGGCCTGATGAGACCACGGCGCTCGTACATGCGCAAGGTCTGCGGATGCATGTCGGCCAGCTCAGAGGCTACCGAGATCATGAAGAGCGGCCTGGTGGGATCTTGCATATCCATGACGCTTACCCTATCAGAATCCTACTGCGTGAAGCCCGGGAGGCCCTCGCGCGGGTCGGTGTGCTCCAATTCCGCGAACTTCCGCAGAAGCTCCTTCTGTTCTTTGGTGAGACCACGTGGTGTCACCAGACGGATACGAGCCAAGAGATCTCCGCGCCCCTTGCCGGATACCACCGGGGCGCCCTTACCCTTGATGCGAAGGAGCGTGCCCTCCTTCACCCCTTCCGGAACCTTGAGAGCCACGCGGCCCTCGGGAGTCGGTACATTGATGGTGGCGCCCAAGGTTGCTTCGGTGATGCTCACCGGCACATTGATGACGAGGTCGTTTCCGCGGCGCTCGTACAGGTCACTTGCATCCACATTCACCACGACGAAGAGGTCGCCCGGCGGCCCTCCGCGCACGCCCGGTTCACCCTTGCCCTTCAGGCGAATCTTGGTGCCGTCTTTGACTCCGGCGGGAATGGGAACAGTGTACTTCTTGAGCGCCTGAACCGTACCCGTGCCCGTGCACGAAGCGCACGGGTTCTGAACAACAGCACCGTTTCCGCCGCAGAAGGAGCAGGGCTGTGACAGAGCAAAGAAGCCCTGGTTCTGTGTGGTCACCCCCCGACCCTGACACTCGGGGCAGGTGACCGGCGTTGTACCCGCAGCGGCGCCGGTACCCGCGCACGAAGAACACTGTACCCGCTTGGGGACACTGATCTTGGTCGTAACACCCTTCAGGGAATCCTCGAACGAGAGGTTCACCGCTGCGCTGAGATCCGAACCTCGCTCCGCCGCCGCCCGCCTCTGCTGCCCGGCCCCGAAGCGGCCACCGAACAGGTTCCCGAACAAGTCGGAGAAATCACCCGTGAAAGGCTGCCCTCCGGGCCGATAGCCACGGAAATCGTAACCCTCCGCCCCTTGGCCGCCGAACGCGTAGCCCCCGGCATCGTACCTCTTGCGCTTCTCGGCGTCAGAGAGCACCTCGTACGCAGTGGATACCTCCTTGAAGCGCTCCTCCGCCTTGGGGTCGTCCGGGTTGGCGTCAGGATGGTACGTGCGCGCCAGCTTCCGGTAGGCCTTCTTTATCTCCTCCTGGGTGGCCGTCTTCGCCACGCCAAGGACTTCGTAGTAGTCTCTCGTGGTAGTCGCCATGTCTGCTATTCAGACTCGCTCGGCCCGGCGGACACTGCGACCCTCGCCGGCCGAAGGACCCGCTCGTTCAGTGTATACCCTTTCTCGACAACGGCGATCACCACTCCCTCGGCTTCAGCAGAGGCCTGATAGGCCATCGCCTCGTGCAGTTCGGGATTGAACTCTTGCCCCAAAGGGTCGATAACGTTCACTCCGTGCCGGTTCAACAAGTCGAGGAAGATGTTGTGGGTCATCCTCACGCCGCTCAGCACCTTACCCTCTTCGTGTTGCTCGGCGGCATCGAGCGCGCGCCCCAGATTGTCAAGCACCGGCAAGAACTCCGCCACCAGGGCGCCCTTGGCCGCTTCCGAGGCTTCGGCGATCTCCCGCCTGGACCGCTTCCGGTAGTTGTCGAACTCCGCTTGGAGCCTCTGCAAGGCGTCCAATCGGGAGTCGGCCTCCGCCTGAAGCTCGGCAGTCTTCTCAGCGAACTCGCGGAGACTCGCCTCAGCATCGGCCGAATCGGCTCGGGCCGCAGGCTCTGCCGCATCCCGGAATCGGGAGGAACCGCCGGCGTCCTTCCCCGCGGACAGGTCGCTTCCGTCCGCCTCCCTGGGTCGTCCGCCCGTGTGCAGAGCATTCTCCCCCTCCGCGGCACCAAGCCGGGAATCGGAGGAACTGCCACGCGGGCCCTCGTGCGCCGTGCTGCTCTTTTTGTCAGTGGTCTTCTGCTTCTCGCCCTTCATGTGTGACACCGGTATGCGCTTCTTCTCTGTCATGAACTCTGCCTTCTTGCCACGGACGGCCTTCTTCCTGCGCGGGGGGCGGCGGCTCGAGCCGCCGCCCCCCGCTTCCAGCCCGACTCGGGGGGGTACGTGATCAGCCGGCACCCTTCTCTTCAGAGGTGCCTTCTATCGCCTTCTGCGAGCCACGGACGCTCACCTCGATCCTCTTGGCCCTGGCCTCCTCAGCCTTCGGCACCGTCACCTCAAGCACACCGTTCTCATACCCGGCCTCGATGGCTTCGGAGTTCACATTCTGGGGCAACGCCACGGAACGGGTGAAGGAACCGTAGCGACGCTCAATGCGATAGTACTTGTCCTCTTCCACCTGCTCCTCGAAGCGGCGCTCGCCGCTTATGGTGAGCACGTTGTCCTCAACTTCCAGGCTGATGTCGTCGGGGTCCATCCCCGCCACTTCGACCTTGAGCTTGATGGCATCTTTGGTCTCTATGACGTCCAAGGACGGCATCCAAGACTGGCGCTCGCCCGGCTCTCCGGCGCCCGCCCGACTGAACAGCCGGTTGACTTCGGACTGGAGCGACGTCAGGTCGCGAAAAGGATCCCATCTGATAACCGCCATGACAGATACCTCCCTTCAGGTTCGTGTGTCTGGGCCTTGGGCACCCCGCGGGCGCCCGCCCGCCTTCCGGCTACTTGAGCCGGCTCGTCACTCTACTTGTCCTCATCGATCACTTCGTAATCGGCTTCCTGCACGACTTCATCCTCAGCCGATTCGGCTCCGCCGCCCGGACCACCTGCCCCGGCACCGGCTCCACCGCCACCAGCCTGCTGCTGCTGAGCGGCCTGATACGCAGCCTCAGAGAGCTTGTACGCGGCCTCCTGTAATGCCTCGCTCTTGGCCCGTATGCCGCTCACGTCGTCGCTGGTCTTGATGGCCTCCTCGAGATCGTCCGCCGCCGACTCGATGCTGGAGCGGGTGGCTCCATCGACCTTGTCGCCGAACTCCTTGAGCGACTTGCGGGTGGAGTAGACCAGCTGTTCGGCCTGGTTCTTCACCTCCACCACCTCACGCTTGCGCTTGTCTTCATCCGCGTGGGCCTCGGCGTCACGTACCATCTTCTTGATCTCGTCGTCATTCAGACCGCTGGAGCTCTTGATGACGATAGCCTGCTCGTTGCCTGTAGCGAGGTCTTTCGCCGACACATGCACAATGCCGTTGGCATCGATGTCGAAGGTCACCTCGATCTGCGGAATGCCCCGGGGAGCCGGGGGGATGCCCGTAAGCTGGAACTTGCCAAGCGTCTTGTTGTACGCGGCCATCTCGCGCTCGCCCTGCAGTACGTGGATCTCCACGCTCGTCTGACCATCCTCAGCGGTAGAGAAGATTTCGCTCTTCTTGGTGGGGATGGTGGTGTTGCGCTCGATGAGACGCGTGAATACATTGCCTTTCGTCTCAATGCCCAGAGACAGCGGAGTCACGTCCAGAAGCAGCACGTCCTTCACTTCTCCCGCAAGTACTCCACCCTGAATGGCGGCGCCCATCGCCACCACTTCGTCGGGATTGATGCCCTTATGCGGTTCCTTGCCCGTGAGAGAACGCACCCTCCCCTGCACGGCGGGCATTCTCGTCATACCGCCGACCAGAATGACCTCGCTGATGTCACCCATCGACAGGCCCGCGTCGGACATGGCCTGCTTCGTCGGTGCCACCACTCGCTCGAGCAGGTCGTGCGTGAGTTCCTCCATTTTGGCCCGCGACAGCGTCAGTTCCAAGTGCAGCGGACCGCTCTCGTCCATGGTGATGAAGGGCTGGTTGATGGTGGTCTCCATCATCGAAGACAACTCGACCTTGGCCTTCTCGGCCGCTTCGTACAAGCGCTGGAGGGCGGAACGATCCTTGGAGAGATCGACACCCTTGTCACGCTTGAACTCTGTCACTATCCAGTCGACGATGGCCTTGTCGAAGTTGTCGCCGCCCAGGTGCGTGTCACCGTTGGTGGCTTTGACCTCGAAGACCCCCTCGCCTATCTCCAGGATGGAGACGTCGAACGTACCGCCACCCAAGTCGAACACCAAGACGGTGAGGGTCTGGTCGCCGATCTCCTTGTCGAGCCCATACGCCAATGAAGCAGCCGTGGGTTCGTTGATGATGCGCCGCACATTGAGACCAGCGATAACGCCGGCATCCTTCGTGGCTTGGCGCTGGGCGTCGTCGAAGTACGCGGGTACAGTGATGACCGCATCGGTGACTTCGGTGCCGAGGTAGGCTTCGGCGTCGCGCTTGAGCTTCTGAAGAATGCGGGCGGAGATTTCGGGAGGACTGAACTGGTCGCCCTTCACCTCTACACGGCAATCGCTGTTCGGACCTTCGACTACCTTGTAAGGGACGATCTTCATCTCTTCGGAGACGTCCCTGTATTTCCGGCCCATGAAGCGCTTGATTGAGAAGACCGTGTTCTCGGGATTGGTGACAGCCTGCCGCTTGGCGACGGTGCCCACCAGCTGCTCTCCGCCTTTGGTGAATGCGACGACAGAGGGCGTTGTACGCCCCCCCTCGGAACTGGGGATGATAGTGGGCTCGCCACCTTCGAGTACCGCCATGGCGGAATTGGTGGTGCCCAAGTCAATACCGATGATTTTTCCCATAGTGCCCTCCGGCTCACTCTATTGTGCCGATAAGCATTATAAAATCTGAGCCATATATTGTCAAGTCAATGTACCCTGCCTCACACAGCCTCATGCGGCCTCCTGTCCTCGCGCTCTCATCAGCCTCGATCTCGTGGGAACGTGGGCGCCCGGGAACGCGGCCACAAGTCAATTCGGTCCAACGAAAGCGAATGTGTTCACCGAAGGATGCCGGGGGACGACAGGAAAGCATGCACGTCGCCCGGAAATCAGCGGCCGTGGCGCGACCCCGCTTCGGGCAACTCCGGTTCGCGGCCGTGGTCGGAACGTGAGAAGGCCGAGTATTCGGTAGAATTCTCTTTACTATGCGAAGACAGGGGAGAGACAGGATCAGCTCTGGCATGTCGAGACGGCGTGCCAAGGGAAGGCGCAAGGGTCCGGAGCGTGCGCTTCTCATCACACTTGCCCTCACGCCCTTCCTGTTCCTCGTGCTGCTGCTTGCAGCGATACCGGCAGGTCTCTACGTCGCCGGCGCGTTCGGTGACGACATCCCCCGGCTCGATGACCAGGGCACGGTAGCGCTTGCCGAGACCTCCCGCATCTACGCCGCCGATGGCACACTGCTCGCATATCTGCATGGTGTGGAGAACCGCACCATCATCGGCGGTGAGCGTATCCCGCAGATCATGAAGCACGCCATCGTCGCCGTCGAGGACCGCCGCTTCTACGAGCACAGTGGCGTCGACTTCGAGGCGTTCATGCGCGCCTTGGTCATGAACATTGAATCGGGGCGCGTTGTCGAAGGCTTCTCCACGATCACCATGCAGTTGGTGGGCAATCTCTACCTCGACCGCCGCGACATCTCGTTCACCCGCAAAATAAACGAAGCCGGCCTCGCCTGGCAGATCGAGGAGCGCATGTCGAAGGATGAGATTCTCGATCAGTACCTCAACACCGTATATTTCGGCTCCAACGCCTACGGCGTCCAGGCGGCAGCCCGTACGTACTTCGACAAAGACCCGGAGCAGCTCACCATCGCCGAGGCGGCGCTGCTTGCCGGCCTCGTACAGGCGCCTTCAGCCTACTCTCCGCGCACCAATCCGGTGCGGGCACTGAATCGCCGCAACACCGTACTGGCCGACATGTTGTCCTGTGAGTTCATCACGCCGCGAGAACATGAGGAAGCGCTGAAGACCGGCCTCGACCTGGCCCCCGCCTCGCCGTATCAGAAGATGCAGGAGCCGTACGTGGTCGCCTACGTGCGCAAGCAGCTCATCGACATGTTCGGTGAAGACACGGTGTTCAAGGGAGGGTTGGCCGTTGAGACGACCATCATCCCCGAATACCAACAGGTGGCCCAAGAGGCCATCGCCTCCACGCTCAACCGCGAGAACGATCCCTCCGCCGCTCTCGTTGCCATCGAGTCCCGCACCGGCTACATCCGTGCCATGGTCGGAGGCTCCGACTACGACAGCTCCAAGTTCAATCTGGCCGTGCAGGGGAGGCGCCAACCGGGATCCGCCTTCAAGACGTTCGTGCTCACGGCAGCGACGGAGATGGGCATCAACCCGTACACGACCACCTACCCCTCGCAACCGCTCTCCCTCGATATTCCCGGAAGCCTGGAGCCCTGGAGAGTCAACACCTTCAGCGGCGGAGGGTACGGCATCTCGACACTGGCACAGGCCACGCTCCGAAGCGACAACACCGTCTATGCCCAGCTCGCTCTCGACGTGACCCCGGAACGCATCATCGACGTCGCCCGCCGCATGGGCATCACGAGTACCCTCAACGCCAATCCGGCCATTGCGCTGGGTGGTCTGAGCTACGGGGTGTCCCCACTGGAGATGGCCTCGGCGTACAGCACCCTCGGCAATATGGGCCGGCATGTAAATCCCACCGCGATCCTGAGGGTGAAGAACTCCAAGGGTGAGGTCCTCTACGAGGCCCGGCCCAAAGAAGTGCAGTCCATCTCCGAAGGCGTAGCCTACGTGGTCAACGACCTGCTGGCCCGCAACGTGGAGTCCGGCACGGGCTGGAGGGCCCGGCTCTCCGACCGCCCCTCGGCGGGCAAGACGGGCACCGCCCAAGACTACCATGACGCCTGGTACTGCGGATACATCCCCCAACTGTCGACGGCGGTGTGGGTGGGCCATCCCGAGGCCCAAATCGCCATGACCAACGTCCACGGCATGCGGGTCACCGGCGGGAGCTTCCCCGCCATCATATGGCAGAAGTTCATGAGCCGGGTGATCGCCGACTACCCGGCGGAAGCCTTCCCCAAGCCGGCCGTGCCGGCCACCTGGGACTACACCTGGAAGAGCAAGTACGCCGTGGAGCCCACGACCACGACGGAGAGCACCGAAAGCACCACCACGACTCTCGATCCCTCGACCACGCTCCCCGGCCCGACAACCACGTCGACCTCACCTCCAGGCCCCACCACCACGAGAACCACGGGGCCCGCCACGACCACCACGCGGCCTCCCACCACGACAACAACCATCGCTCCCCCTACAACCACGACCACGGCGCCTCCGACTACGACCTATACGGCTCCGGTGCCACCCACCGCCTGAGCCGCACGCCCCCGCCACACCCTGGGTACGACGGGGGCACACACTGTTCAGGCTTCTCTCCCCGCCGGCCATCGCTTACGAGCACGAGTGGCGTGCCGACGTGGCCCGATGACACTTGGTTGACAGATATGAGTCTCTTGCTATAAGATTTTATGAGTACCAATATATGGACCCATGATCGCCGACCACGTGTAGCCTTTCGCGGATAGGGCCCGGCCAGCGTAGAGGAGACGCTCGCATCATGCAATTCGACAAGTTCACAGTGAAGGCCCAAGAAGCCTTGGCGGCAGCCCAACAAGAGGCCGCCTCACGCAGTCATCCCCAAATCGAGCCCGAACATCTGCTCGCGGGCATGCTCGATCAAGAGGGCGGCCTCACCCCTTCGGTTCTCGAACGTATCGGCGTGGACGTGCGCATAATACGCGGCGAACTGGAGGCCCGCCTGCAACGTTTCAGCCAGGTGTCGGGTTCGTCACAGCTCTCACTCAGCCCCCAGCTCCGCGATGTTCTCGAGACGGCAGAGACCGAGGCGGAGGGTATGGGTGACACGTACGTGTCCTCGGAACATGTGCTCATGGCCCTCACTGAGAAGGGGGGCTTCGCTGCCGAGCTCCTTCAGAACCACGGGGTAGACCGGGCGGCCGTGCTCGCCGTCCTCAAGGATCTGCGCGGATCGCAGCGAGCGGAGGACCCGAATGCCGAAGAGAAGTATGAAGCCCTGAAGCGCTTCGGCCGCGACCTCACCGACCTTGCCGCCCGGGGCAAGCTCGACCCTGTCATCGGCCGGGACGAGGAGATCAGGCGGGTCATCCAGGTTCTCTCCCGCCGAACGAAGAACAACCCGGTTCTCATCGGGGAGCCCGGCGTGGGCAAGACCGCCATCGTGGAAGGCCTTGCCCAACGCGTCGTCTCCGGGGACGTGCCCGAAGGCCTCAAGAACAAGCGGGTCATCGGGCTTGACATCGGCGCCTTGGTGGCCGGAGCCAAGTACCGGGGCGAATTCGAGGAGCGCCTGAAGGCCGTACTGCAAGAGATTGCGGGTTCCGAGGGCCAGATCATCACCTTCATCGACGAGATGCACACTCTTGTGGGTGCAGGTGCCGCCGAAGGTGCGGTTGACGCCTCCAACATGTTGAAGCCTATGCTGGCCCGCGGTGAGCTGCGCGTGGTCGGGGCCACCACCCTCGATGAGTACCGGAAGTACGTGGAGAAGGACGCCGCACTCGAACGGCGCTTCCAGCCCGTACTGGTGGGCGAACCTTCAGTGGAAGACACCATCGCCATCCTGCGAGGGCTCAAAGAGCGTTACGAGGTACACCACGGCGTGCGCATCCAGGACTCGGCCTTGGTGGCCGCCGCCGTTCTCTCCGACCGCTATATCGCCGACCGCTTCCTCCCCGACAAGGCTATCGACCTGGTTGACGAGGCGGCGAGCCGGCTCCGCATCGAGATCGACTCCATGCCCACAGAGATCGATGTGGTGGACCGGCGCATGCAACAGCTGGAAATCGAGCGTCACGCCCTCTCCAAAGAGACCGATCCGGCCTCGGTGGAGCGCCGGGAAGCACTGGAGACGGAACTCGCCGAGCTGAGAGAGCAATCGGCCGGCATGAAGGCCCATTGGGAGTCGGAGAAGGAAGCCATCGGACGGATTCGCTCCCTGAAGGAACAGGCCGAAGAGGCCAAGGCCCAAGCCGAGCGGGCCGAGCGAGAGACCAACCTGCAGAAAGCGGCGGAACTCCGCTACGGGCTCATTCCCGAACTGGAACGCCAGCTTTCCACCGAGAACGAGCGCTTGGTGCAGCTCCAGAACACTCAGAAGATGCTGAAGGAAGAAGTGGAGGACGAAGACATCGCCGAAGTGGTGGGCAACTGGACCGGCATCCCGGTCAGCCGTCTCATGGAGGGTGAGGTGGAGAAACTCATCCACATGGAGGAGAGGCTGCACCGGCGGGTGGTCGGCCAAGACGAAGCCCTCGAAGCGGTGTCAAACGCCTTGCGCCGTGCGCGCAGCGGACTGCAGGACCCCAACCGGCCCATCGGAAGCTTCATCTTCTTGGGACCCACCGGAGTGGGTAAGACCGAGCTCGCGCGGGCGCTCGCGGAGTTCATGTTCGATGACGAGAAGGCCATCGTGCGCGTCGACATGAGCGAGTTCATGGAGAAGCATTCGGTAGCCCGTCTCATCGGTGCCCCTCCCGGCTACGTGGGCTATGAAGAGGGCGGCTATCTCACCGAAGCGGTCCGGCGGCGCCCCTACAGCGTGGTGCTCCTCGATGAGATCGAGAAGGCCCACCCTGAGGTGTTCAATGTCCTGCTCCAGATACTGGACGAGGGCCGGCTGACGGACGGCCACGGACGTACGGTAGGATTCACCAACACCGTGGTGATCATGACCTCGAACATCGGCAGCCAGTGGATCCTCGACCTCGAGCTCGGCGAGGCCCAGATCGAGGCACGGGTCATGGACGCCATGCGCGTGGCCTTCAAACCCGAGTTTCTGAACCGCGTCGACGACATCGTGATCTTCCACCGCCTCACCCTCGACGACATCAAACAGATAGTTGAGATACAGCTGATTCAACTGCGGGAGCGGTTGGCGGCTCGAGGCATCACCCTCACCATCGCCGATTCGGCGAAGACCTACCTCTCTCAACAGGGCTATGACCCCGCCTACGGAGCGCGGCCCCTCAAGCGTCTCATACAGCGTGAGATCCAGGACCGGATCGCGCTGGCCCTCCTCAAGGGAGAGTTCAAGGACGGGGACACCATCCTCGTCGAGGAGCAGAACCTGGAGCTGGTGTTCACCCGGGTCGAGAGGGAGTGATCCGGAGGGCTGGGGCTGCGGGGAGCTGCTGCTCCCCGCAGCCCCAGCCCTACCCTATTCCAGCCGCATCTCCACGTCGGCCGCCTCACCGAGGGCCTCAACGGGCGGTAGCCCGGCGCAACGCCGTCGCTCACGGGCCCGGGCCATCCGGGGGCCCACCTCTGCAACCGCCATGGCCGTCACGATGAGAACGGCTCCTATGGCACGTATGAAGTTCCATTGATCGCCGGCGAGCAGATAGCCGAAAAGACCCGCGAACACCGGCTCGAAGGTGAGAATGATCGCTGTCTGGGTGGGCGGGGCGTGTCTCTGTGCGAATGTCTGTATGAAGAAAGCGCCGGTCGAAGCCAAGAGCGCCGTGATGACGAGTGCCCAGATAACCTCGGTGGAGCGGGGGAGTTGGAGCGCGGGGATGACGCCGGCGAGCGAAAAGATCACCGACAAGGTCCCGGTGATGAGCGTGACGGTACCGAGCTGGACGGCCGTCAGGAGCACCACATCCATGCGCCCCGCATACCGGTGGGTGGCCAGGATGTGTGCCGCAAAGGCCGCCGCACACAAGAGAACCAGGCCGTCACCGGCCAGCTTGAGCTCTGCCGTACCTCCGGACAGAAGCAGCAGCCCCACGGCGGCGAGAACCACACCCAGCCAGGCGAAGCGCGAGGGCCGGACGCGGAGGACCACAGCCTGAAGCAGGGGCACGAACACCACGAAGAGACCGGTGATGAAGCCGGCGTTGGAGGCCGACGTCCGCTCCAGACCGACAGTCTGGAACACGTACCCGGCAGAGAGGAAAATACCCATGACCGCTCCGCTGCGCAGATGGAGCGGCAATCGCCCGGCCCAGCCCTTCCGCCGAAGAAGCACCACGGGCACGATCGCGAGCGTCGCAAGCGCGAAGCGCAGAGCCAGGAAGGGAAGAGTCGGGTACTGAGCCACTGCATCTTTGACCAGGACGAAGGTCCACCCCCACACGGCGGCCACGCCCACGAGCAGCACCTCGGCGAGTGCACGGAGGCGGCGGGGCGACCGGCCAGCGGGGCCGGGCACATGTTGGCCACCCCCCACGAACGAAGCCGCAACCGCCTTCACCTCACCCTCCCCGGGAGGCGGCACTGAGGCGAGAGCGTACGGTTCTTCAGGAGGTGTGGTCATGGTCGCTGTGGGTGACGGTCAGGTGCGCTGCACAAGGATGGGCGGCCCCGCAGCATAGCACAAGGCCATCCGTGGAACTGCCCCCGTACCGCAGCTATACTCTATCGGGCCGAGGTAGGGCCCGCACCTCGACGGAGACCCGCCCCACCGGGCCCCGGCCCCTCACGGACAAAGGACTTCACCCATGCCCGAGCCCCGGCCTGGCCACACCGTCACTCTCGACATAGACAACCTCGCATTCGGCGGGCAGGGAATCGGCCGCCTGGATGGAGGCCTGGTGGTGTTCGTTCCCGGCGCTGTTCCGGGAGATCGGATCGAGGCACGCATCACCCGTAAGCGCAGGCGGTACGCCGAGGCGGCGTTGGTCCGGGTCATCGAGAACTCGGTCGACCGTACCGACCCCACCTGTCCGGCCTTCGGCATCTGCGGCGGGTGCGCATGGCAGAACCTCGACTATCGGGTACAGCTCAGCTACAAGCAACAGCAGGTCGCGGAATCACTGGAACGGCTCGGCGGTCTGAAAGACTTCGCGCTCCTCCCCATCGTCCCCGCCGACCGCCTCTTCCACTATCGCAACAAGGTCGAGTTCTCCGTGGGCCTCGATGAGAGCGGAATGCCGGCGGTCGGTTTCCACCCCCGGGGCCGCTGGGATGTGGTGCTTCCTGTATCCGACTGCCTGCTCGCAGCGGCCGCCGCCAACACCGTGCGCGCCGTGGTCCACGACCATCTCGTCGATTCATCCCTCACGGCGTGGGACGCCCGCGCCCGCTCAGGCCTTCTGCGCCAAGTGATGGTGCGGACGGGGCATCACACGGGCGAGGTGCTCGTGACCCTCGCTCTCACGGAGCCTGAACCTCATGCTGTCGCCGAGTTGGTGAAGCAGCTCGGTGCGGAAGTTCCCGGCTTGGTGGGTGTCGCACTCGCGGTGATTCCCGCCGAGCGCGCCGCTGCCCCTCCCGGCGAGCACCACCTCCTCACGGGCCGCGACTTCATCTACGAGACTCTGGGGAGCCTACGCCTCAAGATTTCAGCGGGAGCCTTCTTCCAAACCAATACCACCATGGCCCACATCCTGTACGACACTGCGCTTCGCCAGGCGGCCCTCTCCGGTACTGAGACCGTCTGGGACCTCTACTCGGGCATCGGCTCTATCGCCCTCTACCTGGCGGGCTCCGCCCGCCGTGTTCTCGGAGTCGAGGTGGTGGAGACAGCGGTCGATGACGCCCGCGAGAACGCCCGCGCCAACCGGGTCGAGAACGTCGAGTTCCTTACCGGAAACGCCCGCGTGGTTCTGAAAGAGTTGCTGGAGGGGCGAACGGCCGCCAAGATCGGCCCTCCCGACGTCGTCGTTGTCGACCCTCCGCGGGGCGGTCTCGCCAACAAGGTGGTCGCCCGCACGGCCCTTGCCGCTCCGGGCCGGGTGGTATACGTGTCCTGCAACCCCACCACCCTGGCCCCCAACCTGGCGCTCTTCGCCGAGTCAAGCTACACCCCGGTCAGCGTGACACCAGTGGACATGTTCCCCCACACGCCCCACATCGAGGCCGTAGCGGTTCTGCAAAGGCGGCCGGCCTGAGGGAACGGGCCACCTCCCCGGGCCACCTCCCTGGGCCACCTCCTGGGGCAGCCATATCCCGACTCACCGCCCGCGGCGCTCGGGTGCGCGCTACCGCTCGTGGCACGTGGTATCGGAACGGATGAAGCGATCAGCATTGACCAGTATGAATGCCAGGCACAGCAAGGGAAGCGCGGGCAGGGCGCGGTCAAGAATCGCAGCCGCCACCACCGTTGCCAGCACTCCCGCGAGCATCGCCGCCAAAGAGGCACGGGCATGAAGTCCGCACCGCCGGCTCCCGGCCACGAACAATGCCAAGAACAGGAAGTCGCTCACCCCAAGGCCGAAACCGGCTCTGTCTGAGCCGAGGGAGGGGAACTGCACCAACAAGAAATCGAGCGTTCTCGGCGCATGCTCGACGACCAGCCGGGTGGGTCCGCGAAACACGCTGTAGAGATCAACCACCAACGCCACTACAGCGCCGACAAGCAGCCAGCGTCTGTAGAGGAACTGCCGGCCGAGCAGCGTGCCCGCCGTGGCCCCGGCAAGCACCTTGAAGGGTGCCGCCGGAGTCTGAAGACCAGGAAGGGAGAATCCTACGGCCACCAGCACACCGACGGCGAGTCCCAAGGCAAGTGCCTCTCCCCCGAAGGGCCGGGTCGCGATGAGCCATACGGGCAGCGCGGCTGGGAGAAGACAGAGGGCGAAACCCGCAACTGCGTCGACCTGCTCTTTGCCGAGCGAGGGGAGCATACCGACTCCAAGCGCAAGGGGCCACAAGAAAAGGAGGGAGGCGACTACGAGAAGAGACCCGCGCACCCCGGCGGGGCCGCCTGCCCTGAGCGAACCGGCAGCGCTAGTAGGGAGGTTCGTCTTTGAACCAGTCACCGAGCGCCCTGAAAGCACGCCAGAACGACTGCTTCGCCCCGCGGTCATCAAGGGAATCGTCGACGTCGGGAACGGCCAAGGCGCGGCAGAAAGAGGTGAACTCCTGCACCTCGCCCGGCCGCCACGACAGCAGCTGCATGCCCGTAGTCAGGTGGCGGTTCAAGACATCGAGCGTGGCCTCACCCATCACCACCACGATCTTGGGCTGGGTGATGCGTAACTCCTCGATGAAGTAGCGAGGGCAGTTCTCTTCAGCCTCCTCCGGCGGCACGTTGGCGCACTTCACCATGTTGGTGCCGTAGAGCATGAGCGGGTCGATACTCAGGCGCTCTACACTGCGCAACACAGCAGCGCCCGAGCGCCCGAAGAACGACACCCCTTCACTGACTTCGAGATAACGGGGCTGATACTTGACCAAGACGATGTCGGCCAACGGATGGCCGGACCCCACCGTGGGAGCGAACTCCCCTCTCGTGCACAACCTGCACTGAGACACCCGCCGGTTGAGGTCGTTGCTCTCAAAGATAGCCCGCTCTTCGAGCCTGCGATACACATCGTTGAGCGGGGCTTCGTCGGTGATCTCTTCGTGCTGCTTTCTCGGGCTCGTATGCATGCCTCTTCTTTCGCGAACTGATCGCCGGGTAAGAGTATATTGGCCGACCGGGACGGAATTCCTCCGGAACCCTACCGTTGCGGCAGCATGCGATCGAGGGTGTTCTTGATGAGTTTGAGAGACTGAACGTACAGCACACTCTTCCGTCTCGACAGCACATCGGCTTCACTCAGGCTCGTGAGGAATTCGTCCGGCCCGGAGAAGGGACGCATCCTCACCATGGCCGTGCCCAAGCCGGCGAGCACGTGTGAATCGCTGCCCGCCCCGGCGAGTATGCCGTACTTGTGCGCAAACCTCTCGGCCGCCGCATTGAACGACTCGAGTGCGAGTCTGGCATTGTAGATCTCGATGGCATCGATGTGATCGGCGTTGCGGACGAGAAGCTCATACGGCGGGGTGAAATGCAGCCGGTCGAAGGGATGGGGTACGTACACGAGCCCCCCTTGGGCCCGGATACGCTCGATGGTCTCCTCGAAGCTGAGACCGGGTGGGATCTCCTCCTCCAGGAAGAGCCCGATGACCTCCCCGTCCTTGGTCTTCACCTCCTCGGCCACGACCACGAGGAAGCCGTCACCTGCGGCCCGTGTCGCCCGTACGGCCTCCACGGCTCCGGAGATGGTGTTGTGGTCGGCTATGGCAAGGCCACCCAGCCCGACTTGGCGGGCGGCGGCCAATACCTCCTCCACGCTGCTCGTACAGTCGCCCGAGTGTTCGGTATGCACGTGGAGGTCGACAAGGATACGGCCGTCAGGGTCGACCGCCACGCGGCTGCGCCGGTGGCGGGGGAGCCGCGTGGTATGCACGGCGGCCGGGCGCTCCCACCCGCCCCTGCCGGCAACATTCACGTACGCCTCGATGAGTCGCTCAGTGGCTGCCGCCGCTTCAGCCGCACAGGATGGATGAGGCGGCGCCGACCCGCGAGGGAGCACACGCAGGCCCTCGGGGAGACCCGACGCCACACCGGCTTCCTCACGCTCTGCCCCCACGGTGTCGAACACGGATGCCCGCACCCAGCCGAGCGAGACATACTCCTTGAGGGGAGGAAGGTCGGGACCCACGCAAGGAAGCCCAAGGAGGGCGCACTCCAGAATGGTCTCGTGAAACCACTCCCCACCCAAGAGAGGCAGGCACACCCAAGACGAACGACCGTAGAGAGGGAGGAGGTCGCGCTCGGAATCGTACTGCACCGTATCGAGGGAATCGCGCACCGCGCGGGGCACAGCGGGGAGCCGCCAGTTCCTGAGCGACGACAATTCGGCCGCGACCACGACTGACGGGTCTGCGGCTTCCGCGCTCCGGAGACTCCACTCCATGCCTTCGTCTTCCTCCCGGCCCCCATCCCGCGCCAGTGCACGGTAGAAGGCCCTGAGCCCCTTCCGATCGTCGCCCCTGAACACATAGAGCAGGAGGTTGCGCTCCGAGCCTACCTCAGTGGGCCGCCTGGCCGGCCCAGCGGCAGTACGCGGTTCAACCGCCGCCTCCGCTTCCCCAGTCAACGACAAGCCCTCCGGCGCCCACGAGAGTGGGAGCGGCCAAGGCCTATGCACCTCGTAATGCCCGCCCAAGAGTTCGCCAAGATAAGAGGCCCCTCCGAACGAGGTGGCCAGTCTGAGGTCGAGGCGTTCGAAGAAACGTGGAATGAAGGAGCGGCCGGCCTCGTATGAGAAAGAACCGGAAGGGGTCAGGTGGAAGGTGGCAACCACGGGACAGCGGGCCAACCGGACGGCACTGAAACTGAGGGACGGCGCCAACGGCTCGTGTACATGCAACAGATCGAAGCCGGCGGCGTCGAGGAAGCGCTCGAGCCTCAGCGTGATGTCGACCGGAAGGCCGACCCCCACCACCCGGCCCTGGGTGCGCAGGGTGAACGCACGCCCCACGATCGCCACGGGCACCCCGTCGGAGGATCTGAGTACTCCCTCCGTGCCACGAGGAAGCAGAGACGGGTCGGGCTCGTCGCCCTCGTACCACTCGTGAAGGAGTCTGCGGATGCTGCCGGCCTCGGAGTCGGTGAAGGCGCTGCGCATGCGCCGCAGATCGGTGTGGCTGCCGGTGGAGGCCACCACCACCGGACGGTGGCCCTGCCGGATGAGTTCGCGGGCCAACCTGGCTACATGACGGTTGACCGCGCTCGGCTGATCCCAAGCGAACGGGGTGACGAGCCCTATGCGAAGTCTCTGGTGGTTCATACGACCACTGGTCGGCACACAGCCGGCACCGGCGGCACAGACCCCGGCCCACCGCGCACCACACGGCGAGACACCGGGAGCCGGCGCCGCGCGGCGCCTGTGCTTCACCTACTCGGCCGCTACCCCGCCGTTCTCGTCCTTCCCACCCGCCGGCGAAGCAGGGGTGTCGGCGCACGGCATTCTCCCTCGGGCATCGCCGCCTGCGATGAACGACTCGGTGAAGAGCCGCGCCTCGGCATCACTGTACTGCTCGGGAGGAGACTTCATGAAGTATGACGAAGGAGCGAAGAGAGCGCCCGAGATGCCACGGTCGAGAGCCAGCTTGGCACACCGTACCGCATCGATGACGATGCCGGCCGAGTTGGGCGAGTCGACCACCTCGAGCTTCAGCTCGATATTGAGTGGTACATCACCGAAGGTGCGCCCCTCCAAGCGGATGTACGCCCACTTGCGGTCGTCGAGCCACTCCACGTAATCGGAAGGACCGATATGTATGTTGCGGCTGCCCATATCGTAATCGAGTTGGGAGGACACCGCGTTGGTCTTGGAGATCTTCTTGCTCTCCAAGCGCTCCCTTTCCAACATGTTGAGGAAGTCGGTGTTGCCGCCGACGTTGAGCTGGCTGGTGCGCTCCAAGCGCACTCCCCTCTCCCGCATGAGACGGGCGAGCACGCGGTGCACGATGGTGGCCCCCACCTGTGACTTGATGTCGTCACCGATGACGGGAAGGCCGCGTTCGATGAACCTGCTCTGCCAGTACTCCTCGCGGGCGATGAACACGGGGATGCAGTTGACGAAGGCACAACCCGCCTCGAGCACCTGCTCCACGTACCACTTGGTGGCCATCTCGCTGCCCACAGGCAGGTAGTTGACCACCACGTCTGTCTTGGTGTCTTTCAATATGCCCACGATGTCGTCGGTGGGGCCGGGCGCCTTCTCGATGACCTCCGAGAGATACTTGCCCAAGCCGTCGTGGGTCATACCCCGGTAGACGGGAACGCCGAGGTGAGGCACGTCGCAGAACACAGGAGTGCAGTTCATGCCCCCGTGGAGGGCCTCCGAGAGGTCTTTGCCCACCTTGGTCTTGTCTATATCGAACGCAGCCGTGAACTCGATGTCGGAGATGTGATAGCCGCCCAGGTTGACGTGCATAAGACCGGGCACGAACTCCTCGACGTCGGCCTTGCGATAGTACTGCACGCCTTGCACGAACGAAGACGCACAGTTGCCCGCGCCGATGATTGCCACCCGCACTTTGCCGCTCAACGATCGCCTCCTGTGTTGTGGTGAGAGCCGGCGCGCTCTTCTGCGCGTAGAGCTCGGTATGTGTGTACGACTCTCTGCCCTACGGTGAACAAGGTGAGTGCCACCATGATGTAGACGACGTAGGAGAGTACATTGAAGAAGAGACCTACGGCGATCAGCACCACCCGCTCCGGCCGGCTCGCCAGGCCGACCTTGCACTCCAAGCCGAGCCCCTCGGCCCTGGCTCTAGTGTAACTCACAAGCAGTGAACCAAGTAGCGCGACAACAACGAGCGCCACGTCGACCACACGACCCTGGACGGCGAACCAATACGCGATCGCCGCCATGATGGCTCCTTCGGACACGCGGTCAAGAGTCGAGTCGAGATAGGCTCCGAAAGCGGTCTCCCGGCCCGAATATCGTGCGAGGGCGCCGTCGAGCATGTCGAACAACCCTCCCACGACGAACACCACCCCCGCCCACACCAGCAGGTCGAAACCCACCAGAACCGCCGCGCCCACGTTGAGGAGCGTGCCGAATACGGTGATGGAGTTGGGACCTACTCTGAGGTGAGTGAGGAGCCGGGTGAGCGGGCTGAGCGCCCTGCGCAGTTGTACCCCGAAGAAGTTGCGGATGTTTTCCGATTTCTCCATACGTGCTAGCGGGGGCCGGAACACAGCGATTCTAACAGCATTGCCCGCCCCCCACAATTGATGCCGGGCGGCGGCGGAAGAACACGGAAGTTCTCCCGGGGCGAGGCGGCGCGAGACCTCACTCCACCTCCTTCGAGGAAGCCGGCGTGGAGGCCGGCGTGGACGGCTCAGGCTCCTGTTCGGTAGCCGTGAGGATCATGCCGTCGTCGAGCACCCACGGTGCCCTCGACCACTTGAAGTGGTAGTAGTTCAGGGTGTGCTTGAGCATGGCGATGATGGGAGCGACCAGCAGCATACCGAAGATGCCCGCGATCTGCGCGCCGGCCAACACCGCGAAGATGACCACCAGAGGATGGACTCCCAAGGTGGTACCCATGATGTTGGGCGTGAGGATGTGGCTCTCCAACAACTGCACGAGCAGGTAGATCACTCCCACCCAGATGGCCGCCTCCGGTGAGTGGAACAGCGCAGCGATGACCGGGGGAATGGCTCCGAGCCACGGGCCGATATAGGGGATGACCTCGGTCACCCCCGCCCACACCCCGAACAGGAACGCCCAACGGCTGCCCTCGGGCCAGATACCCACGACGTCCCATCCGAGTATCCACACCCCCAAGCCGGCCGAGAGCCCGACCGAGACGGCGAGGAGGGACTGGCCCTTGACGTAGGTGATGAACGACCGCTGGAGGCCACCCACGTACTTCGCGGCGACCTCTTCCCCTCCGGGCAGGATGCGAACCATGGCCTTCTGTAGACGCTTGCCGTCGGCCAGCATGTAGAAGCTGATGATGACGATCATGAAACCGGTCACGAGGCTCGCTACCACGTTGGTGCCAAACCTGAACAGCACTCCGAGCGCATCGGTGCCCCGGGTCCCCAACCACTCGTCCAGCCGGCCCACGAGGGCGGGCAGATCCAAGTTGACACCCCGCACCTCCAGCCACACCTTGGCGTCCTCGAGCCACAGCTCGAAGGAGCGGCCCCACTCGGGGATTCTCCCCAGGAGCCCTTTGGCCTGGTTCACGAGCGGCGGCAGCGCCAACACCATAACCGCCACCACGAGGCCCAGGAACACAAGGTACACAAGTGTGACCGCAAGCCCGCGCGGGACCTTGAGCCTGCCCAGGAGCATGACCAGCGGATTGAGCAGCAAGACGATGAAGATCGCCAACACGAAGGCGAAGACGGCATTGCTCATGGCACGCACCACGTAGAAGACGATGACGATGCCGATGACTATGAGAATGGCCTGGGCCCAGCGAGGTACCTTGATCTCCAAGAAAGAGCTTCCCCCCCCCTCACACGTGGCCGGCTGCGACCGACCCGCCAGGATGTCGCCTTCGCGCGGCCTCCATTATAGAGAAAACGCCCCCGGGACAATACGTCTCGTCGGGAATCAGATTCCGTGCCGGGGCTTTGCTTGTCCCCTTCTTTGAAACAGTGGTAAGCTGCACATAATGCCAGGGAGGGCTTCTGAGACCGAGATGCTTCTTCGGAAGCGGCGCTACGAGGCGAACGCCCGCCGACGGCACCGCGATGCGCTGGTGAGAAAACGGCGCCTGCGGCTGCTGGGGGCGATCGTACTCGTCCTCACTGTGGCGACGGCATGGACGGTCATGTCGCTCGCCGACAACTCCACCGCCCAAGTCGCCGACGCCGAGCTCCTGGTACCCGCCACGCCCAGTGATTCCTCCCCCGTGGACTCGCTCGGCAGCGAACACCCGGTCTTCTGCCGTCTCGACGGCAAGAATGTGGTGCTACCGGTTCCGGCCGGCACCGCCACCATCATCGCGTACAGCCCCTTGAGCGACGAACGGGCGTTCCCCTTCACACCCATCGGCGAGAGGGTCAATGAGAGTGCGGTGGCCCGCGGCCTCAGCCGCGTCTTCTCGGGCGACTCCACCATCCGCTATCACGTCTTCAGCACCAAGGGGCGGGTGGTGGCCGAAACAGCCGCAGTCGCCATAGGCGCGCCCGAGGGCACACCGGTCATGAGCCCCGTCTCCGGTGAGGTGGTGGCGGTCAAGGAGTACAAGCTTCACGGCAAGTACGACGACGTGCAGATCGATATACGGCCGCAGGGAGTGAGCGATGTCATCATCAGCATCCTCCTCCTCGATGAACCGGCGGTCATCATAGGCGAGCGCGTTGAAGCCGGCAAAACCTGTCTGGGTGAGGTACGAGCCCCGGTGGGTGAGCTGGGTTCCCGTATCGCCGAGATCACCCGGGATTCCGGCAGCCACGTCCACCTCCAGGTCACCCGCAGCCCACTGGAGTAGCCCTCGGTTCGAATTCCCAGACGGGCGGCCGTTCCAGTCGCCTCGGACCTGCAGCCCGACCCCAGACCCTGACCCTACGCCCCGAAGCGGATGCCCTGCGCGAGGGGCATCTCGTTCCCGTAGTTGATGGTCACGGTCTGCCTGCGGGCATACGCCCTCCACGCATCCGACCCGCTTTCCCTCCCTCCGCCGGTGTCCTTCTCGCCGCCAAAGGCGCCCCCGATCTCAGCACCCGCCGTGCTGGTGTTGACGTTCACCAACCCGCAGTCGGAGCCTCTGTGCGAGAGGAAGTACTCGGCCTCGCGCAGGTCGGTGGTGAATATGCTCGAGGAGAGACCCTGAGGAACCGCGTTGTGGATGGCACAGGCTTCATCCAGAGTCTGGTAGCGCATGACGTAGAGGATTGGGGCAAATGTCTCCTCGGACACGACGGGCATGGAGGGCTCGGCTTCCACGAGTGTGGGCACGGCATAGAATCCTTCCTCCAAGCCCGGTGGCTCGAACTTGCCGGCCCCGTACACCACTCTGCCCCCCTGGCTCCGGGCTTCCCGGATGCCGGCGAAATACGCCTTGAGTGCTTCCGCGTCGATGAGCGGCCCCACCAGCGTCTTGTCCTCGAGCGGGTTGCCGATGCTGATGGTCTTGTAGAGATCGGTGAGGGAAGCGAGGAAGCGCTGGTAGATACCTTCCTGCACGATGAGCCGGCGGGTCGACGTGCAGCGCTGCCCTGCGGTCGCCAGGGCGCCGAAAGCCACCCCCTTCAAGGCGAGCGCAAGGTCGGCGCGCTCCGTGACCACAGCGGCGTTGTTGCCGCCCAACTCCAATAGGGAGCGGCCCAAGCGCCGGGCCACGGCCGCAGCGACACCTCTGCCCGATCTCACCGAACCGGTGAACGAGACCAGGGGCAACCTGCGATCGTTGGCCATGCGGTCGCCTATGCCCGAACCACTCCCGCACAGGAGCGAGAAGACCGGGGGTAGTCCCCTCGACTCCATCACCTCCGCTACGATCTTGATGCACGCGACAGCCGTGAGAGGAGTTCTCGAAGACGGCTTCCAGATGACCGTATCGCCCATGACCGCCGCGATGAACGCGTTCCACGACCACACCGCTGCGGGAAAGTTGAAGGAGGTGATGACAGCCACCGCCCCCAAGGGCTGCCACTGCTCGAACATGCGGTGAAGACGTCTCTCGCTGGGGAAGACCCCCCCTTGCCGCCCTCGTCCCAACCCGGCCGCATACCTACCCAGGTCGATCATCTCCTGGACTTCTCCCTGGCCTTCGGCCCGCGGTTTGCCGGTTTCAAGCGAGATGAGGAGACCGAGTTCGCGCTTGCGCCGCTCCAGCTCGTTGGCGACACACGTGACGGCTCCGGCACGTTCGGGGGCGGGCAGCATCGACCACTCGGCCAATGCGGCTCTCGATCGGGAAAGAACCCACTCATACTCCTCGGAACGAGCGCTCTGCACCTGAGCGAGCCGCTTGTCGTTGATGGGAGACCGGGTCTCGATGACCGGCCCATCCGGCGCCGCTCTCCACTCTCCCGCGTACACCCCCGAGCACTCCTCCTCGATGCCCAGGGCGTGCAGCACCGCCCTCTTCGTCTCTGTGAAGTTCATAGCCTCGCGCCCCCCAACGCATGAGCACTCACCTCTTCCGCAGACATCATCTCACGATTCTGCAAGAATAGAAGCTGTAGTCGGCGCACAGATTCAGTCCACGGTCCGCGCATTCTCCGGGTCCCAAGGGACGGCATACCCGGTGGTCCAAAGAGGCGGGAAAGGAGGACAGGGGTGCACCAAACCCGCCCTGGCATGCTCGCTCTGGTCATCACCTTGATGCTGGGGATTCTCCTGGCCTTTCCCGGCCTTGCCCTCGCTGAAAACGCCGCTCAGCCCGAGCAGGCCGAAGAAGGCTGGCAGTGGGAGTACCTCCTGGGTGCCGCTGCGGTGTTGGTGGTTCTCGTCTTCCTCCTCAGCCTGCGCCCGGGGCGGACCTGGCGGCGGGAATTGCGCGAAGGCAGGCAACCCGCCGAGGAGGGCCCGGAACGGGAGGCCGGTGAAACCGCAGGGCCTCCCGGCTCCTCCGCTCCGGGCGGCGGCTCCGGGAGGGATCAGCTTCCCCGGTAGCACGATCCTCTACAATAGGGTGGTTTGATCCGAAAGCAGGGCAGGCCTTCGCTCCTGCCCCCGATATCATGTCTTCGCGACTCCCGCGAAACGAGGTGACCGATGCGGGCTGTGGCTGTATCCCATCTCAGCAAGAGCTTCGGCAAGGTCAGGGCGGTCGAGGACGTCTCCTTCGAGGTGCACGGAGGGGAGATATTCGGCCTGCTGGGCCCGAACGGGGCGGGCAAGACGACCACGATTCGCATGGTGCTCGATATCTTCAGGCCTGACGGCGGGGAGATCGAGATCCTCGGGCAGCCTCTTAACCGCTCCATGCTCGACCGCATCGGCTACCTGCCCGAAGAGCGAGGCCTGTACCGTGACCTCAAGCTTGAGCCCACCCTGGTCTTCTTGGCTACGCTCAAGGGCTTGAGCGAGAGTGAGGCGCGCGCCCGCATGCCCGAGTGGCTGAAGAGGATGGACCTCTACGACCATCGCGACAAGAAGGTCGAGGCGCTCAGCAAGGGCATGCAACAGAAAGCGCAGATCATTGCCGCCCTGCTGCACGAGCCCGATCTCATCGTGGTCGACGAACCCTTCGCCGGGCTCGACCCGGTCAACACCCGGCTTGTGAAAGACATCATCGGCGAGCAGCGGGCCGCCGGTCGAACCATCATCATGTCCACCCATCAGATGTATCAGGTGGAGGCTCTCTGCAGCCGGATCGCCCTCATCGACAAGGGTCGTACCGTTCTGTACGGGGCCGTGGACAACATCAAGAGAAGCTTCGCCGGCAATGCTGTGACCGTGCGGGCCCAAGGCGACGTGGGCAGCCTTCCCGGAGTATTGGAGACACGGCGGGAGGACGGCGCCTGGCGGCTCTCGCTCAGCCAGGGTACCGACCCCCAAGAGGTGCTTTTGGCTCTGGCCCTCCGGGAGGGGGTCAAGATCGAGCAGTTCGAACTCGCAGAGCCCTCTCTCGACGACATCTTCATCTCGGTGGTACGTGACGGCCGGGTCCGGAGCGGGCATGCGTAGGCTGCTCACGATCGCCCGTCACGAATACGGGCGCTTCGCCCGTCGCAAAGGCTTCCTCCTGGGCACGCTGGCTCTCCCCCTCGCCGTTGTCGCCCTCGTGGGAGTGGGCATCCTGATCTCCCTTGCCGGGCCGAGAGACGACGGCGTCATCGGCTATGTGGACAACGCGGGCATTCTGGCAACTTCCCTCCAAGCACCACCCACGGGCGCGGCACCTGGAAGAGAGGACACCTCCGCCGATCATCTCGGCACCGACACAGGTGGTACGAACGGGATTACCGCCGGAGAGAGCACGGGCGAGAGGGCCTTCGCCCATCTCGAAGACGCACTCTCTGCACTTGAGTCCGGGGGGGTAGAGGTAGTGTACGTAGTGCCGCCGTCGTTCCTGGAGGATGGCGGCCTGACCTCATACTTCATGTCAAGCCCACCCTCCGCCGACCTTGACGGCCGCTTCAGGACACTGCTGCGGCAGGCACTCGTGTCCGGCCTTCCGGAGAACGCACGCACCCGCCTCCTCGACGGCCCAGCCGAGGTCATCGCCACGAACCCGGAAGGCGAACGCTCCCGGGGTCTCGACCCCGGTCGCCTGTTCATACCCATCGCCGTGGGCATCTTCTTCACCTTCGCCGTCATGGGCACTTCGGGCTACCTGCTGCAGGCGGTGACCGACGAGAAGGAGAACCGGACCGTCGAGGTGGTCACCACCTCGGTGTCACCCGAGCAACTCATAGGCGGTAAGGCGCTCGGGCTCATCGGCCTCGCCTTGACCCAGATAGCCGTTTGGGTCGGGTTCGCGGTGGTGGCACTACTCATCGGGGGAAGGTTCCTCGAACCCCTGCATTCCGTCGATTTACCCCTCTCCTTCATCGCCCTCGCCGCCACCTTCTTCGTGCCGTCCTTCGTGCTTGCGGCCGGCATGGTCATCTCCATCGGCGCCTCCGTCCCGGATTTCCGACAAGGGCAACAGATCTCAGGTCTCACCAACTTCCTGTTCCTTCTCCCTCTGTTCTTCCTGGGTCTCGTGTTCACCGCCCCCGACAGTCCGGTCTTGGTGGTGCTGTCGCTGTTTCCCACCACCTCGCTGCTCACGCTCTCCTTCCGCGCGGGTGTCACCGCCCTCCCCTTCTGGCAGGTGGCGGTCGCCTTCGTACTACTGCTCTTCTCCGCCCTGGGAGCGTTGCTTCTTGCTCCCCGCATATTCCGGCTGGGCATGCTGACCTACGGGAGACGGCTCGACCGGCGCACCCTCCGCGCCGCCTTCAGAGCTTCACCCACCCGCGGTAAAGGGGCCGGCACATGAGCGGACTTGAGAGCGCCCCACCCGGTCGCAAGGCCTGGATAGTAGCCCGCCACGAAATCACCTCCACGGTGCTCCGGCGTTCCTTCTGGCTCACAACCTTCCTGTTCCCCCTCTTCGTGCTTGTGCTCTCCCTGGGCAGCCAGCTCTTCGCCCCCAGCGGGGACGGCTTGGGGGAAGTGCCCTTCACAGACCCGGGCGCAAGCGGGACGGTCACTCCGATCGGCTATGTGGACGAAGGCGGGCTCCTCACCCTCCTACCCCCGGACATGCCGGCCGGTGCGCTCGTGTCGTATCCCTCGGCCACCGACGCGAACGAGGCCCTCACGGAGGGACACATAGACACCTACTACTCAATCCCCGCCGACTACGTCTCCGCCGGTATCCTCCACCGGGTGGACAGGAAGCCACCTCCAACCGCCTCGAGTGAGGTGGACCCACTCATGCTGTACGCCCTCTCCTACTCGCTCACCGGCGACACCACGACCTCACAGTTACTCTTCGACCCGTTGGCCCGGATGAAGAGCCTGCCCCAGACTCCCGAGGCGCAGGTGCGGCCAGAAGGCCCCCTGGCCTTCTTTGTCCCGTACGCGACCATGCTCATCTTCTACTTCGTACTGGTGATGAGCAGCGGCTACATGCTGCAGAGCGTCACCAAGGAGAAAGAGAACCGCACCGCCGAGGTACTCCTGCTGTCGGTGAAGCCACGCGAACTCATGCTGGGCAAGGTGACCGGCCTCTGTGCGGTGGCTCTGCTGCAGATGGCCGTGTGGCTGGGAGGCGGTCTCTTGGTGCTGCGAAACGCCCAGACGCTGTTCGGCCTCGACGCAGGCCTCGGCCTCACTCCGGCCTTCGTGGCCTGGGCCCTTGCGTACTTTCTTCTCGGCTTCTTCACGTATGCGTCACTCTATGCCGCCGTCGGCGTCCTCGCGCCCAGCACCCGCGAAGCCAATCAGTACGTCATCGCGGTGATGGCTCCACTGATTGTTCCCTTGTTCTTCATCAATGTGTTCATCAATTCCCCGGGAGGAGGCCTGGCAACCGCCTTGAGTCTCTTTCCACTCACGGCGCCGGTGTCGATGGTCACGAGGATGGCCGCCGTCTCCGTGCCGTTATGGCAACTTCTGCTCGGAGTTGCCCTGCTCGCTGCCTGCGCCTACGGCATAGTACTCTTGGCAGCCCGCTTCTTCCGCGCCGACGCCCTGCTCTCCCACCGCTCTTTGAGCTGGAGGAGACTGGGCGAGGAGTTGGCCCGCAGACACTGAACACCACCGCATCCTTACAAGGAGGGCACATGCCGGGCACCGACTCGATCTCTCGAAGAGTTCTTGATCTGCTGAATCGAGGAGTGCGTATCCATTCCCCGGGCTCCGTCCACATCGATGAGTCGATTGACCCGGCGCGAATAGCCCCCGGCGCGATCATCCACGCCGGGTGCCGCCTCCATGGCGAGAAGACGTCCATCGGCCCGGGCTGCGTTCTGGGCCGGGAAGCCCCCGCCACGGTCGAAGACTGCCAGCTGGGACACAACGTGAAGCTCAAGGGAGGGTACTTCTCCGGGGCCGTGTTCCTGGACGGAGCAGAGATGGGCGCGGCGGCACACGTGCGGCCCGGCACACTCCTCGAAGAAGAGGCCAACGGAGCCCACGCCGTGGGCTTCAAGCACACCATCTTTCTCTCGTTTGTGACCGCAGGCAGCCTCATCAACTTCTGTGACTGCCTCATGGCGGGAGGCACCAGCCGGAAGAACCACTCAGAGATCGGCTCCTCCTACATTCACTTCAACTACACGCCCCACCAAGACAAGGCCACACCGTCGCTTGTGGGTGATGTGCCGCGCGGGGTCATGTTAAATCGCCCCCCCATCTTCCTCGGGGGGCAAGGCGGCTTGGTCGGCCCCTCCGTCATCGAGTTCGGCACGGTGATTCCCGCCGGTACCGTCTTCCGGGGCGATGTGCTCGAAGAGGGGACGCTCGCTCTGCCCCGGCAGGAACACGCCTGCATGGACGGCCGTGAAGGGCGGCCCTTCGACCCTGCGGCCTACCGCCGTATCGGCCGCATTCTGCGCAACAACCTACTCTACCTCGGCAATCTGTGGGCACTCACCCAGTGGTACGATCACGTTCGGCGCCCCCTCATGGCCGATCGCGACATCCACACGAACGCCTGTTTCGAAGGCGCCTTGGAGGTACTGCGGGGCGCGCGAAAAGAACGAATCGCCCGTATGGGGGCGGTGGCCGCACGGATGCCGACCTCTATCGAGAGAGGCGCTGAACAGGGCGTGCTCCCCCCGGAGGAGAGGCAGCTGCAGGAACGATTCTTCCAAGAATGGCACAATATCGAGAGCGCTCTCCAAGACGGGCCGGCCTCCACGGTGGGCGGCGCCGCCCGCGAGCGCTTCCTGTCGGCTTGGGCGGGTGGAGGTGGCCACTCTTCTCATGTGGAAGCAGTGGCTGCGCTCACACCGAAGGCACGGTCGGCCGGAACCGAGTGGCTCGATGCAGTGGTCTCATGGGCTGCGGACTTATCGCCGGACACACCACACGTATGAGGATGAGGTGAAGTATGGGAAGACTCTTCGGAACCGATGGAGTGCGGGGAGTGGCCAATGTCGAGCCCATGACGGCGGAGATGGCGCTCGAGATCGGTAGAGCAGCCGCCTATGTGTGCAAGAGAACACCACGGGAGCGCCATCAGATTCTCATCGGCAAAGACACCCGTCAGAGCGGCTACATGCTGGAGAATGCCCTCACAGCCGGCATCTGCTCCATGGGAGTGGACGTCCTCCTCGTCGGCCCGATTCCCACCCCCGGTGTGGCCTTCCTCACGAAGAGCATGCGCGCCGACGCCGGCATCGTGATCTCCGCCTCCCACAATCCCTATCAGGACAACGGCATCAAGCTCTTCTCCCGGGCCGGTTTCAAGCTGCCCGACCCGGAGGAGGAGGAGATTGAGGATCTGATTCTCTCCAAGCGCATCCACGACATCAGGGCCACGGCCGAAGAGGTGGGCAAAGCCTCGCGCATCGACGACGCCATGGGTAGATACATCGTGTTCTGCAAGAGCACCTTCCCTGATGAGTTCTCACTGGAGAACATGAAGCTGGTGCTCGACTGCGCCAACGGGGCCACCTACCGAGTTGCACCCACTATCTTCCGTGAACTGGGCGCCGAGGTGATCGCCCTCAACACCGAGCCCAACGGCACCAACATCAACGCCGACTGCGGCTCTCAACACACCGAGGGGTTGCGGGCCGCGGTCATCGAGACCGGTGCCGATGCCGGCCTGGCCTTCGACGGCGACGGCGACCGGCTTATCGCGGTCGACGAACAGGGCCAGGAGTTGAGCGGCGACCAGATCATGACCATCTGCGCCGACTACTACAAGAAGCGCGGCATGCTGTCGAACAACCTGCTCGTGAGTACCGTGATGAGCAACTTCGGCCTGGGAGTCGCCCTCGATGCTCTCGGCATCGCCCGTGACGCCAGCCAGGTGGGTGACCGTTACGTCGTCGAGCTCATGCTGCAGCGAGGAGCCGTGCTCGGCGGTGAGGAATCCGGCCACCTCATCTTCCTGAACCACCACACCACGGGAGACGGCATCATCTCCGCTCTGCAACTCCTCTCGGGGCTCCGAGCTGCAGGCACGCCGCTCTCAGAGCAGGCGGCCCTCATGTCCCGCTTCCCACAGACCGTCGTCAACGTCGATGTACCCCGCAAGCCGCCGCTGGAGCAGCTGCCTTCCGTGATGGAGGCGATCACTTCGGCCGAAGCCGAACTCGCCTCGCAGGGGAGAGTGCTGGTGCGCTACTCGGGCACGCAGTCCATGTGCCGGGTCATGGTGGAAGGTCCGACTGAGGATCTCACCAAGGAGCTCGCCGACAGGCTGGCCCTCGCGGTGCGTGAGGCAATCCCGGCCGATGGATGATGCACCTCTCGTGCACGGCAAGGCCCGCCCGGGACGAGACGCCGGCGCCACAGAGGCCGGCGACGACATGCCCGGCCCTATTCGATCGGGCGGTGGCGGGGGCGACACGGCAACCGGGCGGGAGCGGGAGAAGGTGGGCATCTTCTTCGGCTCCACCAGCTACGGCACCGCCGACGCCGCCCGGCTCATCTTGGCGGCCTTCGGGCGCGATGCTGCGGACCTGTACGATGTCGCCCGAGCCTCCGCCGCCGACGTGGAGCGCTATCGCCGGCTTGTGTTCGGCACCTCTACGTGGGGGGACGGTGGTCTGCAGCACGATTGGGATACCTTCATCCACGAACTCGACCGAGCCGACCTCGAAGGAAAGGTCGCGGCCGTCTTCGCACTGGGCGACCAGGTGGTGTGGTCCAAGAGCTTCGTCGACAGTATGCGCACGGTACACGACAAACTGAAGGAGCGGGGCGCTCACCTGGTGGGAAGCTGGCCGAGCGAGGGGTACACGTTCGATGCCTCGCGCGCGCTTGACGGCGACCACTTCGTGGGCCTGGCGCTCGACAAGATGAACCAGCGTGACCTCACCGCCTCCCGGGTGGAGGAATGGGTGAGCCGGCTGCGCCGGGAGTTCGGTATGGAGTGAGCGATGGCCGGATGCGGCGCGGGCGACTCAGCCCTCGACAACCGGCCGCTCCACCGACGCGTAGTGACGCAGAAAGCGCTCCGCCTCCCGCACATCCTCCAGGGAACCGCCGAAGAACGGCGTCCGTTGATGGAGGGCCTCGGGTTGGATATCGAGGATGGGGCGCCGGCCGTCGCTCGCCGCGCCTCCGGCCTGTTCCAGGAGGAACGCCATGGGCGAGCACTCATAGAGCAGCCTGAGCTTCCCGTGTGGTTTCTTGGGGTCTTTGTTGTCGGCCGGATACATGAAGATGCCGCCGTACAGCAGTGTCCGGTGGATGTCGGCCACCATCGAGCCGATGTAGCGCGAGCTATAGGGGCGGCCCTTTTCCGGGTCGTACGCCTTCAAGTGATCGACGTACGCACGGACACCGTACGACCAGAAGGGGTAGTTGCCCTCGTTCACCGAGTAGATCTTGCCTCGGTGTGGGATCTTGATGTTCTCGTGAGAGCGGAGAAAGCTGCCGACCGAGGGGTCGAGAGTGAAGCCGTCCACCCCGTGACCCGTGCTGAGTACAAGTACAGTGCTCGAGCCGTACACGATGTACCCGGCGGCCGCCAAGCTGCGGCCCGACTGGAGAAGGTCTTCGATCCCTCCGGACTCGGTCTTCGAGATCTTGCGATGGATGGCGAAGATGGTGCCGACCGACACGTTGGCGTCGATGTTGGAGGAGCCATCCAACGGATCGAAGGCGATGGCGTAGTTGCCGTGGGTGAAGTCGGCCGGTACGGGAATGGGCTCCTCCTCCTCTTCGGAGGCCATGATGCAGAAGTTGTCGAGATGGCTGAAGGCCTCAACGAACACGTCCTGCGCGAAACGGTCCAGACGCCGTACCTTCTCACCCTGGATGTTCTTGTCCCCGGTGAAGCCCAGCACCTGTGCCAGCCCGGCCTTGTTGACCTCACGTGACACTATCTTGGCCGCCAGACCTATCTGACTGAGGATGGCCGATAACTGCCCGGTGGCTTTGGGGTGGCCCTTCTGATCGGCATAGATGTGGCGGGTGAGGGTTACACCGTAGTCGCGCCTGGACATGCAAAGCCCTCCTTGGCTACCGGGTGGTTGCGGATGCAGCGCCTTGTTCGGCGGTGACCGCGAAGAGAAGGGGCGAGAGATCCCTGAGTTCGCGCACCTCGAACAGTGCGGACAGCATATCGCCAACTTCCTCCTTAGTGAAGCGTATGGCGAGCGGAGGACCCTCCTCGGGCTCCGGCGTGTCCCGCCTCCAGTCGACAACCACCACGCGCCCACCCGGACGGAGCGCCCGGGCCAGAGCGGCGAGACCCGCGGCTTCGTGTGCTTCGTGAAAGGTGGAGATGCTGACGGCGCGGTCAAGCGTGCCCGGAGAGCAGGGCAACTTGTCTATGTCACCCCGGATCTGTACCACGTTGGGCGGCAGGCCGGCACGGCGGTGATGGGCGAGCATCTCCTCCTGCACGTCCACGGCATACACAGTGCCCGTGGTGTGTCGTGCCAGCCGGTTGGTGTAGAAGCCGGTGCCGCTGCCCAAGTCGGCGACATCCTCATGGCCCTCAAGCGCCAAGAGGGAGACGAGCGTCTCCTCACTCAAGAGCTTCAATCGCTGTTCGTCGTGCAGACAGTGTGCATGCTTGTGGGGAAACAGCCTCTTCTCATCCATGACGGCTCCTTCGTTGCGGCCCCGGGCCCAGGCGCTGCTTCGGTGTGTCTTCCGGTGCCCCCGGATGCGTTACCATTTACCTCATGCCGGCCGCCGACATCCCCATCACCGAGTCTCTCACCATCGCCTCCGACGAGGTCTCGTACACCACCGCACGGAGCGCCGGGCCCGGCGGGCAACACGTGAACAAGACGGACTCTCGGGTCACGCTCGTGTTCGATCTCGCCGGTTCAGCCTCGCTTTCCGAGGAGCAGAAGGCGCGGGCACGTGAGCATCTGGGAACCCGCATCTCCAAAGCCGGTACCATTCGCGTCGCCTCCGGGCGCCACCGAAGTCAGTTCGCCAACAAGCAGGAAGTAGTGTCACGTTTCGCCCGCCTACTCAGCGACGCTCTCAAGGAGACCCCACCCAGAAGGCCCACGGCACCCACGGCAGCGGCCCGGCGCAAGAGGCTCGACGACAAGCGCCGTCGCGCCCGCCTGAAACACGCCCGCACACGCCCGCAGCCTGGCGAAGACTGAACTCCGGTGCTACCGGCCTCCTCCGGGGACTCCCTGCCGGCCTACTCCTTGGGGCCGAAGCTTACGAAGGCTCCATACTTCTCGAGTTCGTCCACGCGGCAGCTCCACGTGAGCCGCCCTTCGTACGGGATGATGTCAGGACAACCGTCACACATGCTCTGCCGGCCATCGGGCATGATGTCGCAAGGCTGAATCACCATGAGAGATTGGAGGCTGGGCGGTTCCAGCCACTCGGCCGGGCTCGAGAGCCACGTGGCGGCCGCCTTGGCCACACTCCTGTTGACCACCCCCAGCGACAGAAGCGGGAGGGCGTTACGCATGAGCCCCGGGCCCGTATAGGCCAGGTAGGTGCCCTTGAGCTGGTGGTGCACCGTCTGCACCAACTCGATCATCTTCGGGTCGGCACAGCCGAAGTTTCGTCGTGAGTTGCTGAAACGCAGCCCCAACAACCACTTGAAAGCGGCCGCATCCTCAGTGCCGTTCAGGAACGCGCACGGCGCGTACTCCGGGTACACCTCCCGGATCTTGTCGACCACCTCCTGAGCGAGGATATCCTTGTGGCCCTCCTGGTGCTCGAGGTGGTAGACGAGATCGCTCACGTCGACCTTGTTGCCCCGCACGTACGCATCGTACGTGGATTTGGCCTTGGCGGAACGGAAGAGAATGAACACCATGGTGTTCACGATCTTGATGTGGCGATGAGCCCACTCCACCAGCATCGGTACGTCGTCGAGCGTGTCGCGGTAGATGGTGGCGTTGAAGGCGACGGCGATGGAACCATCGCCGTGCTCGAAGACCGTCTCCGCCAGTCGGCGGCGCAGCTCGTTCAAGTCCTCCTCGCTCTTACCCGACCACCCAGGGCGCCTCTGATGCGAGTCGACATGGAAGGTGAAGCCTGCCAGACCGGCCTCCTTGAGTTGGCGCACGAGTTTGGGGGTGAGCGCCTGGCCGTTGGAGTTGATGATGGGCTTCCAGCCCTGCTCGCGAACGTACTCCACGAGGTCGAGGATCTCGGGAAAGATGAGGGGCTCGCCGCCGGCGATGGAGATACCGTCGGTCTTGCGCAACGACTTCACCGTCTCGAGGTCGGCAATGATATCGGCGAGAGGCTTGTGCCCCGTGGGATCGTTCTCCCTGTAGCAGCCCTCACAGTACAGATTGCACTTGGTGGTGGGCTCGAGCCAGGTGATGGCATTATCGGCCAGACTCCAGGGCAGACGATACAGAGATGTGGACACCAGCTTGGCAGACAAGGCAAGCCCCCTTCGCTCTTTGCGATCCAAGTAGATTATAGTGAGACACACCCTTCGCCGCCAACCGCCGCCGAAGCGGTGAGGGGCGGCCGAGCCCGGCCGCCCCGGCTTCAACTCTGAGCCGGCACCTCCGAGGTGCAGTGCGGGCAACGGCTGGCATGTATGGGGATGGCGGTGCAGCAGAAAGGACAATCCCTCGTGTCGGGCTCCGGTTCTTCCTCCTTCGACCGCCGCATCCGGTTGACGGTCTTCACCACGAAGAAGATGGCTACCGCGATGGTCAGGAACGAGATGATCGCCATGATGAAGACCCCGTAGTTCCAGGTCACCGCCCCGGCTTCCTGTGCGACGGCCAACGACGGGTACGGCCCGGCGGGATCGCCCGTCTGCAGGACGATGTACATATTGGTGAAGTCGACATTCCCGAGCAAGAGGCCGATGGGCGGCATGAGAATGTCCTGCACCAAAGACGTGACGATCGCGCCGAACGCCGCCCCGATCACCAGGCCGACCGCCAAGTCGATCACATTGCCCCGGAGAATGAACTCCTTGAACTCCTTTCGCATGCCAGCTCCTTCCGCAGCTTCTAGGTGCCGGCCAGGCGCCGGACCAGCGCCGGGCGTAAGTCCCCGATGGAGCGCAGAACCACATGGGCCTTCTCCACGGATTCCGCCGTGGGAGGGAACACCGAATTGGGTATGGCGATGACCTTCATCCCGGCCCGGGCGGCCGCAATTATGCCGTTTGAGGAATCCTCCACCGCGGCCGCCCACTGCGGGGGGACCCCCAAGCACGAGCAGGCCAGAAGGTACACGTCGGGTTCGGGCTTGCCCTTGCGTACCTCGTCGGACGACACGTAACCGGCGAAGTATGACGTGAGTCCGGCCGCGTCCAACGCATGCTCTATGACCTCCCGGGGGGACGATGAAGCCACCGCCAGCGGAAACGCTTCCGCCATGGCCGCTACCGCCTCCACCGCTCCCTCGATGAGGGGCACGTGCTCGCTGTAGCGCTCCTTGAGCATCGAAACCACGGCGGCCACAATCTCTTCCCTGCCGAGAGGCGGAGAGAAGGCCCGTTCGATATGGGCGGCCCACTGCCACGAGTTGGCCCCCATCACCGCCACTTGATCCTTCTCCGTCCAGCGGCCGCCGAAGCCGTCCACGAAATCACGCCGCACCTCGTGCCACACCTCCTCGGTATCGAGGAGCACTCCGTCCATGTCGAACACGACCGCCTGTACAGCACTCATGCGCCGCGCTCCCCCTGCGTGCGCCACTCCTCCCGCAGCATGGCGTACACGTCGAGGTCCACGTACCTGTCGTTCATCCACTCCGCTTGGCGCAGGGTGCCCTCCCGCCGGAAGCCGAGCCTCTCGGGGATGGCCCGGCTCTTGACATTGTCGGTGGCCACCAGGATCTCCACCCGGTTCAGTTCGAGGTTGCCAAAGGCATGGTCGAGGAGCGCGTGACAAGCCATCGTCATAAGACCCTTGCCCTGATGGTCCTCGGCCAACCAATAGCCGATCACCCCGGAACGGTTGAGGAGCTCTATGGAGGTGAGCCCCACTATGCCCACCACCTCGCCCGAGCGCCACACACTGCACGTGATGCCCGTGCCGGCGGCGAACTCCTCCAGACACCGCTGTACAAACGCCTTGGTATCCTCCACGGAGCGGGCGTCGTCGACCCAATGAAGCCAGGGCCGCAGATGATCGCGGTTGCTCTCGATGATGGAGAAGACCTCCTCAGCGTGCCTCATCTGAAGGAGCTGGAGTTCCGCATCGTTGGATAGTTCAAGGCTGAGCATGCGTCACCTCCGGCGGCCGGACGGAGTTGGACTCTTGAGCGAGCCGTCATAGTATCGCAGGCAGTCTCTCTCCGCGAAACGGGAGGAGGGCACGGAAGACACCTTGTGCAGATTCGAATTCGTGCCGGCTCCCCTTACGGTGTAAACTAGTGTTCCCAGCGAGGTTACGCCGACAAAGCCGGCCGTCCGGTGGGCTGTGCGTCTGACCGAGAGGAAAGGAGAGCCATGAGGATAGAGAGCTTTGACGAAGCCTTGGAGATGGTCAAGGCCCTCAAGGAGTGGGCGTACCAGGAGAAGTACAAGGAGCATGCCGATGGCTCCATCCTCAGCTTCGAGACGGTAAGAACCGCCGCCGGCCTCTGCGAGCAGGTGCTCGAGGTAGTCGCATTGGCCCGCCTCAGCGACTTCGAAGGCACGAAGTGGGCCAATCATCTGTGGAACATCCTCGATCAGAACTCCCAGTGCGTGTCGGCCGTGAACAAGCTGGCGTACCGCATGTACGTCCGCAGGGTCTCGGAGATGGAGCAAGGCGCCTAGCGTAACAGCGTAGCCCCGGGTGCTCGAGCCTATCCGGCTCTCCCGGGCTTTCACCCGCGTCGCTCAAGTCTTGTCGCAGTCGGTTACCGGCTCTCAGCCGTCTCCGAAGAGCACTGCCATGCGCTCCTTGCGGTAGTCAAAGATGCTCTCGAGCTGCCGCCTCACGGCAGGCAACGCTACCTCGCCGAGCGGGAATAGTGGCAGCTCGTAATCCACCCGGTCTTCCATGAGGACACCTCCCTCGACCTCCCGGAAGAAATGTGTGTGGGTCCACAAGGCATAGGGTCCACGAACCTGCGTATCGACGAAGCCCACACCCGTGCGAAAACGCTCGAGCACGCTCTCCCAGCTGAAGGGCACGCCCAGCAGCCGCAGGCGATAGGTCACTCGGTCGCCCTGCGCGAGGAGTGAGGTCGGTGCCTCAACCACACGGAAATCAAGCCACGGCGGCGTGATCTCCTGCAGATTTCTCGCCTCCTCCACGAAGGTGAACACCTCCGCCAAGGGCTGGGGGAGATGCTGTCTTCGCTCCAGAGTATGCCGGCGTCGCCATCCCATCGCTCCTCCTAGGCTCGGGCAAGACCAACGTCAGTGGTTCCGTCCGGCATCCGGTCGTCATAGTCCTGCACCGGTGGCAGGGAAAGTGGAGGCGGCGAATCCGGATAGCCGGGAAACCCTGGATAGGTGAACACGGGGTGCTCGCGCACTTTGTAGAGGCGATCTCCATTCACTATCGTACCCAAGTAGCCGCCTTCGAGATCGACCACGGTCGCTTCGTCCCACGGAGCCCAGCCTATCCAGCGCTCCTTGACATCGAATACGTATACACCGACCCCGAACGCAATCCAATGTCCCGCGGAGTCGAACAGGTACACCGGTGCGGGCCGCTCCACCCTTTCCGAGCGTCCCAGTCTCTCCATCATGCCACTTTCACGTATCTCGTCGAGAGCCTTCAAGGCCTCCCCGGGAACCACGTCGGCAGCCTCCAGACTGTCGAGGGCCCGAACCACGGGATCAAGCAGCGGCCCCAGGTCGTCTTCCTCCTTCATGAGCGCCCGGAAGACCCGAGCGAGGGCGCCACGCGCCGCCTTTGAGCCCGCCCGGCTCAGCGCGAACTGAAGCGCAAGCGGAATGACTTCCGGTCCGGCGGCTATGAGCCCTTCCCCGGCCAGCCACCTCACCTCGGTGGATTCATCGACGAGAGCGCCCAACAACGCAGGCGCAGCTTCCAACGACCCGATGGCACTGAGCGCCTTCGCGGCTTCCCAGCGCACTCGCTTGGCAGGAGAGTGCAGGAGCTCGACGAGAGCAGGTACCGCCCGATCCCCGACCCCCACCAGCCTGTCTCGAGCGGCCATACGGATGGTGGGCCTGCGGCTCGACAGATCAGCGACGAGTCTCTCGACCACCCCTTCTCCTGCCGAGCCGAAGGAATCCCCTTCTTCTTGCCGGTGTAATAGACTGTTCGTCTGTCTCGTCTCGCCCACGTGCCTTCTCCCCGGGTTACAGATGGGCCACTCAAGGAAACACTACAGGGGAGGAAGACCTACAGGCAAGCAGCCAGGCACGCAGCCGTCATACGAAGGGAACATGATGAACAGTTTGAGTTATGACCACTGCCCGTCTGACACCCGGCTCCTCGGTCAGACCATAGGCCAGAAGCTTGAAGAGATCGCTTCTCTTTATCCAGAGAGAGAAGCCTTGATTGACTGCGAACGCGGTGTCCGTATGACGTACGCGGAACTCGTCGCGAACGCACGCCAAGCCGCCAAGGGCCTGGTGAATCTGGGAGTGACCAAGGGAGACCGGGTGGCCGTGTGGTCGACCAACAACACGGAGTGGGTGGTGACACAGTACGCCACCGCCCTCATCGGGGCCCTGCTTGTGACGATCAATCCCGCGTACAAGGCCCGGGAGCTCGAATACGCCCTCACCGCTTCGCGAAGCAAGGTTCTGGTGATGGGCGCCGGCTTCCGCGATGTCTCCTTCCTCGACTTGGTGCTGGCGGTCGCCCCGGACCTCAAGGGGACCGACCTGCTCACGTGCCGCACAGACTCGTTGCCCGCACTCCAAGCGCTCATCTCCACCGCCCCCCGTGCCGGCACGGGCGAAGCGCCGTTCGCCCATCTGTACGAACTTGGAGCGCAGGAGGACGACGATGCCCTCACTGTCGTGGCTGAGGGGCTCGACATAGATGACGACATCAACATCCAATTCACCTCGGGCACGACCGGCTTCCCCAAGGGTGCCACCCTCACCCATCACAACATCCTCAACAACGGCTACCTCACCGGCCTCGTCATGGGCTTCGGCCCGGAGGAGCGCCTGTGCGTGCCCGTTCCCCTCTATCATTGTTTCGGCATGGTGCTCGGCAGTCTTCTCTCCATGAGCCACGGCGCCTGCATGGTGATGCCTTCCGCCTGGTTCGATCCTGAAGCGACACTCACCGCTCTCGCCGCCGAACGATGCACCGCGCTGCACGGCGTGCCCACCATGTTCATCGCCGAGTTGTCCCATCCTAGGGTCGCGGACCTGGACCTCTCGGCGCTCAGGACCGGCATCATGGCCGGAGCTCCCTGCCCGGCGGAGCTCGTGCGCGAGGTCATGGAGCGCATGCACGTACCCGAACTCCTCATCGCCTACGGGCAGACCGAGGCCGCCCCCCTCACCAACAGCATGCGCGCGTCAGACCCCCTGGAGAAGAGACTGACCACCGTGGGACGGGTGCTGCAACACCAGGAACTCAAGGTGGTCGATGTCAACACTGGCAGGTCGGTCCCCCGCGGCCGGCCCGGAGAGATCTGCGTGCGTGGCTACAACGTCATGTCAGGCTACGACAACAACGAGGAGGCCACCAGAGACACCATCGACCGGCGTGGTTGGCTCCACACGGGAGACCTGGGCGTGATGGACGAGGAGGGCTTCGTCCGCATCGAGGGCCGGCTCAAAGAACTCGTGATCCGGGGGGGCGAGAACATCTACCCGCGTGAGATCGAGGATTTCCTCCACACCCTGGACATCATCCTCGATGCGTATGTGGTGGGAGTGCCCGACCCCAGATACGGAGAGGAACTCGCCGCAGCCGTGCGTCTGCAGTCAGGCGCCCATCCCCTCGAGGCGACGGAGTTCCGCGCTCTCTGCAAGGGCCACATTGCCGATTACAAGATACCCCGGCACTGGTTCGTCGTCGAAGACTACCCCATGACCGTGACCGGCAAGGTGCAGAAGTTCAAACTGAAGGAAGAGCTCATCGCGAGGCTCGCAGCGGAGAAGTAGCCTCAGGCCGCATTCGCGAACCGGCGGCCGCGGTGGGAGAAGAACCAAGCCGTACCGACGAAGGGAGGGGCGGGCCGACCATGTGGCCCGCCCCCTCTTTCTGTCCGGCACTCGCTCCGGTGATGAGCGGCTCGTGGAACCACTGCCAGAGAAACCTCCTACGCCGCTGCGACCCCCGGAGTGAGGCCCTTCTTCGAGAAGCTGCGGAGCCTGAACGCCAACACTATCGACAAGAGCCCGATCACGATGGCCCAGATGCCGATGAGCCACACGATGGCAAGAGCACCCGCCAGGGGCAGTGCCGCCACGATCACCCCGAAGATCACAGAAACCACGCCCTCGAGCACCAGCAGCCACGCATTCGCGATCTCCTTGCGCGCCATGATCGCCAGCACAACTTGGAGGATACCCGTCACAATCGCCCACGCCGCAATGAGGAAGAGGAGCGCAAGAGCGGTGAGACCCGGCCACACAAAGGTGACAACCCCGATGGCGACGCCGAGAATCCCTCCCAGCATCAGGACCCACCACTTATTGTTCGTCTTGCGCTCGGCAAAGCCCGCGACAACGGCGAGCAGCCCATCGACCAGCACGAACGCCCCGAAGAACACAATGAGCACGAATAGGGTGATTCCGGGCCACGCCAAGGCCAGCACGCCGAAGATGATCGCGAGCAGGCCACGAAGTGCACGTGACCACCAGCTTCGCACCAGCATTCCAGGAACAGCACTTTCCACCACGTCGAACCCTCCCTCTCGATTGTTCGGCCGTGCCATCCTCACCTCGGCGCCTCCACCCCCAAGACAGGTCGGCCCGGCTTTCGTCGTGTGTGCTTATTCACATCGCGCTTCCAACTCAAACGCATCGTTGTGCGGGAGCGGTATGCTGTATGGTGCATGTTGAACGGTGGCCGGAGGGAAGATGTTCGTCAAGAGAGCGCTTGCTGAGACTGATGCCTAGGCCGCTCACCACCGAGCACAGGACTCGACGCGGTCAGATCTCCGTTCGCACCGACCGCCCCTCCGTGGTCCTCTTGGCCCTCGCAGCCGTCCTTCTCACCCTCGCCTGCGTCTCGCTCTGGGCGGATCGATTGGTGCTTCAGCCGGCGGCGCTGAGCGGCGCAGCCCGGCATGTGTTCACTCTGCAGAGGCCGGCGGAGGTTCTCTCTGAAGCCATTTGGACGCACGTGCGGCTCGAGATCCCCGCCGCACGGGAGGTCGATCCGGGGCTCGCCCAACGCCGAGTCGCCGCCGTCATCGCGAAGGGAGAGGCAGCGACGCTCCTGTCTCAGGCGGCACATTCCTTCTACGAAGCGTTACTCGACCCCGCAGCGACCGACGTGGTCGTCGACCTCTCCGCTGAGCAGGGTTTCTTGACTGACGCGGCCCACTCGATCGATCCTGGGTTCGCGGCCGCACTCCCCGCTGCCGATGAGTGGGGCACGGTAATCCTCGTCCCCCAGGGGAGACTGCCCGACCTCCGCACGCTCGTGTCCGTCACACCGTGGCTGTGGCCGGCCGCCCTTCTCGGAAGTGCCCTCCTGGCCGTTCTGGCTCTCGCGGGCGCGCTCGACAGATTGAGAGCCGCGGGCCTGCTGGGTCTCATGACGACGCTGTCGGGAGTCTTCCTTCTGCTGGCGAGCGCAGCCGCCCTTCTGGGTGGGCGTGCGCTCGCACCCCCGGGCACCGAAGGCCTACTCCTCGCCGAATCCCTGCCCGCCTTCCTGCCCGGCTTGGCGGCGCTCGGCGGCCTGCTGGTGGCGGCTGGGCTTCTGCTCGCCCTGTCCGCAGGATCTCTGAGGCGGCGGAGGCCGTCACCCCATCCACATCTCCCTCGACGCCCTGCCCATGAGAACTGACGTTCCACGCGGAGGAGCCAGCGGTACGTGGTACAAGAGCTTCCGGCTCCACGCCTGGGCCCTCTACGACTTCGCCACCACACCCTTCTCAGCTCTGGTGAGCACCGTCGCCTTTCCCACCTTCTTCAAGGAAGTCGTGGCCGGAGGAGCCCGCGAGGGCGACTTCCTGTGGGGGCTCACCAACTCCCTGGCCATGGCCATCGTGGTGCTACTCGCTCCCGGCCTCGGCGCCTACGCCGATGCGGTGGGAGCCAAACGCCGCCTCCTGCTCATTTTCACACTGTTCGCGGTGGTGGGGACCTCTCTACTGTCCCTGCTCGGATCGGGCATGGTGCCTCTCGCCATGGTGTTCTTCATCGCTGCGGCGGCCGGATACCAAGGAGGCCAAGTCTTCTACAACGCCTTCCTCCCCGAGATGACCGGCCCACACAACCGAGGCATAGTCTCGGGATACGGCGACGCCTTGGGTTACTTCGGGGCGCTCATTGCGCTGGTCCTCGCCTGGCCCTTCTACGCACGCACGCTGGGCGACACCCTTGAAGGAGTGCAGCCGCTCTTTCTGATGGTGGCAGGCTTCATCATCCTCTTCTCTTTGCCTGCCCTGCTGTTCGTCAAAGACCGGGGCCCGGCCACCGATGCCGCGCGCATCTCGGTCCTTGGCGGACTGTCGCGGCAACTGGAGACACTCCGGCACATGCGTCGCTACCGAAACACGTTCCGCTATCTTCTGGCTTTCCTGCTCTACACCGATGCCATCACGACCATGGCGGTCTTCGTCGCCATCTACGCGAGAGATGTGGCCAACCTCGAGGTGCAGAGTATCGTCCTCATGTTCGTCATCGCACAGATCACAGCCTCACTGGGCTCGTTCGGACTGGGAAAGCTCGCCGATTTCATCGGCGCGAAGGCAGCATTGGGCATCATCCTCGGCATCTGGATGACAGTACTTGTGATTGGGTTGTTCGCCCGGAGTTTCGCCTGGTTCCTCGTGATCGGAGTGCTCGCCGGCATCGGCACGGGGGCGGTTGCCAGCGTGAGCCGCAGCATGATGTCGCTACTCGCTCCCAGCGACAGGCAAGGGGAGTTCTTCGGCTTCTATGCCGTGGCTGGGAGGGCTTCGGCCATCATCGGCCCGCTCGTCTTCGGCGCCATTTCCTCATTGACCGGCGACCTGCGCCTCGGACTCGGGGCGCTCATGGTACTCATCGCCCTCGCTTTCATCATCCTCCAGGGAGTGAATGTCGAGATACCGGCGAGGAAGAACGGGCGACCGGTGGAGGGATGCGAGACATGACACAGCCCCGGGTGGCCTCGCCAACCCACCCATCATAGGCTTACACTCGACGTTGCCTTGGCGGCCTCCCTACGGCTTCCGCTTCACAACGTCACTGTCATAAGCCTCCGGGTGAGGCGTCCAACCTCCCGGGACTGTATGCCTATCCTACTCGCACCCGCCTGCTTGTCAAGCGGTTTGTTCTCTCCGGTTATGCCTCTTCAGCAGGTTCCTCGCCCGCCTCGTCGGCCTCACCCACGAGTTCAGGTTCGCCTTCACCCTCAAACTCCTCGGCCTCAGGAGCAACCTCTTCTTCGATCCTCGGAGCAAGCAATGAGGCAACGGCGGTCTCAAGCTCGTCGAGTATCTCGATACCCTCGGGAATGGTGATGGCATCGAGCCTGATGTTGTCTCCGATATTGAGACCGGATACGTCGATCTCGAATGAGCGAGGGATGCGGTCGGCAGTCGCCTTCACCCTCACCTCGCGATGCATGAACTCCATGATGCCGCCGTCTTCGAGACCGGGAGCGTCACCCACAAGCTCCACCGGCACCAGAGATTCGATCTCCTGGGTCAAGTCAATCTCGTAGAGATCGATGTGCCGCACACCCCGGCGTGTGGGATGCATCTGCAGGTCTTTGATGACCGCGTAGGTCTTCTTGGCCCCACCGTCGCCAAAATCGAGTTCGAGTACCACGGTGTGACCCACCGCGCGCATCCTCTTGAACTCGGCCTCGCTCACCATCACCGGCACCGCTTCCGTGCTCTTGCCGTAGACCACGCCGGGAATCTGACCCGCCGCCCGGGCGCGCCTTGCGGCACTCTTGCCCGTCTCCGTCCTCCGATGTACTTCAAGCCTTACCGTTTCCATGCGACCTCCTTCGATACTGCACGAGCTCGAAGCCCGTTATCTTCACTCCGGTACATTCCGCAGTCCCAACTGCGTATTATGGCAGGATACGGCGGTTTGGTCCGAACGCGTCATCTGTGCGGCCGCCGCACGTCACCTCTGGCGTCGACGCACGCCCTCTCTGGAGTCGCCATCCGCCCGGGACTGGGGCGAGAGAGGGCGAAGCCGCTCACCAGTCACTCACAGCCAGGAGAGGGTCCTTCCCACGAAGAACAGGTAGAAGATGACCAGGAGCCACCCCTCCCAGTGCGAGATGCGGCGGCTCAGCGTGACGAAGAAGTAGAGGAGCGTTGCCACCAGCATCATGGGCAGTCCGAAGCTGATGATGGAGTCCGGAACCACCAGCCGGCCGAACAGAGCCGACACCCCCATGACCGCCAGACAATTGAAGATGTTGGACCCCAAGATGTTCCCCACCGAGATCTCGGTCTTTCCCTTGGAGGCCGCAGCCACACTCACCACGAGTTCGGGCAGGGACGTTCCCAGAGCGACGGCGGTCACGGCAACGGTCTCCGCACCCACGTTCAGTATCTCCGACACGCGGAGCACGCCGACAACCGTGTAGCGGGCGCCCACGTACAGCCCTCCCGCGGAAGCCACGAGCATGACCCAGGTCCACGGGCTGAGCCGGCGATCCTTCTTGCCGAGCAGGTCCCGCATCTCCCGCTCTATCTCTACATCCTCCCCCGAGCGGGCGAACGCCAGGGTATAGAGCAGGTAGACGAGAAGAGCCGCCAGACAGAGGATGCCCTCCGGCATGGTGAAGACTCCATCCCACGCCATGACGGCCATGAGCAGAGTGGAGCCGATGAGCATAGGCATGTCCACGTGGGCCAGCTCGTGAGTGATCCGGAGTTCACTGCCCACGATGGCGGCCACACCGAGCACGAGCAGGATGTTCGCGATGTTGGAACCCACCACGTTGCCGGATACGATCTCGGGCGAGCCCACAGTCACCGCGATGACCGACGACACCAATTCGGGGAGCGAGGTGCCCAAAGCGACGATGGTCACCCCGACCACGAACGGCGGCATTCCGAAGTGGAGGCCCACCCGCTCCGCCGCAGTGGTGAAGAGGTCGGCGGCCTTGACGAGCACGGCCATGCTTACCACGAAAACGACTATCCAGAATGCCAGTGTCATGGTTCTGTTACCATGGCGGCATGACCGCCCTCTTCGCCTCGTTCCTCCTCGTGGCCGTGGCCGAGATGGCCGACAAGACCCAGCTGCTTACCCTATCACTTGCCTGCCGCTACCGGCCACGAAACGTCTTCATCGGGGTGACGCTGGCGATCATGGTGCTGAACGCGGTAGCGGTGGGCATCGGCGCGCTCCTCGGAGCTTTTCTTCCCGTACTGCCACTCAAGATCGGGGCCGGCTGTCTCTTCATCGCCTTTGGCGTCTGGACGCTCCTCGAACACGTCCAACCCACCGGGGATGAGTGTGCCACGCCCAGCAGCCGGGTGGAGATAATGGCGGCGATGGGAGCTTTTCTGCTGGCGGAGATGGGGGACAAGACCCAGCTCGCCACTCTGTCGCTGGCCGCCCGCTATGATGCATATCTCGCGGTGTGGGCAGGGGCCACACTGGGAATGGTGCTGGCCAACGCCGTCGCCGTCGGCATAGCCATGATAGCCGGCTCCCGCCTACCCGAGGGGCTTCTCAGGAAGATATCTGCGGTGCTCTTCGTGGGTTTCGGCGTGTGGACCATCGTAGAGGCCCTGGTGTGACCCCCGCCTCCATCCTCAAGCCTTCCTCGATGACCACTCAGGCCTGTCGCCGCTGGCCGCGCTCCGCGGCGGCAGCGAGGGCGCTTCCCTCCAAGCGGAACGTGCTCCACTCGTCGAGCGCACCGGCCCCCTGTCGGCGGTAGAACGCCTGCGCCCTCTCGTTCCAGTCGAGCACCGCCCACTCCAGCCGGCCGCAGCCTCTCTCTGCGGCGAGGGCCGCCACCCGCTCGAAGAGCATCGTGCCCACACCCTTGCCCCTCTCCGCAGGTCGCACATAGATGTCTTCGATGAACAGACCCCTGCTCCCGAGGAACGTCGACATCGTGGGGTAGAACACCGCGTAGCCGCAGGCCGCCTCACCCTCGACCGCGACAAGCACCTCCGCGCACGGGTCCTCACCGAGCAGGCACTCGCGCAGGCCGGCCTCGCTGGCCGACACCATGGATTCCAACCGCTCGAACGCGGCCAGTTCCTTTATCATATGGAGAAGCTGAACAAGGTCGTGTTCGGTTAGCGGACGTACTGTGTACATCTGCGGAGCTCCCGGTCGGGCCGATGTGAACAGGATCGCGCCCCTGGTGCCGTCGTCGATGGGCTCGACCGGCACGGGGCTTGGGAGAATCTACCACGCCGGCTGCGCAACGCGGTTTTCGCGCACGTTTCCGCGTACGACTCGGACACACGAGGAAAGGACGGCAATGCCGCTTTTTCGACTGCAAGACGGCACGGAGCTTCTTCCCCTCGAGCGGCTGTTGCAGAACGAGGAGGATTACGCCACCACGGTATCCGAACTCGTGTGGCAGCATCCGGAAGCCTTCATGGGGTACGAGGTCCTGCCCATCGCCCTCAACCCCGACATAGGAACCGATGAGCCACCGGGCGCACTGTTTCTTGACGCAAGTGCGCATGTGGTGGTGGTCGAATTCGCACGGGAAGGCGATCGAGGGTTGCTTGCAGGCTACATCGATCACATGGCGTGGGCCGCCAACGCGAAGATCGAGGAGGTGGTCGGCCTCTATCACAGTGGCGAGGAAGGGTTCCGGACCTCATGGCGGTCCTTCTCCGGGCAGGAGCCACCCGAACGAACCGAGCGACCCCCCATCCTGGCGTTGGTCGCAGCCGATATCTACGGTCGGGATATCGCCTCGTTCAACTTCCTGCTCGAGACCAGCGTGGTGCTCCGCATGGTGAGGTCGGCCCTGTTCAAGGACCCGGCGGGCGGGTACATCCTCGGCATCGAAAGGGATGATGCAGCCGGCATCTGAGGTGGCCGGTGGCACGCTGTGGTATGGCTGAGGGTGGGGCGCGGGGCGCCAATTGGCGCTGCAGGCGTGGCGCCGGATGCCATGGTGGCGCTGCGAGTGGGGGAGGCCAGCCGCGCAGCTTGCCCCGGTGGGCACAGCAGGGTACGCTAACAGACCCGGCGCGGGATGGAGGTGAAAGCTGCGTACTATGAGCATGTACCGCCTGATCGGTGCCGGCGTGTTTGCGGCGGCCACCGCTGTGATCGTCCTTCTGGGTGTGCTTTCCGATACCGGTGGCCGCCTACTCACCCGGCAGTTCAGTGTCCCTGTGGGGGAAGCCGGTTTCGCCGGCCTCCAACTGCATCTCGGATCGGCGCCCACCACCATCGAGGTACTGCCCGGAGGCGACACACTGCTTGCCGCCTCTTTGACATCGCGGGATGACCCTCGCCTGCTCATCACCGACGGGGGCTCCTCCGGGGCAGCACAGGCTCTGCGTAAGAGTCTCGTTCTCGAACAGGCACCCGAGGGCAAGATCTCACGGGAATCGGCCGCCGGACCGGATGAACACTGGGAGATCAGCCTCTCGGACAGGATCCCTCTCGACTTGGAGATCAACGTCTCCCAAGGTTCTCTTGTCGCCGATTTGGCCGACGCGCGTCTCGCCTCCCTCGTGCTCTCCGGAGGAGGAAAGGCAGTCGAACTCACTCTGCCTGCCTCCACCGGCGACTACGGCGCCGATATCGACGTGGGCTCAGCCCGGCTCGAGATAAGGCTGTCGGGCACGGGCGAGGGGGGCGCAGACCGGATGCTGACCCTCACAGCGGCTGACGACGGTCTTCTACTCCAGGTGCCAGGCGACATCGGCCTGCGGCTCGAAGGGGAGATCGACGCCCTCGCACGACTCGACGCTCCGCCGACGCTCTCCGACGTGCCCGTCCCCGCCAACGAGTGCCCCATCGACCAAGTTGAGCGCTACCGGGCGCAAGAGACCGCTGGCTTCAGGACCGCGGTCACCCGCATCACCGTACGGGTGGTCGAGTGGCGCACAGGAGCCTTCGTGCTCAGCGCCGCCGGCTCTCAGCCTTAGCCCCGATCCAGGGTCGCACCCCGGCCCGGCGCCGCACCACGGTCTGGCGCCACATCACAGCCGAGCGTCGCACCCCGGTCAACTCATCACCCCAGGCAGTGGCACGCTCCAGCCCCTCCTACCCCCGGAAGAGCAGGTGGCCGCTCTTGGAGAAGGCCCGCGCCCTCACCAGGAAGGCAGCGGTGACGGCCGTCAGGCATCCGGCTCCGTAGATCATAGCGATGACCGTGAACTGGTAGAGCGCCGCGTAGACGGGGTCGGAACCGGCGATCAGCATGCCCGCCATGAGACCCGGTATCCAGACGATCCCCAGGGAGGTGAGGGCGTTCAGGTGGGGGATGAGAGAGGCCCTCACGGCGGCTTGAACGTACCCGCGCACCGTCTGCTCGGGCAAAGCCCCCAGCGACAACCCGGTCTCGATGAGCTCAACGTGGGCCTTCATGTCGGACGTGAGCCTCTCCGACGAAAGTGAGGCGGCGTTCATGCAGTTGGCCACGATCATGCTTCCCACCGGAATGAGGGAGGTGAGTCTGGTGTCGATGGCGCCCACAAGGGCCATTGCCCCGATGACGGGAATCGCACCCGCCGAGATGGCGGCGAGACAGACCGAGAACGCTCCCGGCACACCTCGGGCAAGCCGGCGCGCGATGGCCGCCCCCGCCACAACCATCACGAGAAGCACGGGCACAGCGACCCACGAGGGACCCTTGAAGAGGAGCACGAGCAGGAAGCCGGCGGCCACCACCTGCACCACGCCCCGAACCAGGGCCACAGAAGTGCGCCCGGCGAGCGACACAGAAGCCCGCCGTGCCACGAGTACAGCGATGAACGCCACCACCACCGCAACGCCGGCCTGGGCCAACCCCAGAAACACCGGATCAGAGATGGTACTCGTCAACATGGCTGCACCTCCTGCCTTGTAAACGCGGCTCCATCCTCCTCCAGCCGGACCTTGGGTCGGGAGCCTTAGGGAGACCCGAGGCCGGGCCCTGAGCTGGACCCTGAGCCGGGCCTCCGGCCGCGCCTTAAGCCGGCCTGCGGAATCGGCCGTTCTCGAGTGTCATTACGCGTGCGGCCAGTCGAGCCGCCTGTGCGGCATCGTGGGTCACAAGCACGCAGGCCGGTTCGAACAGGGAGACCACCTTCACCACCAAGGCCTCGACGGCCCGTGCCGCCGCCCCGTCGAGCGCCGAGGTGGGCTCATCGAGCAGAAGCACCTCCGGTTCGTTCGCCAGGGTGCGGGCGAGAGCAACCCTCTGCACCTCGCCACCGGACAACGTGGCGACGTCACGGCCGGCAAGACCGGGAAGGCCCACCTCTGCGAGAAGCCGCTCGACCTGGGCCGTCGACATCGCCTCCCCTCGATACGACGGACCGGCGGCGACATTGTCGCGCACCACTCCCGGAAAAAGCACAGGCCGCTGCATGACCAAGCCGACTCTGCGCCGAACTTCGTGGGCCGGAATGGTGCGATAGTCCACGCCGTCGAGATACACCGTACCTTCGCTGGGATCGTCGAGGCGATTGATGAGACGCAGCAGTGAAGACTTGCCCGAACCACTCGGACCAACCACCGCGAGAATCTCTCCGGCGGCGACCTCGGCATTCACTCCTGCCACAATCGAATGGCCGGCCACCGAGCGACCCAGGTTGTCAAGGGTGAGACGCGGCACAGCGTGATGGGCTCCCTCGTCGGTACGGCCCTCGTACGGCCCTCTACCGTCGGCACCGCCGGGTACGCTGCCCCCGGGTGGGTGCTCGTGAGTCAA
>Ga0334886_1000319_pt1 | contig 77238 bp, 78 predicted proteins | sample GraSluR1_MG_9_FD_207232 | JGI IMG/M metagenome (GOLD analysis project Ga0334886, IMG submission 207232) | Sludge microbial communities from methane-producing bioreactor in Wageningen University, Netherlands - Granular Sludge_27_06-R1 | ecosystem: Engineered > Bioreactor > Anaerobic >...
TATCAGAGCTCCAGGTTATCATCACAGTTCCATCCAATTATTTCTCTCAGAAAACCTGCATCTCATCATAGATTAGTATAGGTTTAGTGTGATTTAAATTACTTACGGTAAGTAAGTATAATCACTTTTAAAAAAAATAACAAAAGCTTATAATACATTTATATAATAAAAATTAATTAATGATAAAAAGAAATATTGTGCGTACTAGAAAACTTCCAGTTAAAAAATTCTTAGAAAAGGAAGAATCCCTTTTAGATGAAAAACCTAAAAATAGAATTCAGATTGCTGAAGATTTGAAAAAAAGAATAGATGATGAAGGACTTCTTAACGTTGTTAAGAGTATGAAAGAAAAAAAAAGTACATCTGACTTGGATTTTTAAGCACATAATTGGAAATATTACTCCATATAAAAAAGACTGGAGAGGTTTTGCAACTGTTCCAGAACTTATGAAAACACTGGTTGAGGCAGATTATTCAGCAAATGATATTGCAAGATCTTTGTTAATAATTGATTGGGAGTATAATACTGGCAATAATAAAGAAAGTGTTATTGGGGGAGTTGATATTGAACATCCCGAAATAGTCAAAATTCTTAAAGACGCAGGATTAACAGACAAAGAATATGCAAATATAAAAAAAGATTTTGAGAATGTTTTGAGTTATCCTAAAGAAATAAAAATTACTAGTGAACCTACTTATGTTTGGAGAAGAGTAAAAAATAATGCTTGATTGTCTTTATTTATAAAAACAACCCGGCGCATGATTTATAAATAGTGCTATATACATATCTTATTTGAGAGACAGAAAGTTGGCCCCTAATTTTTCATTATTGAAAATTGGCCGTCGCTTGATGTTATCTGACAAATGAGGTGAAAATAATGGCTAGAATGCATACTCGTAAGAGAGGCCAATCCGGTTCTAGAAAACCAAATATCAAGGTTCCTCCAGAATGGGTTCAGTACTCTCCAAAAGAAGTTGAATCAATGGTGGTAAAACTTTCAAAAGAAGGAAATTCACCAGCAATGATTGGAATGATTCTCAGAGACCAGTATGGAGTACCAGATGTTAAACTGATCTGTAAAAAAACTCTGACCGAATTATTAAAGAAAAATGGAATTAAAACTGAAATTCCTGAAGATTTGCTTAATTTGATAAAAAAAGCAGTGAAAATGAGAAGACATTTGACCGACAACACAAGAGACACGAGCAACAAAACAAAGCTAATATTTGTTGAATCAAAAATAAGAAGACTTGGAAAATATTATGCTAAAAATGGCTATCTTCCTGCAAAATGGAGATATGATCCAAAAATTGCAGCATTGCTGGTTAAGTAGGTGATATGAATGGCTAAAAAGAAGGAAAAAAGAAAAAAAGCGGTTAGAAAAATCACAGTTAAAAAAACCGGCAAAGCTAAAACCGACAAATGGAAATTGAAAAAAGATTACACTGTAGTCGCACCAAAATTATTTGAAGAAAAAGAAATAACTGGTGTTGTTGCTACTGACGAAAAACAACTTTTGAATAGGGTAATCGAATATCCGTATGGAAACCTGTCAGGAAAATATGGTGAGTTGAGTATGTACACAACTGTCAAACTTAGGATAGTTGAAATCAAGGGAAAAACAGCTCACACTCGTATTACTGGAACAGCACTCGCATCAGGATTTTTGAAAACCCTGGCAAGAAGAAGAAGATCTGTCATTAATGAATTCAGAGATGTTAAAACAAAAGATAATGAAATTGCAAAATTAAAAACAACTGTATTCACACAGAGAAAAATAAGTACGTCCGCAAAAACTGCAATTAGAAGAATTATCAGTGATTACCTGGTTGCAAAATCAGCTGAAATGACATTGAATGAGCTAATAGATTACATTTTATCAAACAAACTTGAAAAAGATACAAAAAAGGATCTTCATAAAGTTGCACCTATAAAAAAGGTTTTTATACATAAAATTGATGTGAAAAATACGGTGGTTTGAAATGCATGGTATGAATCCAAAACAAATGGCTCAGTTAATGAAACAAATGGGTATACAGAGTATAGACATAGACGCAAAAAAAGTCATTATTGAAACAGAGGGGAAGAATATTGTTATAGAAAACCCCTCTGTTACAGAAATCAATATGAAAGGCCAAAAATCTTATCAAATAGCGGGCGATGTGAAAACAGAAGAAAATATACCTGATGAAGATGTTAAATTAGTAATGGAGCAGGCCAACGTTTCAAAAGATAAAGCAATTGAAACATTAAAAGAAACTAATGGAGACATTGCTGAAGCCATAACTATTTTACAAAACTAATTTTTTTCTTTTTTTTATTAGTTAATTTTAAATATATATACATACAATATTTATAACTATGAAAATTCGCGCCCCAGTTAAGCCATTATCTGCTCTTGCAGTGTTCTATATGTTTTCATCATTGGGGTGTAGTGGACCTCAAAATCTTCAAAACCAAAAAGGTCATGACCCGATCTATTCAAGTCCCTTTCTAAACGAAAGAAACAGTCCTTTTGAAACAATAAAAGATAATTTTGAAAGAGGATATCACTTTCTTGGACAAATAAAACAAGATTCTGACTGTTATTTAGAAGCTATTTTTTGTATAAACCAACTTTCTGCTGAAAAAAGATATGAAGAAGCCCATTATATCATAAATCAAATAATGATGGGACATATGCCAAAAAAAGAAAATGTTTTGATGGAATTTAATTTGGCTGCTGCAACAACATATTATCCTTGGGCCCAGCAACTTGAAAGACAGGGCAACTATCTTGATGCAGGAGTTTATTATGTTTACGCTTCTTTACATTATGGGAGAATAGGAGAAAATGAATTAAGAAAAAAAATGCTTCAAGAAAGAAAAAGAATGATGGAAAATAAAAAATAATTTACAACAGCAAAGTTAGAATTTAGTGGTAATTGGTGTTATTACGATAGATTTAAAAACATTAAGCCCTATATAAATAATATGGCAACCCCCAATCTAATAAATAAAGCCTTAACTGACAATAAAAAATTAATCCAAACATCTAGAGGCATTTATGAATTTGAAGATAGGGCAATTATCCCAACAAAAAGAATACCTCTGGTAGTTGTGCACCCTTATTTTGTTTTTGAAACACCGAGCAAAGACAAAATTGAAGAAGACAACCAAGATTGGGCAGGAGAAGTTAGAAACATAGAATATTATACAACATATAGAAAAAAACTTGAAAATTTAATTGCCGATCCTGGGAGAGCAGTCTTAACATTTGAATTTGGAAAGACATTAGAAACAACTGCAGAAAGATACAGGGAAATTGGCAAAAAAGATAATACATATTTCATGGAATGGGGAGGTACATTTTTATCCCCTGGAATAGATGATGGAAATTCATGGATTGGTACGTTTATCTTTTTAATGAATTTGTATTATAAAACTGAAGGCGTTGGAGACGTTGTGGAAATTGATGTATCAGGAGGTTTTCTATTTAAACAAAGAGATCGCTTCCTAAACAGAGAATATTACGGCGGATGCCTTGGGGGCATGATTGAAAAGTTGAATGAATACAAAATAAAAACGAATATTATAGAATATGCAATTTTTTAGTTAGTTTATAAACTATTTTTCCAATAATTGGCCGCAAGTTTGTTTTTTAAAATTAGAGTAGATAAACGGGCCCGAAGGGATTTGAACCCTCAGCCTGCTGGTTTCCTCACCTTTTTGATGAAACTTTTTTCTAAAAAGTTTCTTTTGGGGTCGAAAGACCTTTTCTTCAGAAAGAAAAGGGATTTCACCGAAGCCAGCCGCTCTATCCAAGTTGAGCTACGGACCCATCACTGAATTTTTGAAGCAATTTCTTGTTTTTCCATTTCATTTGACTTGATACACCTAATATTAAACCTGTGATCAACAGAATCTAATTCTGCACCAAATCTATTAAAAACCCTGATATTACATTTGATATTATAAACATCAGGATAGGTTATGGGAGTACTGTAGATTTTAATTGGTTTTTCAATTGTATCCCTCGGCCCCATTATACCTATTCTCATTCTTCCTTTGGTAACACGAGATTTGTTTGATAAAGAAAGATTTTCGGGAATTTCCATATCACACTCAAGCCATAAAATTTCGTTCAATTGATTTTGTAGAAAAAAGGTAACATCAACTGATGTATTGGTATATGCAATAACGCGCAAAGGGTATATTTTTGTTGAAACCCTTATTTTCATAATAATATAAACAAACATAAACTTTTTAACCTATAGTGTAAAATGTTTAAATATGATAATCGGTATTGTCAGCGACACACATTTCGGCTATTCTAGGTGGCCAGAAGATGCATTAAAACAGGGCAGAGAGGCTATATTAAAAGCAGCTGAAGAAGCTGACGTTCTTCTCATACCTGGAGATATTTTCGACAAGGAAAAACCTTCTATAGATATAATATCTCAATTGTTGAATATATTATTGGAATTGGAAGACAGAGGATGGGGCAAAAATATCAATGTTTATGACGATCAGGGAGAAAAAATAAACTGCAGACTGCCAATTGCTGTTATTCGCGGAACGCATGAGCGTGTTGAAAAAAACAAAACAGATCCTATTGAGTTTGTTACATTAACAAAATATTGGATTAATGTCCATAATAAAGGAATTGTATTTGAAAAAGAAAATGAAAAATTAAGAATATTCGGAATGGGGGGAGTTCCAGAGGATTTGGCAAAAGAATCAATAAGATATATTGATCCAAAACCAAAACCTAACATGTTTAATATGTTTGTTTTGCACCAAACATTTAATGAATTGATCCCGATCCATAAAGAGGAATTTTTGTGTTATGAGAATCTACCAAAAAATTTTGATTTGTATGTTAATGGACATATTCACAAACAAATGTGTGATTTGGATGGGAAATTTATAATACCTGGAAGCACTGTCATCACACAGTTAAAACCTGAAGAACAAGATCCGAAGGGGTATATTCTATATGACACTGAGAGAAAAACACATGAATTTCGTGAGATAAACAGTCGGCCATTTGTTATAAAAAAACTAAAATTTGAAAATGCAAAGGTTGAAGAGGTTAAAGAAAAAATAGAAAACGAAATTCAAGAAATTGTAAATCAACATAATTTCCCCATCATAAGAATTATAATACAAGGAAATTTAGTTAAAGGATTAAAACCCACAGATATTATTTTGAATTTCAGTCATCCTAATGCTTTTAAAATTTATGTTGACAATCAGTTTGAAGGTCAAACAATTGAATCAACTATAAACAAAGTTAAAGATATTAAAAAAGAATTTAAAGATCCTAAAAAAATAGGCTATTCGATTCTTCTTGAAAAATTAAAGGATATTGATTTCAAATTTAAGAATATAGACGAATTGTTTGAAAGCATTGGAGAATCAGTAGATAAAGGTCTGGAATATGTTGAAGAAACTAATCTTGACTGATTTTTTTATAGTTATATAATGCTCTCAAAGCATAAACTGCATCTTCTGGTGTATCATAAGTGGGTATTCCATATTGGTCAATTATTTTTTTATGGAGCCGAGTATATTCTCCACCTGTTGCTATAACAACCATAGGTTTATCTATTTCAGATTTAAACGTAATCAATGTGTTTAATATATCTGAATTCATACTCATAGTTTGAAATAAAACAATAACGATAAACATATCGATGCTTTTATCTTTTTTCAATAACTCTAAAGAAGCCCTATACCTTTCAGAGTTCGCATCGCCAATTAAATCCAAAGGATTTGCAGGGACAGCGTACGCAGGCAAAATTTTTTTCAATTCAGAAATTGTTTCCTTTGAAATTTCAGCCAATTTTAAATTATTGTCAACAATTGCATCAACTGTTAAAACTCCATTTCCTCCCCCATTTGTTACAACCATTACTTTTTTTCCCTTGGGAAAAGGTTGGCTAAATATTTTGCTTAAATTAAATAAATCATCAAGTTTGTTCGCGATTATTACCCCTGTTTGTTTGAACGCAGCAACATAAGCCATATAATTTCCAGCCATGGAACCTGTGTGAGATTTGGCAGCCTCTTTACTTATATCAGATTTGCCTGCTTTTAATATAATAACTGGTTTCTTTTTTGTTATATCTTTTAAAGTATTGAAAAACTTCTTACCATTTTTCACACCCTCAATATACATGAGAATTATTTTTGTTTCCGGATCATCCCCTAAATATTTCAACAAATCATTCTCGTTTATTACAGCTGCGTTTCCATAAGAAACAAATTTGGCCAAACCTATTTCAGATTCTGAAGCAACTTCTAAGATTGCACCCCCTATTGCCCCACTTTGGGTTATTACGCTTATTCCACCTATATGAGGTCTCTTTAATTTGTAGATGGGCAGAAAAATGCTGTCAACCTGCACTTTGGGATTTAAAACACCCATTGTATTTGGCCCTATAACTGGCATATCGTATTTGTTAGATATGTGAACGATTTGTTCTTCTAAACCAATATTTCCAATTTCTTTGAAACCTCCTGAAATGATAACTGCACTTTTTACTTTTTTCTTGCCAGATTCTTCTAATATTCCTGGAACAAATTTAGCAGGGACTGCTATAATCGCACATTCTATTTCATAGGGTATTTCCGAAACTTTCATATATGCTTTTAATCCTTGAATATTCTGTTCATGTGTATTTACAGGATATATTTTTCCATTATATCCTTCATCAATTAAATTTTTTATTATAGTATATCCTATTTTATTTGGTTTGTTTGATGCACCAACAACCGCTATGGATTTCGGATTGAAAATGTATTTTAGTTTTTTAATCATATTAGAATTTCCTGACACTATTATCACCTTTACTTAGAACAACTCTCGCATCAACAATATAGTAACCTGTATCATCTACAAACAGAGGGTTCAAATCCAATTCTTCAGGATCTTCATTAATTAATAATTTGTTTGTTTGTATTAAAGCATTTATTAAAGATTTTTCATCCGCAGGTTTAGTTCCCCTGTATCCTGCCAAGATAGGGTGTGCTTTTATTTCTTTTATCATATGGCGAGCATCTTCTTCTGTGATAGAACATATCCTTGCAGATATATCTTTGAAAACTTCTACATATATCCCCCCCAAACCAAATATAATCATTTGGCCAAATTGTTCATCTTTTTTACCACCGATTATTAGTTCATAACCCTTCATTTGTTTTTGAATCAATATTTGTTCAAATTTTATTTTATGCTTTTTTAGTTTTTTCAATATAATTCTCCAGGCTTCTTCAACATCTTCATCATCCATTAAATTTGTTCTGACAACGCCATATTCAGTTTTGTGTGAAACCTTACTGCTGATGGCCTTCATAACAACAGGATAACCTAACTTTTTTGCCTGTGATAAAGCATCTTCCAAATTATCAACAATAGAATAAGGTGCTAGATTCAATTTGTATTTTTTCAACATTTCAAAAGTATCGATCATTGAAAGCATATCATCCCTCATATAAAAAAAAGCAACAATACTGCTGCCGCACTGATCAAAAACAAAATAATTACAAATACCAAAAATATTAAACCATATTTCTGGATGTAAAACTCCATTTTGCTTTGCCTCATTTTTTGCTTGAAATCTTCTTCTGTCGGTGGAGATTGTTCTTCAGGAAGAGATATTTCTTGCTCTACATCCTCTGTTTTTATCTCCTCTTTTTTACCTAAGTCTCTTTTGGTTGATATTCCGGAATATCCTTTTTCAGTTAAACGAATTGTTAACTTTCCACTGCTGATAGTATACTCAATTTTAGATGTAGTATATAATTTATACAAATGTAGTGCAACATCAAAAGATGCAACATTTACCACACTCTCGATTGCAATATGATTTGTCGCCCCATCTGCTATCGCATTTAAAATTGCTTTATCTAAATTTGTAATACCTTCTTCACTGCGTTCTTTCATAAGATTTAATACAGTAACTGCTTTGTCGGTTAACTTAACAGGACTTTTGCCACCTATTGACTGCTCAAACATGACCAATCCTTTAACTTTTAATAGACCCATTAAATTTGCTGCTTCAAAAAATGATGTATTTATTTTTCCACCATAGTTCTCCAAGGTTGTTTCATTATCTACTCTTGAAATTAAGATAACATCTAAAAAGTTTATGTCTCCATCCATTAAACCACCACAGCTAACATTCGTAATATCAAACACTATCATCTATATAAACATTGCGGATGTGTAAATAAAAAAGGTGAAATAAATGAAAATTAAATTTTTGGGTGCATGTAATGAAGTTGGACGTTCTGGTGTTTTGTTTACAACAGACAAAAAAATAGTTACAGATTATGGTATAAAAATACGTGATGAAAAAACAGGAGAGTATTTACCACAAAAACTTCCGAGAGATACAGATGTTATCGCGATAACACACACTCACTTGGACCATTCTGGCGGAACTCCTTATGCTGTTGAAAACTCAAATGGAACAGTTATGGGAACTCCCCCTACAAAAGATTTGATGAAAATGTTATTGGAGGATAATATCAAAATTGTTGGAAAACAGAATCTGCCTTATTCTTTGAATTCATACAAAAAAACAATAAATAAATTTTATTCTTTGCCCTATGGAAGAACTATCACTTTGGGCGATACAGAATTGACATTTCATGATGCAGGCCATATTACAGGCTCTGCAATGGTAAAAATAAGCCATAAAGGTAAAACAGGACTTTACACAGGGGACATAAACCATACAGATTCGCAGCTCCATAATAGATGTAAATTTAAAGAACATGTTGACTATGTTGTTATGGAGAGTACTTATGGAAATAGAAATCATCCTGATAGAAAAGAAACTGAAAAAGAATTTGGTGAAGATATAAAAAGAGTTACAGAAGATGGGGGAAATGTTTTAGTGCCTGCATTTGCAGTCGATAGAAGTCAAGAAATTTTGACAATTATAAGAAAATACAATAAACATATTCCTATTTTTCTAGACGGTATGAGCATAACTGCAACAGAAATGATGCTTAAGCACTCAGCATATGTATCAGGATATGAAAAACTAGTAAAAGCATTAAAAACAGTTGAACTTATAGCCTCCCCCCGAGATAGGGATAAAGCATTGAGAGAACCGTCAGTTGTTGTTTCAACTTCAGGTATGTTAACTGGAGGGCCTGCATTAGGTTATATGCATGCTTTGCCGCCAAAATCTGAAATATTCCTGACAGGTTATTGTGTTGAAGAAACAAATGGTTGGTACTTGATGAATAAAGGGTATATAATGGAGCAAGATGTTCAATTGAAAATAGATATACCCTGGAAAAAATTTGATTTTTCAGCACATTCTGATCAAAGAGAAATGTTAGAATTTATCAAAAAGTTATCTCCTGAAAAAGTATTCACTGTGCATGGAGATGATACAAAAGGATTTGCTGAATTGATAAAAGAAAAAACTGGTGTTGAAGCTGTTGGTCCGGATGCAGGAGATGAATTTGTTTTTTAATCATGTTTTATTCTGCTGATGATATATGCACAAATAACTATTATTAATCCACCTGCAATCTGAACAGGGGATAAAACATCACCTAACCATATGAACGCAAATATCACACCAGGTATTGGTGCCAACTGAAGAAGTGAGCTCACAATCCAAGGTTTTGCAAAGTTTAATGCAGAGTAAAAAGCATATAGTGCAAAAACGGCAAATAAGATTGTATATGCAAAAACCAGGCCCCATATATCCATCGCAATGTTAAAATGTGCGTTGAAAAATAAGAGAGCAACCGGCAACAATATCAAACCCCCTATTAAATTGGAAACAATTGTCAGTTCCATTGCAGATATTTTCTTCATTGCACCAATACTTGGAAAATATGCTAAAGACATGCAAAATACTCCTGCCATAACAAAAAGATCTCCTATTTGAAGGTTTTTACCAAGAGAATCAAAATCCAAATTAGTTGATAAAAGAAATACTCCTGCCAAAAGAACAGCTATTAAAAAAATTTGTTTTCTGGTTATTTTCTGCTTAAGAAACATTGCTCCGAGAATAGTGACAAAAACAGGATCTAATCCCAATAAAAAAACCGCCCTAACACCAGAAGTTAAGCTGAATCCTGTCATCAACAGCATACTTCCAAAAAAATTCCTTGTTATAACAACGCCCATAATCTCTTTAAAAGCAGATTTTAGTTTAATTAAATTGAAATTGTTTTTTTGTAAAAGATATATTGCAATCAAAAAAGGAACTGATAAAAGTGAATAAATTGAAGCAAATAAAACAGGGTTGACATTTTTTGTTACCTGTGAAGCAATTATAGTAGACATTCCGATGAAAAAAGCAGAAATGATTGCCAGATAGGCTCCTTTGTTAGATGGTTCCATATGATAAGAATACAAGATAAATATTTAAACTTTGGTTTCAAAATTACCTTTATGGATTATATAGAGAAAAACTTGGATTATGGCCGTGATACGATCGTGATTAATCCAAAGGATTTATCTCGCGGACATATCTCTTTGAAAACAGCCTTCACAATGAAAGGTAATCCAAAAGAAAACGCTGAAAAACTAAAAAAAGAAGTTGAGAAAAATAAAATGGTTGAAAAAGTTTCAACAGCCGGCCCGTATGTTAATGTATGGATGAAAGATGAATTTTATATGGATTATTTAAAATGGGAATTCAACTCTAAAAACAAAAAAAGAGTTTTGATTGAGTTTGTTTCTGCCAATCCAAACAAACCCCTACACTTGGGCCATTTGAGAAACATGGTTCTAGGCGAATCAATATCAAGAATTTACGAGTTTTTAGGTTATGATGTTGTTAGAATGAATTACATAAATGATATGGGGTTACAATTTGCTCAGATTGTTTGGGATTTGAACAAAAATCCTTACAAAGTAGATGAAAAATTTGATTTTTATTTGGGAAAAAAATACATTGATATTGCAAAAAAATTTGAAGATGAACAAGTGAAAAAAGAAGTTGAACAAATTTTGAAAGAAATTGAAAAAGGCAGAAATGAAATTTCTAAAAAAGCAAGAGAAATTGCAGATGACTGTGTTAGGGCGCATTATGAAACTATGTCAAAATTAAACATTCATCACAACTACGCCCCATATGAAAGCGACGTTATTCATCATTTGTTTGGAGAAGGTATGGAGAAAATAAAACATTTGCCCAACGTTTATGTTGGAAAAGAAGAATTTGAAGGATGTTATGTGGTTAATTTGGAGGGCAATGAATTCAAAAACAATAGAAACACTGAAACTGTTTTGATAAGAAGCAATGGGGTTCCAACTTATGCTGGAAAAGATATTATTTTCCACATGTGGAAATTAGGCATGTTAAAAAATGAATTGCCGTTCAAAAAATGGTTTACACAATCAAACAAAATCGATCTTGAATATTCTTGTGATGGCGGTAAATTAAAAGCTCCAAAATCCGATATTATTGTTAATATTATAGGGCGAGAACAAGACTTAGAGCAAAAAGTAGTGAAATATGTTTTATCAAAAATTGATGAAGATATTGTTGACAATTATCACCATTTGTCTTATGGATTAGTTAGTTTAAGCCAAGGTAAAAAATTCTCTGGTAGAGAAGGAACATGGATTGGTTATTCTGTGGATGATGTTTTTGAAGAAGGTTTGAAAAGAGCAAAAGAAAATGGTGAAAATGCTGAGAAAATTGTTGTTGGCGCATTGAATTACTCGCTTTTGAAATACGCCCCACAGAAAGACATTGAATTTGATTGGGACAGGGCATTGCAATTTGAGGGAGATTCATCACCTTATATTCAATACGCATATGTCAGGTGTATGGGAATTTTAAGGAAAATAGATAAAAAATCTGAAATCAAAGGAACATACAAATTTAACGATGAAGAAATTTTAATTCTTAATAATTTAATGGAATTTGAATCAGTTGCAGATAAAGCAGCACATTCTTTCAAACCAAATGAACTTGTAAATTATATGCTGAACTTGGTTTCTGTTTTTAACAGGTTTTATGACAACTGCAGGATAATTGATGAAGGAAAAATCAACCCTGTCAGATTAAAGATTGTTGAAAAAACAGTTCATGTCCTAGGGACTACTATGGGTTTGTGCGGAATTCCAAAAATAGAGAAGATGTAATTCGTTACAAACACTTATAAACAACTTCAATCATAAATTTAATGTACACTTTAATCTGAATTAGGTGTACGGAGGAGATTGAAATGAATGAAAAAAATCGGAATGGATTGGAAGATAGTTTGCAGCAGAACCTTAGTTTAAACTCTAATTCTATTATTAAACAAAAAGTCGGAAAATGTTTTGTCTGGCGGTTTGGTTATTGAACAAAGAAAACGTGGCAGACCAAATAGATTGTCCAAAAATGAACAAGACTTGGTAAAAATTTTATTTGTTGAGCATCAGCTACCATGTCGCAAAATTGCAGATAGACTTGGTGTTTCACATATGTGTATTTGGCGGACCCTACAGCGTAAGCTTTGAAAGGTGAGAATATGAATAAAATGAATATATTGCGAGGAAAAAACCCGACCCAACGTTTGCAAGAGGTAGTTGATTCTTTAGTTGGCCAGGAAATTAAAACAAAAACCTGGAAAAGAAGGATTATTCCTTTTGTTCAGATGGGGGCAGATCCAGAAACAGTTAAAGACTGTTATGGCAAAACTGTTTTGCAGCTTGCTGCGAAGACCCGGCAAGGAAGAGAACTGCTACCTTTAATAAAAAAAATTGATGAAAAAAATAAACTAGCAGCAGTCGAGGCTTACTGGAAAAAAGCACGTGAGAAAGGATTCTGTTTGGCAGATCTTAGGAGAGATTGGCTACGCGAGGATATCGATCCTTTGGAAGAAGGAATTTCAAATTTATGAATAAAGGGTTGATCCCTTTTTTTTCTTTTTTTAGAATAACCCTATAAACATTTCTTCTCAAAAACAGCTTATGTCAGTTTTACTTCATGTTTGTTGCGGACCTTGTGCTTCATCAGTAGTGGAAAGACTTTTAGAAGAAAATCACGAGGTTACTTTGTTCTATTATAATCCCAATACTTTTCCATATGAAGAACATGATGAAAGATTGTACAATGTTGAAAAATTAGCCAAACATTTCAAAGTTAATGTAATAAGCCCAATTGAGACTGAAGAAGATTGGAACAAAGAACACAAAAAATGGTTGGAAACGATAGAAGGGTTGGAACAAGAGCCAGAAGGGGGCAAAAGATGTGAAGTTTGTTATAAGTTTAGACTAGAAGCAACTGCGAAATATGCAAAAGAAAATGGTTTTGATAAATTTGCCACAACTTTGGGCATGGGACCAATGAAACCTATTGACAAAATCAATAATGCAGGTTTGGAATTGGCAAAAAAATATGGTATTAAATTTATTAATGAAAATTTCAGAAAAAAAGACGGCCACAATAGATCAATTGTATTATCAAGAAAAATTAAACTTTATAGGCAAACTTATTGTGGTTGTGAATTTTCAATGGAAAACCAGTTATAATTTCCCCCCACATTGAGTGCAAAATTTAGTTCCCACAGGATAATCAATGTTGCATTTTCCACATGTGACAAAAAGCTTGGTACCACAATGAGGACAAAATTTAAGTGATGAATCTGTTATTTGCTTTTTACATTTAGGACATTTTTTCTTAGCGTTTGGATCTCCCTTGACTGCTTTTTTGGCTCCGCCCGCAATACCACTAGATATTTCTTGGCCAGCTTTCCAGGATAAATCATCTTTAACTTTATTTACCACATTATCTAAAAATCCCATTTTCTCACCTGTAATTTAGAAAACGCCTAATTATATAAACGTTTTGCCCCAAACAAAAAACATGAAAAATACTCCAACAACCGAAAAAGTTGAAGAATTTTTGAAAAATATTCCTCAATCTGGATTTGCAATGGAAATACTTGAAAACAATGGCGCGATTGTGAAATTAAAAGTTGTAGTGCCTGCAAACATAGGTATTTTCAAAGTCCAGGGGAAAATAATCGGGCAGAAAGAGATTCTGGCAGAAACAAAATCAAAGATAGAAAAACATTTGAAAGCAAATTTTGATAATATAAAAGTGATTTTTGTTTAATTAGTTTTTAAAAAATTAAAGTTTGTCTCTTGGATTTGGCAGAGCAAATTTGGGGAAAGAAGGATTAATATTCTTTTTAAGAGAATTTATTTCTTTTATACAATTGCGGAGCTTTATTTCTAAATATTCTCTATTTGAACTATCGGACGGATCTGAAACCATTTCAGCACTTTCAAGGTTTAATTTGGCAACTTCAATCAACTCTGCATCCCCAATTTCTTCTGCTACTTCCAAGGAATTCTTTGCTTCTTCTTTTGCAGAATCCATACTTCTTTTAGCAGCAACAGACGTTGGCAATTTTTCAATTTGTTTTTCAAGTTCCATTTTTGTTTTCAAAGAAAAAATATATTTTGCAACAGTTCCATGAAACCTGAGTATTGCATTAACACGCAAATCAGGATTATCTAAACATTTGGTTTCATAAAGAGCATCTTTAGTTACAGTTACTTTTATAGGTTGGCATTCAGGAGTATAAGAATTTAAAGTTTTTTCATCCAATCCCAAAAAGAAACCTGCAGTTAGTTGTTTTGTACATTTTCCAACCTTTTTATGAACAATTTGATTCGAAGATAATAAAACTATAGAATTGTCAATGAGATCAATATATCCCCTTATATCATCACAAATATTTTTGGACATTTTACCTTTTTGCATTTTGTATTGCGACATTACTTTTTCAAACACATCAGGGGATAGTGTATTGCGAAGATTTCCAATATTTTTAATTGATTTTTCAAAAATGTCTTTTATGTGCTCTTGCCCTGATTTAAATTCTATTTTAGGATAAGATTTAGAAATTTCGAGAAAAGAGGTTACATCGGTGGGAGTATTGGGAGATGAATGAATATTTACATAAAAGAGACCAGATAATAATTCAAAAGAACGCACACAGTATTGAATAGACTCGTTCGAACTTTTTCTTTTAATTTTTTCGGGCACCGTTTTGGCATCCATAAACGGCAGAGAAAGATTAAATTTTTTAACTTTGAGATTAATCAATACCTCTGAATTTGGGAAGACAGTTAGATTTTTATAAACAATTTTTGCAGTGCTGCCTTCTTGTTTAACCACATCCTCTGAAACATTTAAAACAATCGAGTTATCTTCTGCACCCAATATATCCCCATCTTCAATTATGAACTCGCTTTTTTGCGAACTTTCAGGAAGATATATTTTTCTGCCATGGCGCCTAACATAACATTTTCCAAATGTTGAAAACAGAAGGGCATTTGTATTTGTGATTCTTTTAGCAGATAGAAACGGAAATCTTCTTTTTTTTAAGAGATCAATTTTCTTTTGGAATTTTGGCTCATAATATCTCTTAATTGTGCGACTATTAAATTTTTCAGTTATTTGAACTGGTGGATCTTTTTCAAAAGTTTTTAGAATTTCCTTGCATTCTGCAACCTCTGCAGCCATAATGCCCATTTCCTTTCCCCCTTTACGCATTTCATCAGCTTCGGGAGTTTTAGAATATGACTCAACATCGCTTTTAGTTTTTTTAACAGCATCTTTTTTGAGTTTGGCCATCCTATTTAGAAAATCAGTATCGCTTTCTTGTTTTTTTACTTTTTTAGTTCTCAGTTTGTTGCGAGTTTTTATTTCTGTTTAAGATGCTTCCTTTTTCTCTTCTTCCTTTTTAACCATCTCAACACCTATGCAACCTTAAACTCTGAAGTCAGCGGACCGTATTCTCTCGGCTTTTCAAGTATTTTCATTGTCTTTGACAATTCATCTAAATACTCATTGTATTTTCTCTGACTATCCCCATACAAACCAGCCAATTTATCAATATTCTCCTCACCTATCCCTTCAACATGTGCCTTTGACATTGCAGTGGCTTTTTTCATTTGCTCAAGCGCACCTTTCTTTTCCATATCCTTCATCATTGCAGGAATCATCTTCATCTTAGCAAGCATTTCTGGAGTTATATTTGCACCCCCTTTTTCCACAGCCATCTTCGCAATTCGCTCAAAATCTTCAGGTGCCATATTCTTGAGCATTTCCATACTAGACATAGCAGATTCTAAATTGGCCCCCGAATCCTTCATGCCTTTGATGTTTTCTTCAATCATTGAAGGGTCAAACTGTGAACTGGTATTTTCCATTATTAAAGCTAATTGAAAATTCAAATTATTAAATATTGGATCCATTTTAGTTAATCCCTTACGGAATATACTCCCACCCGAAACTATTATTTCTTCAGGTGTATTGGATTTAGCAGTATAGGACTTTTTTGTTTTCAGAGTAGTATATTCAACAGTTCCTTTTTTTCCAAAGCTTTCAGTTCCATGGGGAGAACTATAAAGTGCACCATTGTAGAGATCAAAAACTCCCCACCCTCCAGGACCTGAAAACCGTATAACTGCTACAGGTGTTTTAATAAACTCATCGCAATTTGAATACCCACCGCAGAAAAATCCCTTGTTAACCTCAAATCGTTTTAATGACTCACCATAATAACGTGTTTTTGATTTTTTGTCAATCCTGTTCCATGATTCGACACCACAAATTGCTGCTTCACTGTTGGGGCCTATGAACAAACTTTTCGTAACTGATGAAGACCCCTGTTTCGAGTTGCCCTTATCAGGATTATATGATGAATATATCCGCGCAGTGCTTCCAGGCCCAGTTCGGATAATGTCTCCATCTTCCACCTTTGGAAATTTGGCGTTAAAATCATCAAGGGGCTTGCGGTCTTTTGTTTTGTGAAAATCAGACCATTTTTTAGAGATAGTTTTCATGTTTGGGATTTTAATTTTTTTTCCGTTTTTCCTGATAATCCAAACATTGTCCCCAGTTGCACCAAGATTATTTCTCCCAGTTTGAACATTATAGAACACTGTTGGTTCTTCTGCCATATGTGAAGAATATATATTAGATATATAAACTTATCTAAATTATCCTTGGATTAAAAATAAAAAAAGAAAATTAGAAAGGTAATGGAGTTTCAACTGTAATTGAAATTTCTGGATTTTTGCCTGTAACATCTTTGCCGTCAATTTTGATTCTGGTTCCTTCTCCCAAGGGTATTGTTCCCCCTAGATCAAACTGACTTGTTTCTCCTTCTTTTGTAGTTATTGAGAACCTAAGTGGAATTACCCAAACTTGGCCATCTGCACCCATAATAAACTGTGCCTGTTGAATTTTGTAAGCTCCGGAAATAACAATTCTATTTGCTAAAACTCCTTCAGCAGATATTGTTACTTGAGGATCAGTTGCCATGTTTGCAACTTGTACACCCGTATTCACCCCCCAACTTGAGTTGTGCCACATAGACATACTATGATCCCATGAACCATTATCATTCACTGATGTATGTTGAGGGACGTAACCTATGCCAATTTTCCCGTAAAAAGGAATCTGTGCCCCAAAATGAACAGACTGTATTCTTAATTTAACAGGTCCATTCTTTGCCAGTATGAAAGGGCATGCCCCCACTTCTGCCGAACCAACACCTAATTTCTTGTTGAAAAACAACTTTCCTGTTGTTGATGATTCATCCATACCAAAACCTACACTGAGACCTTCAGGTTTGGTCGCTAGGGAACCTGCCGTATTAATTTTAACAGCTGCGTTATTGAATGATGCTGGTGCTTTAGCCATTGCAGGTTTTGCTACAGCCAATGAAAAAAATACTGCTGCAGGCAATACAACTGGAGCTGCATTAAGCATATCCTTTTTAGTTTGTTGTTTGTCCATTTTCCAAGCTTCTTTTCTTGAAGCCCCCATTTTTCTTGCTTTCCAATAATTTGTCATTTCCCCACCTCCAAAGTTTTTTACACATACTAATACTTATTATAACTTAACTTATATTTAAATAAATCCCCCCTCTTTGTGGGGAGTAATAATAAAGTTTAAAAAGTTTTACTAAGATAAAAACATATGGATTATGCAATATTGGAAAAAATCGGACTTACAAAAAACGAAAGTATCGTATATTTAACCCTGATTGAACTTGGAACATCTAAAACAGGGGAAATACTTAAAAAATCAAAATTAAATTCTGGGAGGATATATGAAATACTTGAATCCTTGAAGAATAAAGGTGTTGTGGGTGAAACAATAATAAATAATGTTAAACACTTCACAGCAGCCCCGCCAGAACAGTTGCTGGAATATATTGAAAAAAAGAGAGAGCAACTCAATATAGAAGAAGAAAAAGTAAGGGTGTTGATACCTAAACTCAAAAAAATGAGAAATGCGGATACCAAAAAAATCAAAGTGATAACATATTATGGGCCCAAAGGTCTGAAAACTGCAGTTTATGAGGCTGTGAATCTGTTGAGAGAAGGAGATGAAATTTTTGCAATGGGCGTCACGGAGAAAAAAAATAAAAAATTCAATGAATTTTGGAAAAAGGTAAATCTTGAGTATCAAAAAAGAAAATTGAAATGCAAACTGATAATATCCGATAAAGGAAAGTATTTCAAAGAGATAAAAAAAATTCCTTGTGTTTCCGTAAAAGTTTTAGAGGGGATAACGCCCAACACTGTAAATATTTTTGGGAATGATAAAGTGTTAATTATGAATTACAAAGAACCTACTTCATGTATTTTAATTTATAGTGAAGATACTGCCACCTCTTTCAAAGAGTTTTTTGAACAATTGTGGAAAATGGCTAAATGATTATTTATATCCAAACTTTTTATTATATGCATCATGATCTGAAATATCTAAAACAAAAGCGATGATCTCTATCTGATTTTCACCATCAACTAGAGAATATAACATTCTCCAATAATTGGGTAGTTCAACACGAAACAAATTTTTAATCCCATATTTCTCAATATATTCTTTAGGAATTAACTTTTTAGGTACAGGATCCCCATAATGGCAATTGACCTTGATTAAATCCACTTTTTTAGATAAGGAATTAATTATACTTCTTTCAATTTTAGATTTCTTAGATTGTTTATTAAGATATTTGTAAACTTCCTCAGCTTCAGGTGAAAGTATAACCTTTATTTGTTTCATAATTCAAGGCCTTTTTTTATAGCTTTTCTTAAATTAGGATTTGTATTATGGGTCCATGTAATTCCTTGCATAGTTACTGCGATTTTATTGCTTTCTTCTAGATAAATAAGTATTAGCTTTAATGTATTATGATTCACTTTTCTTGGTAGTTTTCTCTTTAATTCCGCCACAGTAACAACTGATTTATTCATATTTTTGAGAGTTTCTTCAACCATTATAACAGTGTTCAAAGTTGGCGAATGTGAAAAAGACATATTAATATTTTCTGACATATATATCACCTTTAGTTACATATATGTAACTATTTTATACATAAAAGTATATAAACCTTTCTTTTAAAGAACCTCTTTCAATTCTCTTAAAGAATAAATAACATAATCTCCCTTTTTCTTTTTTGTTCTGTCAATTAAATAAGATGTTATCCCCAATGTCGATGGTTCGCTGTGATCGTGGAATGGAGAATCGCCGATATGAACCATTTCACTAGGTTTTATTTTCAATTGGTTTAATACGTCTTCAAAAACAGACCTGTCTTTTTTGTTTTTCCCATACATTGAAGACGAAGAAAACACATTCTCAAAATAAGGTGCCAAACCCTGTGATTTCAATTTAATATCAATGAACTGTTCGTTTGATGATGAAACAATAATTAATTTGTATTTTGTTTTCAGATAATCCAAAATTTCAAAAGTATCATCATAAACACTAACATGCTTTTTCAGGTTATTGATCATACTTTGCCAATCATTTATTTTCAATCTTTTAAACCAGTAATCAACTTCAACCCAGTTTTCTATTTTTTCAATATACAAAGCCTTGTAATATTCTGCAAAAACAATTTCTTCTGCTCTTTTAACATCTATGTTGTGAGTTTGAGCATATAAATTGGGCATTTCAACATTCCACATTAAGTGATCGAATGTTTCATCTGCCAATGTTCCGTCCAAATCAAAAGATACGTATTTTATCATAAAACTATATTTATACTGAATATTTATAACCTTTTATTGTTCCATTTTTTGTGGTGCTTTTATTATCCCGTCTTTTTTTGGCGTCACCGAAATTGGTTGGAACAATCACATTTGTTCGGTTATTTGCATTCTCCATGAGAGCAATTGTTAAGTTTAGGAGTTTTCTAAATGAAAAGTCTTTTCCACCTTTAGACTCATAGTTCTCAAGCATTTCATGAACTCCTGTTTCACTTAGATATGTTGCCCATCCTTTAGTATATCCATCTCCTGGCATTGATTCGGGTTTTGGGGGTAATTCTTCTATCCCTTCCCCAATATTTTCCCTCAATCCATTCAGGAAATTGATATATTCTCTTCTTTCATCCACATAAAGTAAATTTCTTTCTCCTTTTCTTTCCCCCGATTTAGAGTCTAATCCAATCCTGTGCATTACCAGAGAATACATATCGTAAACAGCTAATCTCGGATCTAATTTATTTTGATCAATTTTCCTTTTTAGTTTTGAAACTTTTTTTCTTGCGTTTTCCCAAGCTTCTGTAGTTCTTTCGCCAGTATGACTGCTTATATGTGGTTCAGTTGATAAAACTTCAGTTTCAATGTGTTCCATTGAAATTCCTAATGAATTGGCAAATTCATCGTTAAATATAAGTTTTACTGGCCCTGTCATTGAAATATCATCTGAAGTTTCAAAAGAAAGATCGTCCAAAACAAGATCTTCTTTCGCAAAATTATCAAATATTTCTTGTGGTATAGTTGTTATTGAGCCTTCATTAAATTCTCTTTCATCTGTTATGTTTTTAGCAGGATAAAAACCCCTAAAATCATTTAGGTTTTGAACATCTTCAATCTTTTCAATAATATGTATAAAACCTTCAAACCAAAACTTGGATTGAACTTTTCGCCCGTTTAATTCGGCCAGTTTCTTTTGGAATGCAACTGATGGGCAAACTTTTTGAGAAGATTTTAATTCAAAACCATATTCTCTCAAAACTTTATCAAAATTTTGAACAGCAGTATGGGAGAGTGGGAAAGCTATTACTAATTTTCCACCAGGCATCATTATCCTATTCATCTCATTTAAAACCAAACCAGTATGTTTTCCAACTGAGTTGTTGTGCATTGAGCAAACTGAGAAAACAGTAGAGAAAGATTTTGAATTGTAATCTGTTTCGTATGTTCCTTCTTTTGTTTTCAAAGCTTTATTTGCCCTTAAAGAATCTAAATCTGTTGGTTCAATGTTTTGTGATGTTAAAACATCCAACAAAGTATTTTCCAATCTGGCCAATTCTAAAACATATTTATCTTCAAATAAATTAGGATATTTTTTGGCAACAGCCAAAGCAAATCTAGCATAAACCATCTGCATTCTTCTTGTTTGTTCAATTTGACTGTATTCTGGTTTATCCTCAGTGTGGTTTAACCCAATATGCTGATCAGGTGTTAAAGGATCTTTTTCAGTATCTTGTCCATTATCTTCTAATGATAATCCAAATATCTCCTTTTCGATTTGATTTCCCAATTCACTAAATTTCCCATCTTTTCCGTTTCCCAACCAGTTCCTAATTGTATTCCACTTATCGGCCCCAAATAACTGTTTTGCTGATTTATTATTAGTTTCATAATCTTCTTTGTTTGGATAAGTTTCAACTAACCATTGGGAAAAAGCATTGATTGATCTGTTTCCTTTTGTTTTAGCATATACTTTAGCCGCCATTGTAATGTTTTGTTTGATTTGTTCATCAAAAATTACTTCGATCTGTTTTCCTAATTCATTAAATTTCCCATCTTTTCCGTTTACCAACCACGCAGTCATTGTCCCCCACTTATCGGTCCCAAATAACTGTCCTGCTGATTTCTCAATAGTTCTATACTCTTTATTGTTTGGATAAGTTCCAATTAACCATTGGGAAAAAGCAGTGATTGATCTGTTCCCATCTGTTTCAACATATACTTTAGCCGCTACTCTGATGTTCTGTTTGATTTGTTCATCTGTTATATCAATTTCAACTTTTTCAATTCCAAATATATCTTTTTCAATCTGTTCCCCTAATTCACTAAATTTCCCTGTTTTTACCAACCAGGTATTCATTGTCTCCCTATTATCAGTCCAAAATAACTGTTTTGCTGATTTATTATTAGTTTCATAATCTTCTTTGTTTGGATAAGTTTCAACTAACCATTGGGAAAAAGCATTGATTGATCTGTTTCCATCTGTTTCAACATATATTTTAGCTGCATCCTTAATGTTTTGTTTGATTTGTTCATCAAACATTACTTCAATCTGTTCCCCTAATTCATTAAATTTACCCCATTTTCCATCTCCCAACCAACCATTCATTGTATGCCAACTACCTGTCTCAAATAACTGTTTTGCTGATTTCTCAATAGTCCCATAATCTTTATTGTTTGGATAAGTTTCAATTAACCATTGGGAAAAAGCATTGATTGTTCTGTTCCCTTCTGTTTTAACATATACTTTAGCTGCTGTTAGAATGTTCCCAATAATCTCAATTTCTTCCTTGGAAAAATTAGTCAAATCCAAACCTAAACGGTCTTCATTAATATTGTCTGATTCTAATAGACCTAAGGCAAACATATCTTTAGGCTCTTTAATTTCTAGTTTATTTTCCCCAGAGAGTAATCCAAAATCTTCTGGTTTGTAATCTGCTCCTTTTGCGTTGCAAGCTTCAATAAATACGGGGATGAATTCGGGGTTTCTTGCTAGTAAACCCATTAGTTTGTTGCCATTTTTTGCATAAATTGCTCCATTGGAAACTCCAATCTTTTTTGCTATTCCATTTTTTGTTGGAATCCCCTCAGAGTTTTTGATTTCATCTAATATTATTTCCAATAATTTGTTGTCTATGGCTTGTTTGTGTTCTTCTGGTATGGTTGATTTTGAATTTGAAATATCTTTTAGTAAAAGTTCTTTAGGCATTGTTTGTATTCTGTTGATTATTGCTTGGTTAAAGGGTTCCTGGAATTCAGGGTTTCTTGCTAGTAAACCCACTGGTTTGTTACCTCCTTTTGCATAGATTGTAGTGTAGGTAACTCCAATATTTTTTGCTATTCCATTTGTTGTTGGAATCCCCTCAGAGTTTTTGATTTCATCTAATATTATTTCCAATAATTTGTTGTCTATGGCTTGTCTGTGTTCTTCTGGTATGTTTGATTTTGAAATATCTTTTAGTAAAAGTTCTTTAGGCATTGTTTGTATTCTGTTGATTATTGCTTGGTTAAAGGGTTCCTGGAATTCAGGGTTTCTTGCTAGTAAACCTCCTGGTGGTCTGTTACATCGTTTTGCATAGATTGATCCATCGGAAATTCCAATCTTTTTTGCAATTCCTTTTGTTGTTGGAATTTCATCAAACTTCCTTATAGCCTCTAGTAAAATCTCAAGTTTTTCTTTATCATTTGCATTGAAAAACCTGTTCGCTAAAGTATCGGCTTTTTCACCAATTCCAAAATCTTCTGGTTTGTAATTTGCTCCTTTTGAGTTGCAAGCTTCAATAAATACAGGGATGAATTCAGGGTTTCTTGCTAGTAAACCTTTTGGTGGTTCGTTACCCCTTTTTGAATAGATTGCATTGGAGGAAACTCCAACCTTTTTTGCTATTCCTAATATTGTTGGGATTCCTTCATACTCTTTAATTACCTCAAGCAAAATAGCCATTTTTTCTAAATCATCACCTGATTTAAAGCTAGCCCTAAGCTCTTCTTTAGCATTATCACTATCTTTCTTAGAATTCCCTCCTACCATTAGTATATTAGTATGCATGTTATCCTTTATAAAACTTTCTATGATTGTATACAAACTACCACTAATAATCCTTTTTTTCAACAATTGACGAAAAGAGATGTTTATAAATGATATATCCGAATAAATCAAATAATTCTTGTATTTAGGAGGTGTTAAAATGAGAAACCCGACAGCATTTTTAAAAGAAGAATATGATGATTTGGTTAGTAAAAGTTTGGATTGGAAAATTCAGCATTTAAACGGTCCAAGTACACCGCATTGTATTGTGAATGGTAAAGAAGTTATTATGATGACTTCAAACAATTATTTGAATTTAGCAAACAATTCAAAGGTTAAACGCGCTGCTATTGCTGCCACTAAAAAATGGGGTGCTGGTGCAGGGGCTGTTCCGGGAATTTCAGGAAATCTGAGAATTCAAAAAGAGTTTGAAGAACGCCTTGCAAAATTCAAAGGTGTTGAAGCAGCTGTTGCATTTCCAACAGGATTCGCTGTCAATTCAGGATTAATACCTCAATTGATAGGAAAAGGAGATTTAGTTATATCTGACGAATTGAACCACGGCTCAATAATAGACGGGGTTAGATTAAGCAAAGCAGAAAGAGCGATTTACAAGCATAATGATATGGCAGATTTAGAAAGAGTCCTAAATGAAGCAGAAAATAATCAACCTGTGCCAAGAAGAATATTGATTATAACAGATGGTGTTTTTTCAATGGACGGAGATATCGCGCCTTTGCCAGAAATTGCGAAGCTTGCTGAAGAGCATGGCGCAATGGTTTATGTTGATGACTGCCATGGAGAAGGAGTTTTAGGAGAAGGTAGAGGGATTGTCCATCATTTTGGACTTCAAGGAAAAGTTCATGTTGAAGGCGGATGTATGGGTAAAGGATTTGGAATAATTGGCGGAAGCTGTGCAGGTTCCCAAGATCTTATCAACTTTGCCTATAATAAAAGCAGGACCTGGCTTTTGAGCACATCACCAACACCTGCAACATTCGGGGCAGCAATTGCTGCAATTGATATTATGGAAAAAGAACCAAAACATAATAAAAAACTATGGAGATTGACCAAATACTTCAAAAAACGGGTTGATAAATTAGGATTCAATACAGGAAATTCTCAAACTCCAATAATACCAATTATTGTTGGCGAACCTGTTAAAGCAAAAACACTTAGTGATGAATTATTTAAAGAAGGTGTTTGGGGATTCCCAATTGTTTTCCCAATGGTTGCAAGAGAGAAAAGCAGAATAAGATTACAAATAAATGCTGGATTAAGCACTGCAGATTTAGACTTTGCTTTGGACAAACTTGAAAAGATTGGAAAAAATCTTGAAATTATATAGGTGATTAAATGAAAAAAATATTTGTTACGGGCGCAACAGGACAAATTGGTTCAGAACTTGTTCCCGAACTGAGAAAAAAATACGGCAGAGACAATGTTATCATGGGTTTGTTTGATAAACAGCCAGAAGGTGATTTGGCAGACGGACCAAGTGAAAAATGCGATGTGAGGGATAAGAAAAAAATTGAAGAAATTGTTAGAGAATATGGGGTTGGTTCAATTATTCACCTATCTTCAATTCTATCAGCAACTGGAGAACAAAACCCTCAGCTTGCATTTGATGTTAATATGAAAGGATTGTATAATGTATTGGAAGTTTCAAAAGAGCAGAGTATTGAAAAATTGATTTATCCAAGCTCTATTGCAGTATTTGGTCCTGACACTCCAAAAGAAAACACCCCTAACGAAACAATTTTAAGACCTTCAACAATGTACGGCATAACAAAAGTTGCTGGCGAACTGCTAGGGAACTATTATTTTGAGAAATTCGGTTTGGATGTCAGAGGATTGAGATACCCTGGAATAATTAGCTGGAAAACTCCACCAGGAGGTGGAACAACAGACTATGCTGTTGCCATTTATTACGAAGCAATTAAACAAAAAAAGTACACATGTTTTGTAAGAGAAGATACAATGCTCCCGATGATGTACATGCCAGACGCAATAAAAGCGCTTATGGATTTGGCCGAAGCAAAATTAGGAAATTTGAAACATCACGCAGATTATAATTTGGGTGCAATGAGTTTTACTGCTGGAGAACTTGCAGAATCAATTAAACAAGAAATTCCTGGATTCACATGCACGTATGAACCTGACTTCAGACAAAAAATAGCTGATTCATGGCCAAAGTCCATTGACGACAGCGCAGCAAGAAAAGAATGGGGTTGGAAACCAGAATATGATTTGACGGCTATGACAAAGGATATGCTGAAAAATTTAAAAGAAAAATTAAAAGAAGAAAAGTGAATTTAATGAGTTTGGTTCAACTTTTACTATTTTGGTAGGGTTATTCGAAGGTATCTTTCGTATTATTGGTGAAGGTTCAATTGACTGGTTGGTGTTCTGTATAGGTTTGTTGGATGAAGGCAAGATTGGTTTGTTGGTAGGTAAAGGTTCATAAACAATTTCTTCTTTAATTTCATCAGGTTTGATTGTAGAAGGTTGGGTTTCCGGATCGATGATGTTTGGTTCATTTTGAGGAGGTAAGACAATAATCTCCAGCTCGTTTTCCTCGTATTCTGACAAAGGTCTTCTTCTAGAAGTACAACCACTAGAACAAATTCCATCAGGATCTGATACATCACATTTTATATTGGCAAAAGTATTTGTACCTGAGTAGTAAAATATTTCTCTTAGGTCAGCATAACTTTCCCCATTATCGCAGAAATCTGAATTTGTAAATGAAATATTATCTACTAAACCATTTGAATCAAAAACGAACAATCCTTCTTTTAAGTTATTGTTCGCAGTATTGTGGTTGAATTGACTGTCCATCGTTGCAGTAACACCAATACCAACTCCCAAATTATTGTTGGCAGTGTTTCCTTCAACAAACGCATTTCTGCTGGCTTGTATAAGTATCCCGAATACTCTGCAATTTTCAATTGTGTTGTTTGTTATTTCATTGTTGTTTCCCACACTCAATATTCCATTTTGTGTTGCATTGCGAATGTTGTTTTGGTTTATTTTATTATTATTCTGCCACGCGATTACTATGCCATTCCATACATTCTCAATATCGTTAGTATCCACCAAATTGTTGTTAGCACCGTACAACATTTCTATTCCTGTTCCACCATTTGTTGTTCCAGAAATTCCTGTTATTGAATTATACCTTACGATATTATCATTAGACTCAGAAACAAAATTACTTTGTAAACCTATCCCCGTTTTGGGACTAGATATTCTATTCTCTAAAACTGAATTTGCAGAAGATCCAGAAAGTGATATACCATAATGTATTTCAGAAATACTATTATTTTTAAGTAAAGATAACTCGGAACCATCCAAAAATATGGCAGTTGTGAAATCTGAAATATCACAATTTCTTATTTTAATGTTTGTTTTATCTTTTACAAATATACTATAGTATCTTGCATCAGAAAATCCCTTTCCTTCACCAATTAATGAAGCCCCATTACAATCAAAAATAATATTTGAAGAATTTATTTTGATTGCCATCTTTGAATATCCCTCGTTCCCTCCTACAAGATCATAAACCTTATTTTCAAGAACTGTGTTGTCGTTTATATAATATATTCCTCCTTCTAAAACGACCATATCGCCAAAAGTGTCTGGATTATCTAAATCAACTATCTCCATACATCTTAAATCATATTCATAAACTGTGAATGATGTGCATTCATTTTCTTCACATGTACAGTCTCCTAAACAATTGTTTGGTACATTTGAATATTCATAATAATGATTTCCTACACAACCATCTAAATGTCCGCAGGTCGTGTCTGCACAATCGTTTTCTGCATCGCATTCAGCATCACAGTTTTCTATTGAACAGGTGTGTGTTAAATCTACTTCACCAATTGTGCATGCTCTTGCATCTTCATTACATACCGAAGTAAATCCTGCAAAGAAGTCCCAGGTTAATGGAATATCATCGGGTGAATGGAAGCATGTTGCAATACCTGCTAAGTTGTTTGTTGAGCAGTCAACTAGTGTTCCAGCAACACATGTTGCATCTTCGCATGTTTCTTCCCCATCACAGAAAATACCATTGTCGCATTCTTCTGTTAAAGTTGTTTCATCAATTACACATTCTGCTGCTGAACATGTGTAATCATCAAACATGATTGCTGTTCCTGAACAGTAATTGCTGTCAAGCAAGTTGCAGTTTTGTGTTTCTGTTGTTTCAACTTGGCATGCATAATCTATACATACGCCTGTGTCTTGCATTACTGAATCTCCAGTACAATACTCATTGTTTAAGTGTGAACACTCTACATCAATTGTACATTCAACACATCTTGCATCATTTTCATAAATATGTGTTGGTTCTGAATCACACTCATTCATTTCACAATCGCAATTATCTAAACAAGTATTTGGTACATCGTCATATTCATGCCAATCATTTCCTACACAACCACTTAGATAGAAACAGGGTGTGTCTTCACATGGATTATCTTCGTCGCAGGGTGCTGCACACATATCTCTTGAGCATGTATGTTCTAATTCCACAGCATTTACTGTACATACTGCTTCTTCTGATTCTATAACACAGGTAGAAGTGAATGCAGGTCTGAAATCCCAAGTGAATGGAATATCATCGGGTGAATGGAAACAAGTTTCTATTGGTGCTAAATTGTTAACAGCACAATTCTCAACTGTGATTGTATTTGAGTAAACACAATCTCCTGCAGCACAAACCCAATCATCGAAAACAACTGTATTGCCTGAACAGTAATTATCTGTATTATAATTTTTGCAATTTTCTGAACCAGTCACTATAGCTGCACATGTATGTATTGCACTACAATAACCTTCCCGATAAACTTTCGTATTTCCACCAAAAAGACAATAAGTAGTATCTAAATGAGCACAATCTTCTGGTCTATCTTCAAAAACAAGATTGCCCCCTTCATCACAAATAGCACATGTTCCTGCTGGAGTGCCAGGATAAATATCTGGGTTTGTATCATCACAATCCAGATTATTGTCAACATACCCTTCAGGAATCATACTTTCTGAACAAGATTCTATAAAATTATCTGGATCTCCATACCCATCTTCATCTGCATCCCTATAAAATGTTGCTGCAGCTGGTAACCCTTCATCAATATAATTACAAGTTCCACCGCCGACTTCACATCTTTTAACTGTGCCATAACTTAATTCAACATACCTATGTAATGTCGAACCAATATATGAAGTCCAAGTTTCAGCATCATAATAATCTCCCCAGTGGCATGTTGTTCCATCTTCAGAACCGCCGACACATATACCTGCACAATTATTGTCTATCCCATCACAAATCTCATTCATTGCAGGATTTGTATAAATATCATCATCATTGCAATCATACTGTCTGTTTGCCCAGAATTCAATATCATTACCAAGAACCATTGATTTTCCAGTACTGCCAAACATGAAATTAGTATAATCATATGTTTGTGTTGAATCAACACTCGAACCTAACGATTCATTAAATAAATCATACCCATAACCTGATTCATCTGCATATGTTGCATGTAATAAAGGAATATAATCTGCATAACCATCGCCATCTTTATCTATCTTAACACATTCCGCAGTTGGACAGAAAATACCTTGGTATGCTTCTACATCAACATCTAAAAATTCTGGTGTCCAACCTGGAATATAATATGGATTTGGAATTTGGAATTCTGCTGCTTCACAATTAATTGCAAAACAAAACTCATCAAACTGGCAAACATTTCCCACACTCCCACAATTATATACATCATTATTAAATTTAGGTACAACTTCGTTTTTACCATTAAACCATGAACCTACATTCCAGTACGTGTCTTCTTCAGGAATTACATAACTTAAACTTCCTTGTCCATCATGCCAAGGAGAAGCTGGATCGCTTCTATCATTACAATTTTCATTTATCCAATTAGGAAATCTATTATTTGGACCTAAAAGGGATGCACCAAAATTTGTATTTTTATTTGCAGTCACAAACATATAATTTTCCTGCCATGCACCACCAACACATTTTTGTTTTGAACCCTCACAAGCACCATATTGATTTGGATTTAAAGGAGGTGACCCCCCACATGCACTAAATTCTGAAGAACTCATCCAAAAACTTACAAGTGCTGGTGTTACTGATGCAGAACCAGCATGATTAACAACAAGTACATAACCATTATCTGCTTCATCCCCATATTCATCTAATACTTCATCCATTTTAACGCGGAAATAAGCATACTTATCTGTTTGTGAAGGCATTGTAAATGAAAATGTTATCATCTTAGTTTCATTTGGAGCAATACTATCCAATGTTGTTGTTGCTAAAGTTGAGTAACTTAAACCTCCATAATGTGTTAAATAAGTTAAAGTATCATAACCCAATGTAAAATCTAAATTAGTTAAAGTACTGGATCCTGCATTATGCACAAAACTTTGTGCTTCTACTGTTCTTCCTGCAACTAAGTTAGGATCAGGAAATTGTATTTGATTAACAATAATTTCATCGGGTCTATCTTCTTCAACAACATAATCTTCTGTGAAAATAGTGTTATCTAAAGAAGGATCACCAAACAACATTTTTACCTGCACAACATACATTTTTTGTGCACCCATTTGACTGGTTATATCAACATTAAACATATAATATGAAGCATATTCATATGTAGTATGGCCAAACGTACTAGTTGACATTAAATCTCCAGAAGTATCATAAACAAGCATTGTATGATTTCTTAATAAAAGATGTACTGGCATTCTATCATACATATTTATTATTCCTAAACCAGAATATGCAGTTGTTAATACTGGTCCCCTATTGGGATAGGTTGTATCTCTTAAATTTTTCTCTGCCCAACAATCATCACTATGCTGGAAAAATCCGGGTTGGCATGCCTCACTTAAAAATATCATGTTTTTATTTGCATTGTTGATATTATTTCCTGCGAAATCATTCAAAATTCCGCCTGCCCCATTATATCTTGAACCGTGACCATCATAAGTAAATAAAACAGCCCCCTCTTCTGCTGTTTGTCTTTGTTTTGTTTCAAAATTATTTCCATAAAATGAAGGCCTTAAATATTTTACATTCCATTCTTTTGACATAATAGCTGGAACTGGTTTTTCAAAAAATATTTCTGACGTTGTTGTTTGAGCTTGATTTTCCAAAAAGAAAATTTGGCTTGCATAAGTTTTAAGCCATTCTTCTCCTGCTCCTGCAGGATTATCTTCAAAATGTATTGTTTTTCCAACTACTGCAGATAATTGTGCTGTTGTTTGCACTGGAAAACGACCAACAATAAATGTTATATCATCAAACACACACTCCCCATAAATATCAGAATAACATGTGTCTGTTGCATAATATCTTAATTGCTCATCTGAATAAGCATCACAATAAGTTCCAGATCCCATCTCACAAAATCTGTTATAAATCATCGCAGTTGGCAAAAACCAATTTGCATTTTGTTCTCCCCTATCTGCATCTCCAACTAACAATAAATAACCTGGTTTTTCATCAATCATATGAACTCCTTCCCAATTCTCCCAGGCAAACTGTAAGAAATTTCTAATTCTATGAGAATTTGTACCGCTTGTGATGTAAGGCAAAGGAATATCCCCTTCCCTATAATATTGTCCAGTATTAGGATAAGTCGCAACTATATCATCAAAATTAACAATAGCCACATTAAATCCATTATAATCTTTTTTATGCATTGCAAAATCATAAAGCGGATACGTTGTACTTGGTGAAGCAGGATAAAATGCAGGTGCAGTAATAATCAAATAATCAACTTCAATATTTGGATTGGTTAGATCCGCAGCAGTTAATAATTGTGGATTAGATGCAGAACCGCCGGATTTTGTTCCTTTGATTGATTGTTGTGTTTTTGATTTTGGAGTTGTTGGAGCATATTCATTGCTGTTATACCCCATTTTAGAGATTAAAGTTTCAAACCTAGAAGGAGGCCTTTCAATATTTTTATAAGGATAATTAATCTCTATTTCTATATGCTCTACTCTATGAACATATGTTTTTCCATCATCAATACCAATCTTTGCAATAGGTACATAAATAGGGACCATTTTTATTCCCTCGGCAGCATTCACAGCTTTGCCAATTTTTATTTTTCCTTCAAACATTCCCCCTCTTTCATAAGCTTCTTTGTTTGGTAAAAGACTGACAATCAATGGGGGAACGACCTCTTCCTGATCGTTAAATTCTTGAATTTCAGATTTGACAAGTTTTGGAGGGGGTGCAATTCTATAATCAACTTCCTCTTTGTTTGAATAATAAATATTTGCTGTAGCTTTGACATCTTGTTCAGAAAATTCAGCAGGAACTATCCAATGAACAACAGCATAAGGTATTGCAGGACATTGGGGGCAATCGGAATAAACTGTTTCCGAATATTCTTCATTTGAATATAGAACAACATATTGAATACCATCAATTATTTGAGATTCTCCTATTTTCAACCCTGGATCTAACAAATGTATTTTTTGCGTTTTATATTCAACAGGATTCTGAACATTGGTAGGGAGAGTAATAAGTTCAGATTTATCTATTATATTTACAACAGGTTCAGAAATACTACTCTCAGGAATAGCAACAGGTGTTGGAGAAATAGGTTTTTCAACTGGTGGTCCAACAGGCACAATCCTATCATTTGACAAAATTGTTGCATCTGAAATCCTTGTAGGTTTAAGTCCTGAAACATCGCGGACTGTGTTTAATTGAGCATAACTCATGTTTAATAATACTATTAATATTAGTACTGTAAAAAGTTTTCTATCCATATCTATCTCCCCCAGATTTAATAACTAATAGTAAATGTGGTTAAAAATGTTTATAAAGATGTGGGATTAAGTTTTGAAAAGATTATTTAAAAAGAAAAAGGAAAAAAAGAAATTACCACCATCTGTGAACGGTGTAAGTTAAAGTAACTTCTTGTCCTGCCGGAACGTTAATTGTCCATTTGGCTCTGCTCGAAGATTCTTTTTTATAAGGCAAGTTTGAAGTTTTTATTTCCCAGTTAGAATAACTGGTCATTGAACCGATAACCTCAACGGTAACATCCTCATTCTTTGTATTAGATAATTTAACACTTTGAGAAATGTATTCGGATCTTCCCTGTCTTGTCTGGTCTGTTCTTGTTGTTTCAGCAGTTACATCAAAGGCTTTTCCTATGTTGAGTGTTACAATTTCATTCAGAGGAGTGTTTGAAATTCTATCTTCTCCTGCAAGCATATATCCTCCGAATCCATTGTCTGTATAAACCCTAACTGTTCCTGCAGGTAACTCTACTCCACCGTTTGCTAAACTGTTTTCGAATTCCAATGAAACGTCTACTGGGACAGAAGAACCTGTACCATATGATGAATAAGGAACTGTGTAAGTGTATTTCTTTTGGGCAGGAATTTCAATATCTACCAAAGAAACAACAGTTGTTTCACCATAGTTCAAACTGGTTTTTCCAGGGATATTGTACGCATGATATTCAAAAGCACTTGCTTCTTCTGTAGAAGAATAACCTCCTGCACTCATTGGCACAGCATCTTCAGCATACATATACCTATCATAATCATAAGTTGTATATGTTTTTGAAACTCTGTTTATGTTTCCTGAAATTAGTGTGACGTCTGCGTTTTCAAAATCACCCGCATTATTTGTTATTTGTGCGAGACCATTCAAAATCAATCTGTTATTTTTGAAAACTGCATTGTATTGTGCAGACCAATCCAATCCTGTTGTCATATACAAAATATTTGCAGTATTCTGGCCGTTACAATTAGAATTTGTGTTCAATTTTAACATTGGAGAAGATGTGCCCGAGTATTCAATCAATGAAATTTGATCCATTGGTAGAATGAATGTTTTATCTGCTGTTTCCAAAAGTAAAGCATTTCCAGAATAAAAACCTCCTGACAAAATTTTCCCTGTATAAACAGCACCATTTATCATTGTTACTGTTATTGTTTTTTCTACAAAGGTTGTTGTTCCAGGATCATAATGTTGTGACAAAGTTGTGAAACAGTTTGATGAAACTACAACGCTTTCGGGAAGTATTTTGTAAGGCATGTTGAAATCAATTTTCTGAATGCCGTTGTTTAAATTAACTGACCTTGCCTCAGTAATGGTCGCATACCCTGCCCCGATGCTTATCGAAGTCGCATTAATTACTACACTTAAAATACAAAGTGTCATTAAAACATTCAGTATGTTTTTCATATAATCACCTAAAAATAAAAAGAAACTAAGATTTAAAAAGCTTGTATAAACTGTTAGGTTTAATCCTTGGGTCTGATACACCCTGCTAAATTACTTAATCTTCTTCTACCTCTACCGAAACCGCCGCTTCCTTTAAAACCAGGAGTTACCCATTTATCTCCTTCAATTTTAATGATTTTGCCATTTATCAGGGCATCAGCTATTTTCTTTTCAAAACTAGCAATTAACCGATGAAGAGTTGGTTGAGAAATCCCCATTTGTTTTGCTGCTTCAATTTGAGATAATTCCTGGAGTGAGGTTAAACGAACTGCCTCCAACTCATCATAGTTAATTATAACCTCTTCAGGAATATCAGTTACAGGTATACCTATTGGCTTATAACAATTTGAACATGGGAATTTCCCTATCCTCCTGAATCTTCTTGGCCTTGGCATTTAAATTTCCTCTAAAACTTCTTTCACTGTTTTATTGTTAACAACTTTGTATTTAATATTCTTTTCCTCCAAAGCCCCAACCATGTTTTGACCAAAGCTTCCAGCAACAGTTAATTCAACATTTTCATTTGAAAGCATTTGAGCAACACTATAACCTGCCCCGCCACTTCCAAATTGAAAGGGGTTTTTGATTGTTTTAATTAATTTTTTATTTTCAAAAATTAAATAAAATGGTGCTCTGGCACTTATGTTGTCAACTTCTGAGTTAACATTTTCGTGTTTTGCTGCTATTGCTATTTTCATTTTATCACCTCTTTAAAACCTTTTAGGCTTTTCAAATTCATAAGTCTTTTCGAGACTTGATCACCTCAAGATCTAATATTTTTTCTACAACTAAACCGTTCAAAATTGACATTGAAAACATAACAACTGTCAAAACAATTGTGTATGTTAATCCAAAATAAAAAATCAACATAGGGAGTAAAGCAGGTTTGATGGCGCGGTTGTAAAGAAAAATTGAAATCAAAGAATTCTTAACTCCATTTTTTTGCATTTCGTTTAGCAGAGGATACCACATGTAAATGGGGCCTGTTGAAATAATTCCTGCAAAGCCTGCAATAAACCATCCCCATGCATTATGTTTTTTTTCAATTAATTTTACAAGCTTTTTTGGATCAATAAAATAATCTGTTAAAACAAACAAAATAAAAACCAAAATAAAAATAGGAATGATATCAAAGATTATTGAAAAAAATCTGTTCAATGAAACATCCCATGAATTGGTTGAAAATGTTACTAAGAGAAACAGGAAAATTGAACCCATCATAAAATATAAAGTTTTGTTGTCTGTTTCTTCTTTCACCCTATCACGCCCACTATTCCGACTGTTACTACAGCCACAATTATTGAAAAAATAAAAGCAACAACATTTCTAACAATTGCAAATTTCGTTCCTAAGAGCATTGATTCTGCAGGAAATTGGAAAACCCCAACAGTGACCCATGCAACAATAAAGGATGTAACTGCAATCAAACTTATTCCGTGATTCAACAATTCACCCCCTATAATATAACTTTCAATTGGATTGCCAGCAATAATACTGCCTATACTCGCACCAATTATTGGATCAATCAAAGGATGAATTCCAAAAATAAGGGAATAAAAAGAAGAGGAGATATGAACCATAATCAAAGTCAGCAGCAGAATTAACCCTATAAAAACGGGCATAATTCTGCCAAACATCTTGGCTGACTTTTTAATGGACTGGTTTAAATTATTCATTTCTCCAACTCTTTGAGCCTTTTAAGAATTTCTTGTTTTTCTTGTTCCATGTCTTCTAAATATGCTTTTAAGTCTTTTAGCTCATCTTCTTTTGTGTATTGGGATTCTGCATAGGCTGGTCCAAAGCAAGGTCCACAACATCTGCCGTATCCAAAGCCTCTTCCGTATCCAAAGCCTCTTCCTCTTGCATAACCTCTTGCGCAAGGTCCAAAGCCTCTTCCTGTTAAAGGTCCTCTTCCTTCAGGTCCTGTTCCATCTCTATTTGCCATATTTTTCACCTCCTTTTGAATTATTATTCACATATACTATATGAATATATATTCATAATGTTTATAAACATATCGTTCATCCGAGATAAACAAACGTTTTTAAATATTAAAAACGAGCAAAAAATATGAAAGTGGGCGTTGATGTTGGTGGGACTGGTCTTAGGGCAGTGGTTTATGACAACCAATACAGAGAAGTAAAACGATTTTTTGAGCCTTGGAAAGAATCAAAGAAAAGCAAGAAAATTCAGAAGCAATTAACTGATTTTATAAAAAAAATGCACACACACGGATCTGTTGGAATAGGCCTTTTAGGTTCTATTAAAAACAATAAAATAAACAATGCTCCAAATGCACCTGGTTTGAATGAAATGAACTTGGCAAAATACGTATTTGACAACGACGTTAACATGTTTGCAGTGGGAGAAAGTAAGATGGGTGCAGGTAAACCGTATAGAAATTCAATTTATTTGACATTAGGAACAGGAGTTGGTGGTGCCATAGTGATTGATAAAAAATTATATAATGGAAAGGGGGGAGCGGGGGAATTTGGCCATATGATAATAATTAAAGACGGAAGGAAATGTCCTTGTGGTCAAAAAGGCTGTTTGGAAGAGTATGTATCTGTGAGGGCTGTTGAACGATTGGGTAAAAAATACCTCAGAAAAAACATGACTCCGTTGCAAATAAGCGAATTGGCTTTAAAAGGCAATAAAAATGCTAAAAAAGTGTTCCAAGAAACAGGAGAATATTTTGGAATAGGTTTAACTAATTTATCAAATATCTTTGATCCCGAGGCCATTGTTATAGGTGGAGGGTTATCTGGCTCATTAAACCTCATGGAAAAAGGGATAAATAAAACGTTTAAACCAAGTATGGTAGTTAAACCAAAATTGCTTAAAGCAAAACTCAAAGATCCGGTTTGTATGGGTGCAGCGCTATCGCTATAAATTAAATTTCTAAAGAATTTGGAACTGTATATACTATAAGGCAGGTATTCTTAAAGTAAAATTATTGCACACTTAAATAACAATTTAACCTCATAAAATTTATTTTTTTCCTATGTTTTTTGCATGCTCAACAATTAAAGCATGAAATTCCTGGTAAAGCTTGTAATCCCTGGGCAAATTGATTTCAAACAGTAGTTTAATATCATCATAGGTTGCATCAGAGTTTATTGAATTAAATCCTTCATCAAAACAGGGACCAAACACCTTGCGAGTATATGCATCCACAACAAACTCGGGTTGTTTATAAGCATATAAAAGAATGGAATCAGCTGTTTCAGGCCCGATACCCCAAACATCCAATAACTCCTCCCGTGCAGGGGTTTTTCCTTTAAGTGAAATGTAAAACTTGGAGAATAATTTCAATTTTTTTGCTTTTTGGTTGAAATAACCTGCAGGTGTTATTGCCTGTTTTAGTTTTTTATCTTCGAGAAACAAAATCTTTTTTGGATCCAAGGCATTTATTGTTTTTAAATTTAAAAGAGCCTTTTCAACATTTGGCCACGCAGTGTTTTGAGTTAAAATTGCGCCAATACAGATTTCAAACTGTTGTAATTCGTTTCGGGGAAAAGAATAATCCCCGGGATGATAACCTTGTACAGATCCTGTTTTAGTTGGATTAGTTCCTTTGAAATCAATTAGGGGCCACCAACCCTGAAGACCATAAAGCTTGAGAAGTTTTTCATAAATATTGAATAACTTTTTGGTTTTCAACGACATGAAAAAATAAGAGAACAAATACATTTAAATAGTTTATGTTAGATATATCTAACATTATGTTAACTAAAACTAACATAAAGGTGATTAAATGAAGATGACATATAAAAAAAGTTCTGATAGTTTGATGCAAACAGGAGCAATTGGATTATTTGTTTCATTATGTTTGCTTCTTTTGTTTGGAATTAATGAAAACTCAGGTTATTTATATTTTATAGTTTGGGGGTTTGTTCCTCTTTCGGTCATGATAATCATAATTTCTTTATACTTTAAACTAACAAAAGACAAAAAGGAAATAATAGTTGATGAAAGAACAGCAAAATTGATCAGCAAAGCCGATGTCGTTTCATATGATATAACTTTTTATATGACAGGACTGTTGGTTGTGTTACGATTATTCAATATTTTACAAATATCAGCAGACTATATACTCTTGATGGCGATACTGTTAATGACTATCGGCAGAACTTTTGTTCGTTTTTATTATAAAAACAAAAAAGACTTAAGGGGTGATTAAATGGATTTGATACTACTACTGAAATTTGGTTTGTCAATGAGTTCGGGTTTGTTCTTATCTTTAGCAGCAATATTTTTGTTTTTAGGATTTTTTGTAAAGATTGTTGGTAAATTATTTAGTAAAAAAACAGTGAAAAAACAACACCAAAATAAATACTACAAAAAATATAGGCATTATTTTTATGGATTTATGATTCTCTCATATCTCCTATTTCCTATGATTATGTTTTTTTCTGGAGCATCAAATACAATTGTCAACTTATCAGATTTAGTCCTTCTAACCATCGTCATGGTTTTGAGTGCAATATTCTACTGCTATGGTTTACTCGATATTCTAAACAAACTGTTGTATGAAACAAATCTAGACGAGATGGAACAGAAAATCTCTAGGCAAAGTATGAGAAATGCGATGCTGGGGTTAATATTTGTATTGGGCACCTTATATTTTGCAAACTCGATCATACAGCTCTTATTTAATTACAGCTTTGATTTGTCGCAAAGTATAGATAGCTTAACGATCATCAATATCGTCTTTTTTACAATATCAATTATTTGGGTTGTCTCGTATTTGTATTATATAAAAATTAAATCTTTAAAAGATGTTTAAAATGAAAACAAAGATAAAAGAACTGAGGGCCAAATACAATCTAACCCAGCAGCAACTGGCAGATGAAATTGGTGTCAGAAGAGAAACAATTAATTTTATTGAGAGAGGAGATTATAACCCTTCTCTTAAACTTGCTGCAAAAATCGCTAAAAAATTGAACACAACAATTGATGAAATTTTCTTTTTTGAAGAAAAAGAATTGCAGGAGGATTAATCATTAAAGCCTTGACAAATATTCATTAACACTGTTTGCTGCAATTGCTCCTTCTGCTGCTGCTGTTATGATTTGCCACATGTTGTTTGAGCCAGTTGTAACATCTCCTGCTGCAAAAACACCAGGAACACTTGTTCTTAGAGCTTCATTAACAACAATCAAACCCATGTCATTAAGTTCAACAAAATCCTTTACAAAATTTGTGTTCGGTATTAAACCAACCTCAACAAACAAACCGTCCAATTCAAGCTTTTCTGTTTCATCTTTTTTTCTATGCTGTAGAACAACACCTTGCATCATTTCTTCCCCGTAAACTTCAGAAACAACAACATCTTTATGAATAATTATGTTTTCGTCTTTGTTAACACGATCAATTAATATTTTATCTCCTGTAAAATCACTTCTAACTAAAAGATGAACTTTGTTTTTGAAACTGCTCAATGTTAAAGCAACTGTTAAAGCTGAATTTCCCCCACCAACAACACCAACACTTTTTTCTTTGAAAAAAGCACCATCACAAGTCGCACAATAACTAACACCTTTTCCTTTGAATTCTTTTTCACCTGAAACATTTAATTCTCTTTTATGAGTACCCATTGCTAAAACAATTGTTTTGGCTTCATGTTCGGCCATGTTTGTTTTAACCTTAAAACTTTTTTCCAGTTTAGAAATTTTTTCAACTTCTTCATACAAAACCTCTGCACCAAAATGCTGAGCCTGATCAGTGAATTTTTGAATTAATTCCAATCCACTTATTGATTTGAATCCTGGATAGTTTTCAACATCTGGTGTCTCGCTAACCATACCAAAACCTTTGGCAATAACTTTATTCTGAATATTATATCTTGACAAATATATTGAAGCAGTGAGACCTGCGGGCCCCCCGCCTAGGATTACACAATCAATCACTTTATCACCTTTTAGATTATAATATGTTTAATGTTTTTAAGTTTATCATTATTTTGGAATTAATCACCTATAAAATCATATATCCATAATTTTATCAATGAAGGTTCGGTTAATTGTTTGAATAAGTTCTTTATTTTTTTTCTTTTTGAAAAATCTAGAAGAACGTTGTAAAATACATTTCCAAAAAATGTTTCAAAAAATTCATAAAAATATCTATTAACTCTACCTGTTTTTAACAGGGGCAAAAACAAAGCTTTTGCTGATTTGTCGTAATCAAAATCGTTTATCAAACTCTGAGCTGCAAGCTGTCCAGAAGTTATGGCATACCACATTCCAAAACCAAAAAGTCCGTCTTGTAAACCTGCACATTCTCCCACACATACTGAATCATCAATATAAGAATCTTTAATTTCAAATGAAACATAATTGGTTTGAACATGAATATTTTTCATTTCAAGACCATATACCTCTTTGAAAACCTGCAAACATTCATTTGCATAATCAACTATTTTTTCCATTTGCTTTGTAACCGCAACACACAAAGTTGCTTTTTTGTTAATAACACATAGATATGCATATCCCCCTGGTGCAAGTCTTTTATCCATTATTATGTGGAACACGTCATCAATGTCTGTATCAAAAATAAACTCTCTTGCGATGCCTTTGGGTATCTTGCCACCAGTCGCATCTATAAGCGGACTATCACATGTTGAACCAAACTTAACTTTTACACCTTTGGATTAAAAGTGCAGTATCTAATGCATCATTCGAACTACCACGTTTAATTGTCCAAAAAACGGGTTTTATAGAATAAAATTCAATAGTTTTTGACATTGTACTTATTTTAATCGTGTGTATAGGAACTAAAAACATTTTTTTTAATATAGGGTTTGGTAAAAAAGTTCTTAAAAAAAATCTGGCATCAGTATTACTACCCGGTATGAACATAAATTGATATGAACCTGCAAATCTACTCCCAACTTCTTTTTGTTTTTCGTAAACACAAACCTCGTAATCAGAATTTGCGATATCTATTGCAGCAGCCAGTCCCGCAGGACCTGCTCCATTAATTTCAATCATAAGTTTATTTATACAACATATTTTATAAATATTCTGTGAATGAAAAAAGCAGGTGAAAAAATGAAGAGTGAAAATAAAAAACAATTATATGCTGTTTTATTAGCGATAATAAATATTATTTTATTATATTCAATCATAAATTTTGATTATTACGAAGTTCCAATTATTTTGAAAGTTTTAGCAGGATTATTGGTTTTGGTTGTTTCAGGATATAAGCTTGGAGAACTTTTAAACCAAAATGTTTGGCACGGCATTGTTATGTTTAGATCAAAAAAAATGATTGAAGAAATAGATTATATTGCAAGAAGATTTGAAAAAATAATCGTGGTTCTTTGCGATATAACTTTGATTTGGGGATTGGGACTATTGGGGTCTTATATACTATATAAACATTCTAAAAAAAGCATACGAAGAACATTAATGATTAGCTTGGTGGGTTTGTTTTTATTGGTTTTCACATTGTTTTATATCGCACCCATTGTTTCTGTTTTATCAATGTCTGTCATAAGTGGCATTGATTATTCAACTGCTATCGCAGAATCACAAGAACAAATGTTTGACATGATGCTAGACATATCAAAAATATTGGTTGTTGTAGGAGGATATATGATGTTCTTTGTATTTTTATTAGTTTATTCTTCAGTTATGATTATCTATAATTTAATTTTGACAGTAATGACAGGGGTGCAAGCGCCTGAACCCAGTGCAGTGATGATAATCCCTGGTGTCAGCATACCCTTTTTCGAGGGAATAATCGCAATGATTATTTTACTTGCTTTTCATGAATTGTCCCATGGATTTTTGGCTAGAGTTGCAAAAGTTAAACTTGAATCAGTGGGTGTTGTTCTGATAGGAATACTGCCTATTGGGGCATTTGTTGAGCCAAATGAAAAAGAATTGGAAAAAAGATCTGTTATTGAAAAGGTTAGAACCTTCATGGCAGGATCAGGCGTTAATTTTATAATACTTTTTATATCTTTTTTGGTTTTTTTAATTGCTGAACCGTATCTTTCAAGTCAAATTGATTACAATGTTGTTTATTATGGCAACATAACTGAATTCAAAGATGCAGTTGTTATATCAGTTAATGACATACCTGCAAAAGAGTTAAATTTTTCAGAAATACCCTATAAAAAAGGAGATGAAGTGAGGGTTTTGACAGATAGAGGAGAATTCATTACATTTGCAGATGAAAAAAATATGATAGGAATCGTCCAAAAAACATACTTTGAGAATTCAGTTGCAGAGTTTGTTTTTAATTTGATTGCGCTTTGTATGGTTTTAAATTTCTTTGTGGCAATTTTCAACTTGCTTCCAGCATTCATATTTGACGGATATAAAATATTGGAAAGTGTTTTTGATAAAAAATATTTGAAATACATCAATTATCTTATAATTTTGTCCATATTAATACAATTTTTACCCTGGCTGTGGAAATGAAAAGTTATGATAATGCTTATAAACCCTTTTCAAGATATTAAACTGAAATAGGGGTGAATATTATGTTTAATTTGAAGATGGATGATGCAAAAGCACTGAAAAACATATTTGATGCAGTGGTAACCTTAATTGAAGAAGGGCCTGTAGAAATTAGTGAAAACGGTTTGTTTCTTAGGGCAATTGATCCATCTCAAATTGCAATGGTAACTTTGAATATTCCAAAAGAAACATTTAGTAGCTATGAAGTAGATAAAAAAGATTTGATTGGTTTAAATTTTGTCCATATGGTTAAGATATTAAGCAGGGCAAAATCTGGTGAGAGCATTGCTTTGAAAAATGAAGATTCTGCCTTAGTAATAGAATTTAAAGGCGGAAAAAGGAAAAGAACGTTTAAAGTGCCATTGTTGGATGCAAAAGATTTGATAACAAAAGAAGTAAAGGTTGAGGCAGAAGCAACTGTTTATGTTAATGCAGGCGAATTAAAAGATTCATTTAAAGATGCAGAACTCGTAAGTACATTTTTAACTCTGGAGGCAAGTGCTGAAAAGTTAGAAATGAATGTGAGAGGAGATGGGGGGAAACTTGTAGTTGAATTTGATAAAGAAAACGGTACAAAAATAGATATGAAAGATTCAGATAAAGCAAGAGCATCATTCTCGCTTGAATATTTGGCAAATATAGTTAAAGCATGCCCAGATACAAACGAATTAAAATTATTCATAAAATCAGATAATCCTCTGAAAGTTGAATACCACGTAAACCAAGCAGAATTGAGTTATTTCCTTGCTCCAAGAAGAGAAGAATAATCTTCTTTTCTCGTTTTTTATGATAAAAGCCCTGTAGTCTAGTGGTCAAGGATATCAGCCTTTGGAGCTGAGGACCCCGGTTCGAATCCGGGCAGGGCTAAACAAAAATTATTCTGAGTAGAAATACAATATTTCTTGATTCTCTTCACCAATAAGGGAAAAACGTATTTTTTCATGTTCATTATCTACAAAAGAGAAAAAGTTATTTATGTTTTTTTGTATGTTTGATTTGTATTTTCCCAAATTGGAAAAAACAGTTCTTAGTTCTTCATCGTTCCACTCCATAAGTTCAGATATAAGATTGGTTACATCCTCTGCTTGTTTCGCATAATGTTCAACAATAAGCAAAGGATTGTTGAGTATTTCATCTGCTTCAGTTTTTGTAAAGTCCCAAGGTCTAACTCCGGTTGCCAAGTAAAGACGTTCTGATTCTGTTAATTTTGATTCAAAAAAAGCAGAAACTGCCTTTATTGCTTCGGTTCTAAAACGATGTCCTTTTGATTCTTCATCATCTTCAATCCTATCCAAAAAATCCATTATTTTTAATTTTGTTTTGACTTTCTCGAAATAAGAATTGGGTTTATTTAATTTTTCCCGGGCAGCAATACTAACAGCAGACATGTACTCATTAAGCCTGTAATCAACTAATTCATTGAATTCTGAATATTTTGTTAGTCTTGTTTCAAAAAAGGAATTAAAATTGGCTGTAACAACATAATCGCAAAGTGACAACATATATTTTTTTGTATTGTCTGCCATTTGCGCCGTAATGATATTTAGTTGCTGGCGGTGGTGTGATTTAAGATAATCATATGCGGCATAATCGAAAACTCCGTTTAAAGGCGACATCACCAATTTATTTATGAATATTGTTAATGATGGGTTGAAAATGTTTTCCGTAAAGAGTGTTTGTTGATAATCCTGTATAGTTCTTTCAATAACACCCCATGAATCTGTATAATTTTTTAGGTTTTTCCCTTTGTTTTGTCTGACCAAACTTTCAACTTGTTCAGCAAAATGGTTGATTTTTTCTTCGGTTGGCCCCCCTTCAAATCTTTTGAAAACCATATCTATTTTTTCACCTTCTGAAAGTCTTTGTAAAACATTAAGTAAATTATCCAAATATTTTGATTCTTCAGCATCTAAAATCATATGTGATGAATACTCAAATTGTACAACATCATCTTCACCAACAAGAGGTACTGTTATGGATTTGTTAACTGCACAATCTCTAATGAAAATCAACAAATCATTTTCAGTAGCAAGCAATCTGAAAGCATAAACAACATCATCTTTATCAACATCAAGCAAATTCAATTTTTTGTTTTGATCATTTAATTCTTGTCTTAGTTCTGCTTCTTTTAAATTATATTCTTCTATGCAAGCCTTGGCCTTTAGATATGTTAAAAAAATTTCCTTGGAGTATAAACCATTTCTTAACTGATGATTTGTTAAAATGTTAACTACTTCTCCGAAACATTTTCTATCAGTCTCGTCTTCCAACGCATAAAGGTCCTGCAATTCTTTTTTCTTGACTTCCAAATGGATAAGGTCTAGTTCTGAAAATTGGCTTTTTTCTGATAATTTTTGAATTTCTTTGTTAGTTTCTGATATTAACTCATTGATTTGACTCAGGAATTTATCATAACTTTCTTCAACTTTAACTGCTTTTTCAAAACTCTTTAAAGTTATTTTTGATGCTCCATCTAAATGAAAAAATTCTGTGTTTTTATCGATAATGTCTAGAAGTGCATTGTTTTTCTCATCTGGCAACTGCATTAGTTGTTCTTGCAATTCATTTATTCTTTTCTTTGTTCCATCTATTTCCGAGGGATTTCTTATGATTTTTTTTACAGCATCTGCAAAATTGTCCAATGCTCTGTCAGTAAGATTGAGATGATATTCAACATCCGCTCCAGTCCCCTGAAATAAGACAGGATTTATTAATTCAATTCCGAATTGAGCTTGCGCTCTTTTTAAATCGCGGTATTCGTTTATAGAATTCGCAAAACAAGGGTTATTACATTCTAAATTTGCAAAAGAGATTCTGGATGAAGGCAATTTATACCCCCCAGATATCTCTCTAAAAAGAATCTTTGCAACAGAACCAAGATCCATATCTCTATCAATAGACATTGCCCTATCAATAAAATGCTCTTTAGGGAAATTAGGAAATTTTTCAGTTATTGGTTTATGTTTATACCCTCCCATAATGTCACCGCATATACACAATTTACAATATATATACACAGTTTATATTTATAAACCTTTCCGTTGTAATTTTGTTTAAAAGGTGAGGATATGAGATATTTATTGAAAGAAGGAAAGGCAGTGATATTGGCATTTGACCATGGTTTTGAGCACGGTCCTGCGACATATAATGTAGATATGTCTCCGAAAAGGATAATGAATATAGCACTTAAAGGCGATGCTGATGCTTTGATGGTAAATAAAGGTATTGTAAAAGCACTTCCCCCCAAACTAAGAAAAGATGTTAAAATGATTATGAAAGTGACAGGCAGAACAGATATGTCACCATTGATGACACAAGGTTTGACAGGAACTGTTGGAGACGCTTTAGCAAGGGATATAGACACTATTGCTGCAACGATATATATCGGTAATGAATATGAAGACGAGCTTTTAACCCAGTTCTCACATTTATACAATGAAGCAAAGGAATATGGTTTGTCAGTTATGGGAATAGTGTATCCAAGACCACAAGATAAAAAAAGATATAAAGGAGAATATGTGAGATACGCAGCAAGGATTGGTGCAGAAATAGGATGTGATATAATCAAAACCTATTATCCTATTGAAGGACAAAAAATGTTTGAAAAGGTAGTTAAAGATTCATTTGTGCCAGTTGTAGCAGCAGGTGGAACGGTTATGAAAAAAGATATTGATGTTCTTAAAAGAGCTGAAGAAGTTGTAAAAGCAGGCGGATTTGGAATGGCGATAGGCAGAAATGTCTGGATGCGAAAAGATGAAGAAGCAATTAAATTATTGAAATCCCTTAACGAAGTTGTTAAGTATGGGAAAACTGCAAAAGAATTTGTCAGGTGTAAAAAATGATAACTACCCAACCCATAATAAAAAAACTAGAAAAAAAAGAATCAGATATTGACAACATTTTAAGTATGAATAGAAAAATAATTAGAATATGTGCCAAGGGAATTAAAGATGTGCACAGAAGAGATATGATAGAAGCTAAAAAAAGCATCGAGAATTCAAAAACAGAACTTAAAAAATTAAAGAAGTTTGGAAATGAATATGATAAATATTATTTGTGTGTGGAACAGGAGTATACTGAATTAGTAGTGTTGTACAATTTAGTTTCAAAAAACAAACTTCCAAGCCAAAAACAATTGCAAGTTGGAGAAATAAGTTACCTGAATGGGATAATGGATTGTGTCGGGGAATTGAGAAGATATATGTTAGATTCTGTTAATAAAAACGACATTGAAACAGCAAGAAAAATGTTTGAAATGATGCAAGAAATTTATGATGCAACTTTACCAATAAATTTCTCGGGAGCCATATTACCAAATTTCAAGCAAAAACAAGACGTTGCTAGAAGACAGGTTGAATCCGCCCGTTCGGAACTAACATACGCAATAATTTCAAAAAGATAAAATTATACTGCCCTATTGGTTGGTAGGAGAGATATTTTATCTTTCAGAATACTATTCAATAAGGGGGAGTGAAAATGGAAATTTTAAATGAAATTGAGATATTGAAAAACTTGGTTTCGTTCGATACCAGTTCTGAACAAGCTAAAAATTATTCTGAGATATCAAATTATATAAAAAATGAAGCTGAAAAGATTGGTCTTGACGTAAAAATTATTGATTGCAAAAAAGAAGGGTTTGAACCAAAAGACGGAAAATCAAGACCAAATATATTATTAACGAAAAATGTTGGTGCAAAAAAAACTTTGTTAATTTTAACCCATTATGATATTGTGCCTGCAGAAAAAGAAGGTTGGAACACAGATCCTTTTGAGTTGACAGAAAGAGAAGATAAACTGTATGGCAGAGGAACAGATGATGACAAAGGACCAATTGCTGCAGTTTTAAGTGCTTTATCACGGGTTGAAAAACCAAAAATTAACCTAAAATTCCTTATCGCATGTGATGAAGAAATAATCTCAAAATATGGGTTGGAATATGTAAGCTCTAATCATGCAGATTTGATAAAAGCAGATATTGCATGGAATTTTGATTCAAATACTGAAATGATTTATTTGGGTGGATCAGGGTTAATACAAGGCAAAATTAAGGTTATTGGAAAAGGAGGGCATGCAGGCCATATGTGCCCAACAGACAATCCTGTTCCAAAACTTGCGTATTTAATTACCGAACTTGAAAAATACAAAAAAATGAGGGAAAAGAAAAAATCGAAAACCAATGCACCCCCCACCTGTGGAAATAAAAAAATTTGGGGCAGGTTTTCAACAACTACATTGAATGGGAGTCAAAGTTTAAATTCAATACCCGATACTGCCGAAGTAGGATTTGATCTGCGTTTATTACCCGAAGAAAAAGGAGAAACAGCAAAAAAAGAATTGATTGAATTTCTTTCTAAAGTTTCAAAAAAGAAAGACATAACATTCGAACTTGACGAAATTGAGATATGCGAGGGATATTTATCGATAAAAACTCCCCTCACAAAAAAATTTAAGAAAATAGCTGAGAAGACAGTTAAAAGAAAACTTAAATATGGCGGAGGATTGGGGGCAGGGGATGGTACGCATATTCACAAGTTGGGCATTCCTATCATTGAATTTGGTCCTTCAGATCCTGATTCGATTTGCCACGAACCAAATGAGTTTATAAGAAAAAAAACCTTGGAAACGATGGTTAGATTAGTCGAAAATATATTGAAAGAACTTTGAATGAAAAACTGGGGTTTTGACAGAACGAAAAATAAATAAACCTTGACTTCGATATATTTATAGAAATAAACATTAAAAGGTGATTAAATGAAAAAAATAATAGCATTATTAATAATTGGATTTCTTGTACTAGGATGCATAGGCAATGGAGATAATGGAGGGAAACCAGTTGATGATGACAATCAAACAATTGAAGATCCCAATAATGATGGAGAGGATAATGATACTGATGTTGATATTGGCAACGATACAGACCAAGATTTTATTGATGATGTTGAAATTGTTATAGACGATATTGATGAACCTGATGAAATTATAGTGGTGGACGATCCAAATGCAGAATTAAATGTCCGCTTTTTTAATGTGGGTTATGCTTCTTCGGCTTTGATATCAAAAGGAGATGTTAACATATTAGTTGATGCTGGAGATCCTACAAGCGGGACAAGAATTGTTGATAAAATTAAAAGCATAGGGGTTAACAAAATTGATGTTATGATAATAACCAATCCTTCAGACAGAAAAATTAGCGGCGCCTCCTACGTGCTTGATAATTTCCAAGTTGGTGAAGTGTGGGACAATGGCGCAAGCACTGAAAACTATGACAAAGTTAAAACAAAAATAAAAGAAATGGGTATAGAAACAAAAACAATAAGGGCAGGAAATAGCTTTGTATATAATGGAATGAATCTTGACTTTTACAACCCTGATGAAGAAAATATACAACCTAATAATCCAAATATTAATTCATTGGTGTTTGTTTTGAAAGATAGATCCTTTTCAGTTATGTTTACATCAGATTTGGAAAACAATGAACTTAGAAAACTTTTAACGAATCAACCAACCTTGTATTCAAATATTGTTGAAATTCCTAGAAATGGAAAATCTGCAATAAGAGAACTTTCATCAAGTACACAAGAAATTGTAAGGCTCATTGATGCGACAAGGCCAGATGCAATGATACTTTCAGTTGGTCCAAACAGCGACAAAGCACCTTCTCCCCAATTAATTACAGCGATAGAAACCCAGGGTGTCAAAATATACAGAACAGACACAGCAGGGAATATATTGATAACATATAACCTGGGAAAAGGATACGAAATATACGAAAACAACTGATTTTATTTTTTTTATTTTTTATTGAAAACAATTTTAATTATTGAATTGTTTTCTAATTTATTCTCCCTACCTATCATTATTTTTTTGCGCGCATCAAATGCTGTTTTATATCCTTCTTGAATATCAGTATGTATCAACCCTGCAAGTTCATAAGGAGTTGCGCCTTGTGGAACTAGTTTTGTTTCTGGAAGAACATTTCCTTGAGAATCAGAATACTTATGTTCATCCTCAACAGGATAAACAACTATCATGTTCAATATATCAAATACTGTTTTATTTAATAGTTCTTGAGCCCCTGTTGATCCATATACATCTAAAACATTGTGTTGGATATAATTTAAACCGTTTTTTTGTTCATTGGAAAGTTCTTTTAAAACATCAAAGTTTTTGCTCCCTGGAACGTATTCAATTAATTTCGCCTGCGAAGCTTTTTTTAGAGTTAGCTCAGAAATTGAAGAAACAGGTATTACGGCGTAATCTAATTTTTTAAGATTTTCAATATTCTTTCTCGCAGAAGGCATATCACATTTATTTGCTGCAATTATGATAGGCTTTGAAAGTTTCCTAACTCCCTTGGCAAAAGAGAATATTTCATCTTCCTCCCAATCTATTCTCTTTTTATCAAGATTTAGGGTGTTGGCAATTTTTTCGATATCATTTTCAAATATTTTTAGTCCGGATAAAATTGCAAATAATGATTTGATATCTTTAAATCTAACTTTATCCCAATTTCTTTTTATTATCCCTGCCACCCAATAATCCAATTCTTCTTCTAAAAATTTAACTTCTTCAATTGGATTGATGCTGTTTTTTTTGCCTTCTAAATCTGTTTCTCCAGAAGCATCAACGACTTGAATAAGAGCATCAGCAGGTATCAAATCATTTAAAAACTGGTTTCCCAAACCCCTGCCCTCATGAGCACCAGGAACTAATCCTGCAACATCTAAAAGTCGGATAGGTATAAATCTATATTCCCCAGAGATTATATCGTGTTTTGGTTTTGCAACCAAATTCAAATCCTTTGCAAGATTATGCGTTTTAACATAACCTGTTCCTTCGTTAGGATTGATAGTTGTGAAGGGATAATCTGCTGTTTCCACCATATGTAAAGTTAATGCAGAAAACAGCGTACTTTTTCCTTTGTTCGGCGCCCCAACAATACCTATTAACATTTTTATTTCCTCAGATAAACAACAGATGTTGGATATGCAAACTCAATTTTATTTTTTTCAAATTCACGTTTGAGATTGAAATTAACTTGATCTATTAGTTTGAGTCTTTTACTAACATCCTTCACATAATACCTATATCTAAATACAATGGCAGAATCTCCAAATTCTTCTAGATATATGGTGGGATCTTCAACCCCTTCAGTTTCTTCAATTATTTTTTCCATTAATTTTTTAGCCAATTCGAGTTTTTTGTGAGGAGTTTCATATACTACACCTATCTTAGTATCAACCCGTCTTTTCATACTTCTACTGTAATTTTCAATAACTGTTTTTGATATTAAAGAGTTTGGAACAATTAACTGAGTTCCTTCAAGCGTAGTTAACCTGCAGTACCTCAGGTTTATCTCGTTTACAGTTCCAGAATCCCCTCCAAATTTTATATAATCGCCGATTTCAAAAGGTTGATTTGCAAAGATTATTGCTCCGCCAATAACATCAGATAAAGAGGTTTGTGCTGCCATGGCCACAGCAAGACCTGCAATTCCCAAACCTCCAAGTATTGCAGTTACATCATAACCTGCATTTTGTATTAAAAATAGAATTCCAACTCCAAACAAAATAACTTTTACTCCATCTTTAACAATAGGTGTTAATTGCTCATCAAGTTTTGATTTTGTTGATTTGGTATAAGGAACAACAATCTTATCAAATAATTTATCAAAAAGTCTTGTTAAAAGCCATATTAGATTTAAAACTATGAGAACATCTCTTATGCTTGATACCAATCCCATATCATTGTTGTTTAAGTTGATAAAGAGAAAAATTGAAAGCCATAATCCAAATATAACGATAAAAATAACAACAGGTTCTTCAATCATATCAACTATAATCTCATCTAAATCAGTTTTTGTTTTTGAAGTTATTTTTCTTATGTGTGTTTTAAAAACGTAATATATTGATTTAGCAAGTAATGCAGTTAATAAAACAAAAACCATTGCCAATATATAATTTCCTAAAGGCGTACCAAATATGTCCGTCCCAAAAGCAGAGATATTTTCAACCATATAACTAGATACTTGATTTGATATTGATCCACTTGTATAATTCATTTAATCACCTTGTTTTTAATCTGTTGAGAGCACTTACAAAAATATTAATATTTGTTGGAGTCAAAGGATTGTCAAAATAAAGTTCCAGTAAAACGTCGCCTAACTCCCAGGACGTTATCATACTTAAAGGACCTTTGATAGCAATGAACTCTGTTCTTGCCATGCTTTTTTCTTCTGTTTTTATTTTGGAAGGAACAGACGGAATTTTTGGAACATTAATTTGTGACATAATCTCTAATTAGAAAATAACATTTTTAAAACTTGGTGTGTGCCCTTATGAGGATTGCTTTTCAGGAGGAGCTTCTTGTTTTTTGGTTTTTGAAGGGCAATAAGGATTCAAACACAGTTTATAAGAATCTCCTTTTTTTGGTTTTATTTCAACCACAGGAGTTTTACAATGTTGACAAACCTCATTTGTGGATTTAACCTCCACATTCTGAGGGAGAGGATAAGTTTGAGTACATTTTGGAAAAGAAGAACAACCGATAAACTGTTTGTTGTTTGCTCTTGATCTTCTTATCATGAGTGGATTTCCACATTTTGGACAAGGACCCATATATATCTCATCTTTCATAGCTTCAACTAATTTTTTCCCTATTTCCAATTCGTTTTTCTTGAATTTTTCAGAGATTTTTGTTATTGTTTTTTTACCTTCATCAACAACTTTCTTGCTTGTTTCAAAAGATTTTTCTGGAGATTCTGTTTGAATTTTTTCCATTTCATCTTCAAAATATCTAGTCAATTTTTCATCCAAAATTTCTTGGCAAAATGGTTTCAAAGCATTATATATTGCAATTCCCAAAGGCTTAACCTCAATACTTTTTCCCTCAAGATAATCTCTTTTGAAAAGAGTATCAACAACAACTGCACGTGTTGCCTTGGTGCCAAGTTTTTTCTTTTCGAGTTCAGAAACCAATGTTGCTTGAGTATATCTTTTTGGAGGTTTGGTCATTTTTTTTGTTTGGCCGAATTTTGGCAAAACCTTTCCTTTTATAACGTTCGGGGGTGGAATCTCACTTAATTTTGTGAAAGGGTAATATTCTAACCAGCCTTTATCTGTTGTGTGTGTTCCCTTTGCAGTAAACTTTTCTTTTTCAGATATTAAATTAGCAGACCATGATTCGCGAACTGCGTTTGGTCCTAAACATGCCAAAAATCTTCTTACAATTAAATCATAAAGCTTTGCCTCCCTGGCACCAAGATTTTTGGGTGCAAGACCAGTTGGATGGATGGCAGGATGGGCAGGATCATCTTTTGGACCTTGGTAAGGTTTTGTTCGCCCCTGGTTTATTAGATTGGATGCTAAATCAGAATATTTGTTTTGTTTAGATAATAGAGACAATATATTTCCGATGCCCAATTTTTCAGGCAGTTTTTGCGAGGAAGTCCTTGGATAAGATATCAAAGAATTTTCATATAACGTTTGCGCAAGCTGAAGGGTATAAGACAAAGGATATTTGAAAGAATTGTAAGCCTCCACCTGCAAACTGGTTAAATCAAACGGAGGAGGGGGCGGAAGATCTTTTTTTGATTTGGTAATACCAATGATTTCTGATTTTCCATTCTTCACTTTATTTAATATTTGCACCACTTCATTTTCATCTGTGAATTTTCCTTTTGTATGAAAAAATATTAAATCGTTTATATTTGCCCATAACTCCCAATACGGTTCTGAAACAAATTTTGATATTAACAGTTCTTTTTTGACGAGGATTGCGAGAGCGGGGCCCTGCACGCGACCTATTGAAAGAACTTTTTTGATTCCATTTTTTCTTAGAGAAGTCATTAAAGCTCTTGAAAGATTGATTCCATAAAACCAATCCAGTTTGTGCCTGGCTTCACCAGCGTATGCATTTTGAATATCCAAAGAAAATCGGTTATCATATGCTTCAATTAAATCTTTCGGGGTTAAAGCAGAAAATTTCATTCTTTTGGCTTTGCTAGGATCTGCATTACAACCATATTTTATTAGGTTGTATCCTATTAAAGATCCTTCAACATCAAAATCGCAGGAATTTACAATTTCATCAGCGCCCTTACCTATTTTTTTTATCAAATTCAAATATTTTTTTGTGTAATCTGAAGTTCTGCTTATCTCATAGATAGGTTTCCATTCAATATCAAATATGGGATAAGTTGACCAATTTTGTTTTTTTTCACCCAATGAGTATACATGTCCCACTGATGAAACAACAAACGTCTTTGAATCTCCTTTTCCAAAAACATAATAATTAACATCCTTCTCTTTAATTTTTTCACAGCTTCCTTTAGAAAGTGCTTGCGCAACTTTTTCTGCAACTTTTGGCTTTTCACAAATAATCAATCGCATAGTAACGAATTGGTTACAGAAAACATTTAAAAAAGGTTAAGTCATATCAAATAATATGGCCACAGTTATGCACTTAGAAAAAGAATCACTTACAAAAAAGGAATCGGAACTTCGTAATTCAGTGTTTGATTCCAGTATGAAACTAACTCCTGTCTTAAGAATAAAGCCCCCAGAACAAGAAAATATTCAAATGACTGGAATAGTTCTTAGGATAGATGAAATTAAAGAAATGGATAAAACGGATGTAGAGTATTTCAACAAACTTAAAGAAATTAAAGAAGACCTTTCAGGAGTGATAAAACAAACAAAAAATGGAATAACAAAGCTTATGGCCTTAGAAACTTTGGCAAATGTAGAAAGAATGACTGGAGATTTTCGAGGACTTAATAAAACACTTACGCAATTAGAGGATATTAGGGAGAAATATGAAGATTATGTGGAGCACGGAAATGTTTTAATGATATTGAAAAATTTTGAAAAAGCAAAAGAGAAATATGTTAGAGCATCGTATTCAACAAAAAATTTGGATGAAAAATCAAGATGTTTAGTATTGGGATACATTGCAAGTTTATCACATGGATCCCCAGATGGAAACTTATTGATATCTGCATTGAGAGAATCTCCCCGAACCACCTTTAGTTTGTTTTTAACACTCCAAGAAAGTTTTGAACTTCCTAAAGATAAAACTAAAATTATGAAAGATAATATAATTGAAATTGCAAATAAATACAGCCAATTTTCAAGTACTTTAATGGATATGGTTCCAGTAAGAGTGTAAAGGTGAATTTTAATGGACGAGAAAATAATACTGAATCTATCTTTAAAATACGGATTAAAAAATGCTTTTGATTATGGAAAAGCAGATGTTGGGAGTGTTGTAGGAAAAGTTATTGCAGAATATCCTAATTGTAAAAAAGATATGAAAAAGACAATGCAATTAATATCTGAAACAATCAATGAAATAAATAAAATGAATAAAATAGATATCGGACAAGGAATGAAAGAATTTGAATACCCTGAAATCAAACAAGAAAGAGAAGGACTGCCAGATTTGGAATTTGCTAAAGGTATAGGGATAGTCACTAGAATAGCCCCGAATCCAGGAGGAATGTTAACTTTGGGCCATGCTAAACAAAGTGTAATATGTGACGAATATGCAAAAAAATATAATGGAAAATTTATTGTTAGATTGGAAGACACTGATCCAAAAACAAAAAAACCAGTTTTGGAAGCTTATGAGTCAATACCTAAAAACATTGAATGGCTTGGGTGCAAAATACACGAAATTTTTATCCAAAGTGAAAGAATGGAAATTTATTATGAATATGCTGAAAAATTAATCGGGATGGGAAAAGCATATGTTTGCAAGTGTCCCGCAGATATAATGAGAAAAAATAGGGAAGAGGGACTGGTGTGTGAATGCAGAAACAGAACGATCAAAGAAAACAAAGAAGAATGGGAAAAAATGAAAACAATTTATACAGAGGGTGAAGCAGTACTTAGGATAAAAACAAGTATGGACCACCCAAATGCTTCTGTAAGAGATTGGCCTGCAATGAGAATAATAACAGAACCTCATATATTGCAAAAAAACAAGTATCGAGTTTGGCCATTGTATAATTTATCTTGCCCCATAGATGACCATTTGATGGGAATTACTTTTGTCATGCGCGGAAAAGAACACGAATTGAACACTATAAAACAAAAATATATATATGATTATTTTGGATGGGATCTCCCACATTTTAAAGAATCAGGTATTTTGAAATTAAGTGATAAATTTGCACATAAATCAGATATACGCAAGGCTATTGCCGATGGAGAAATTTCGGGTTGGGACGATATACAATTACCAACTTTGGATGCGATGAAAAGAAGAGGTATAAAACCAGAAGCCATAAGGAAATATATGATAAATATTGGAATTAGGCCTGTTGATTCGAAACTTGACTGGGATATTTTATTTAAGTACAACACAGAGTTGATAAAAGATGAAGCAGAACACTTGATGTTTGTTCAAGATCCTGTTGAGATAGATATTGAATCAGATATTTATTACATATCAAAAAAAGATTATGACGACAACATAAACAAAGAAGTTAGACTCAAACAACTTATGAATATTAAAATATCAAACAAAAAATGTGATAAGTTACCTGACAAAAAATCCAAATCAATTAAAACAATAAACTGGGTAAAGGAAAATGTTGATATATCTATAATAACATCAAGAGGGGAAAAATTTGAAGGCAAAACAGAAAAAAAAGTTGAATTTTTTGAAGTTGATAAAATTGTCTATTTTGAAAAAATAGGTTTTGCTAGGTTGGATGATGAAAAAGAAATGCTTTTTGTTTTGAGTTATTAAGAAGGCATGGTTTGTTCTTCTTTAACTTTTATCCCAACAACTTTAGATCCTGTTTTTTCATCTCTGGAAACACCCAAAACTGCATCAGCATATTTTAGAACGCCATCGTTATGTGTTACCACTACAAATTGAGAATTTTTAGACATATCGGATATGAGTTTTGCAAGAAGTTTGCTGTTTTCTTTATCTAAAGCAGCATCAACTTCATCCATCAAATAGAAAGGTGAAGGTCTTACCATCTGTATTGCAAGAATTAATATAATAGAAAGTAAAGTTCTTTCTCCACCCGACATAGATTCTAAATAAGTTTCTTTATTATTCATAGTTACTTTAATTCTCAAGCCAGATTCAAATGGTTTATTTTCATCATCAAGCACCAACGTGCTTTCCCCCATAACCAAACGTGAATAAAGTTCTTTGAATTTATTGTTAACTGAATTGAATACTTCTATAAAAACAGCTTTTTTTCTTTGTTCAATTTCATTTATCATCCTATAAACTGCTTTTTTCTCGTCTTCAAGCTTTGTTATCCTTTCTCTGATTTCATCCATTTCATTCTTTTTTTCCTCATAAATTTCTGGGGCTTTTAAATTGACATTACCTAATGAATTGATTATACCTTCATACATAACCATAATCTCTTGGAGCCTATTTTCTCCTGCTTCAATCAAAGGATAATCCTTGAATTCTTCATAATCGCCTCTCAAATCTCCCAAACGCGTTTCGAGTGTTGCTTTTTGAATTTCGAAACCATTTAATTCCCCAGATATTCTCTCCATTTTTCTTTCAAGATTCCCTTTTTGACTGCTCAAATCAGTTATCACAGAGTCTAATTCTCTTAACTCATTCCAAAATGATTCCATCTCTTTACTTATTTCTTTGACTTTATCTGAAATTGTTTTTTCCTTTGCTTCATTCTTTTTTATTCTGTTCTTTACAATTTCCATTTCAGATTGTTTTTCTTCTGTTGATTTTATTATGTTGTTTTTTTGTTTTTTCATGCCTTCAAGATTTTCAGTTAGCATGTTTTTTTCTTTTTTCATAGAAGCCAATTCTGATTTTATCTCAGTTAATCTTTCATTAATCTGGTCTCTTTGTTTCAACAAAGTTGTTCTTTTCCTTTTTATAGAATCTGCTTTATCTCCAACTTGATTTTTTATCTGAGATATTTTTTCAGATACTGCAGATAATTCTTTTTTTACATCTTCCAGTTCTTTAGTTTTTGAACTTGTTTTTTCTTTGATATCGCTAATTTTACTGGTAAAATCATCAACTTTATAAATTTTCAATTCTGCCTCAATTGACTGGATTCTGACTTCCAGCTGAGCGCGCTCCCTGCGTTTTGAATTCATTCTTTCCCGGATATCTGAAAGATCACTATAACACGCTTCTCTTTCTATTTTCGTACTCTCTAATTTTTTATTATATGATTCAAAATTTTTGACTGCGGTGATACCTGTACTTCTACCACCTGTAACCGCACCACTCGTATCAAAAAGTTCTCCGCCCAGCGTTACCATACGATTTCTATTTACATGTTTTTTTGCAGATTCAATGTCCTTTACTAACACTGTCTCTCCAAAAACATAATGTATTGCTTTGGTGTATTCTGGATCAAATTTAATATAATTTAATATGTTTCCCATCCCCACATCTATTTTTTTAACTGAGTTTGATGTGATTTTATCTAAAGGAATAAATGTGGCCCTACCAATTCCTCTTGCTTTGAGTTTTTTAATAACTGTAGCTGCAACATCAATATTATCTACAACTACATGATACAAACGTCCTCCGCCCGCAGCAGTAACTGCAGAAGAATAATCGTCTTCAAAATCTATTAAATCAATAATTGGACCATGGATGCCTTTAACAGATTCTTTTAAGTTTTCGATAAAGGGTATTGCAGGATTAACGCCTTTTCCAATAAACGGCCTTATCTCTGCTATTTTTTCTTTTAATTCAAGCACTTTTCGGTCATAATCGGGCAGTTTTTTGTTTAAATCTTTTTCTTTTTCAAACAAATTTTCAATATCTCTCTGTAATGATTGTATTTCTTTTTTATATTCTTCAGAATCATTTTTTAACTTCATTAAATCATTAGCTGAAACGCCTTGATCAGAATAAGCAGACAACAAGTCAGTGTGACCCTTAATCTCAGCTTCGAGCCTACCTTGGGATTCAATCAATTGCTTTTCTTTTTTAATATAATTCTCCATCTGCATTTCCAAAGTAGATATTTCGCCGTCCTCATCTTCAATTGATTCAAAAGTTTTGAGCTTGATCTGGCTTTCTTTTGCTTCTTTTTCAAATTTCCAAAGATTTTTGCTGGTTTCATCAAAACGCGACTGAACTTTATTCAATTCTTCTTCAAGAGATTTTAATTCATCATCTAACTTGTGAACATCGTTATTCAATGAAATTAAAAGTTGTTTATCAACTGTTATCTGAATATGGATTTCTTCAAGTTTTTTCAACTGTTCCTGCTGTTCCGAGTTTTCATTTATTTTGTTAACAATTATTTCTTTTTGGGCAGAAATTTCCTTTACTTTTTTTTCTAAGTGAATAATATCTTGATTATAGGTCTCTTTTTGTTTTTTTAGTTCAACATATCTGCCCATTAATTTTTTTAATTGTTTGTCAGTGTATTCCATCTGTTGATATAATAAAGAACCTTTCGATCGTTTATACATAGTTTCTGCTTCTCTATATTTTAAAGCATCTTCCTTTTCTTTTTCCAATTCTTTCAAATATCCTTCTCTCTCAGATAAAACAATATTTGCATCGTCAATTCTTCGTTGAACCTCATCCAATTCTCGAACAGCTTCTGTTTTTTTAGAATCAAATTCAGCAATGCCAGCTATATCATCAATAATCGCTCTTCTTTCTTTTGGATTCATTTCTACAAATTTCTGAACCATTCCCTGCGCGATAACATTGTGCTCACCCAAAGCAAGATTATATTGTCTGAGCAAATCCAGCATAACGTATCTTTTAACAGTTTTTCCATTAACTTTATATTTAGCTTTTCCTGATGAAGATATCAAACGTTTTAATTCAACTTCTTGTTGATTTCCAGTTTCTATGACAAGTGTAACAGCAGCTTCTCTTGACGAATGGCTTATTAAAGAAGATATTCTTTTTGCCCTAAGCGATTTGAGGCTTGTTTCGCCAAAAACAAATCTAACTGCATCAATTATATTTGATTTTCCAGAACCATTTGGTCCTGCTATTGCAGTAACATGTTCATTAAATAGAATATTAGAATGTCTGAATGATTTAAATCCTTTTAACCTCAATGATTTAATATAAACCATTTAGCTACCTCTTTTAATTGAATTGTTCTACTGTTCCTCTGACATATCCAGATGTGTTGTGTGTGATTCCCATTTCATCATCAAATTGGATTGTGTATCTGCCCCTCATAGTTTGGCCAGTTTTACCCAGTAAATTGTTGTATATGAGCCTGCAGTGGGATGTTTGTCCTTGAGGAATTGAAGTTGGATCACAGACAATGGGAAAACCGTGTCCTGCGGAAGCTCCCATCCCAAGACCTTCTGTTATTTCATTGCTTATAATTTGAACATTAGTTATCTCGCCACCTTGATTATTGCGAAAAACGAATCTTAATTCAGTATCGCTACCTAAAATTCCAAATGCAGCAACTTCACAAGGCAGATCTGGATGAACAAAACATTCATTTTGAACTGGTCTTCTCCAGACTCCACTCGCTATAATAATTCCTATAACCGCTAAAACAACTAATAATGCCCAACCATAACTCATAATATACTCCATAGCAGCCTGGCCTTTTCTCATGTTTATCACCGTTATAATATAAAATAAAAAAGTTTATAAAGGAGTATTGCCCTATAATATATAGGTGAAGGTTATGGTAGGAATTAAAACTAAAGAGGATTTGTGGGATGGGAGAACATCTCGTGATAAAGTTAATGAAAACTTAAAAAATTCGTCTGTTGAAGATTTAGGAATTGCAGCAAACACTAAACAAATGAGATTATTGGACGAAGGCTTTGTTAGAGCAGCAAGAATTATGGAGGGTAGAAGCCTTTTAAAATTATCAGAAGATACTAAAAGCAAGTTTAACACTGTTTTAGAAAGCATGACCGATGCAGAAAAAGAAACTGTTGAATATTTGATTGGAATGATGTTTTATGTCAATGGCTGGAATAAAAAAGGCAACGATCAAATAATAGATCTGGTTGAGAGAATTGCAAATGGAGAAGATATTTTTGAAATTTATGGAAATTATAATGATCAACTGCCGGTAAAATACAGAAAAACATGTTCTGAAAAAATTGAGAACCTCAAAAATCAAGCAACACAAGAAATATCTGCAGGAAAAGATGAAATACTTGAAGCAAAAATTACCCCCACAGAAGAACCAACCCCTGAAGAAGTAGTTAATGTTGAAGAGGTAAGAAGCTACAATGATGTTAAAACAGAGCTCGAATTACTTGATGGAGATCATCTTAATATATCAACTAGAGAAATTGAAGGTGAGGGTTGTTATTTGGGTGTTGATGAAGAAAAAAACTGTTTGGTTAAGACAGAAATTGATGCCGACGGCCAAATTTATATAAAAAATATTTACATAAACGACGTACAGTTTGATGATATGAATCAACTGATAGAGTTTGGAAAACTCTTACATAAAATAGAAGAATCCTATGCAACTGTGTACTGGACAGGGATAATACCTAAAAATTTAGAATATGTAGTAACAGAACCTACAGGATTTGAAGAGTTCTTAGGTCATTTTAGTGGTGCATTGAAAATTTTTAATGATCCCAATGCAAGAGAAATGTGGGCAGTTGAATCTGGCGAGGATGGGAGTTTATTTATTAAATTTGCAGGGAATCCTGCATCAGGAGGTAAACCCATTCACCTTATAATAAACCAAGAAACAGTTAAAGCATTAGGTGTTGAGGCAGTGGGATTGATATTTAACCAGCTCGTTGAAAAGATTGAAGACCCCGATAATAACTATTCAAACGGAGGAAAAAATAAAAAATCTCAAATGCTGGAATCAATAGAAAAATCAAGAAATTTGTTGTTGAAAAGTGATATAACGGCACAAGCTCAACAAGAGCAGAAAAAGGATAAACCAACACCAGATGAAAAAGTTGGAGACGTGGCTCGAACGGCTGAGCCTGCAACTGAAACACCAAAAACAGTTGTGGAAAATGAGCAAATCCAAAAAGTGAATAACGCAATGGATATTATAGAACAATCCATACAAGAAGGAAAAGTATTGTTTATTTTTGTGAATGGAGAATTAAGAGTAAATGATGGTGAGAACTTTTACACTCTTACTGAAGAAGATGCAAGATTAATAAGTTCAGATAGTGTATTATATGAAAGATGGGAAAATATCAAAAAATCGGGCAACCAGAACATAAAAAGCTTTGATGGAATTGTTGAAAGAAACAGAATCGTGCCCACAAAAGAAGAAGAAATTGCTCAAACAACTACTGCTAAAAGGGGAGTTACAACTATTAGATTAGAAGACAGACAACAGATGAGAAATGTGTTGAATAGAACATCAGACATACTGATTAATGATCCTGAAAAAGTTAAAATTTCGTTTGAAGAGGGAGAAATTGTTATTAAATTTGGAGACTATGAAACCTTCATTTTTGGAGAAATTGCATCTAATTTGATAAAAAACGATCCTGCATATATAAATTTCAAAAATAGAGTTTTTAATTCAGATAAAGTTAGAGGAAAAGAAGCGCAATGGGAAGAAAATTTTGCAAATTTTGAAAACAAAACTGCAGTTGGAACAAGTGATGTTATTGAAACTGTTGAGACAACAACCAGATCAAAAACATTACCTATTACTGACATTATAGAGGGAGTGACTCTTAAAATAGGTCTTCAAAGTGCAACCTATAAACCAGAAGAAAATATAATTCAAGCTATGGGAGAAGATGGAAATGTATATGTAATCAACATGGTTGAAGATAAATCAGGAGGATTTGAATCTTCTACCGTAGTATGGAATTACTTTAATGATCTTAGCTACGAAAATAATATAAATAGGTCAAGTGCAGATGAAATTATGAAAGCAATTATGGAGAACCAATAAAAAGTGGGAAAATTATTTTCCCAATAATTTATCAATCATTTTTCTATCAAAACCAATTACAATATGGCCATCTATATCAATTACAGGAACTCCCATTTGACCGCTTTTTTCCATCATTTCTCTTGCTTTTTCTTTGTCAACACTAACATCATACTCTTTGAAGTCAATTTTTATCTGTTTAAAATATTGCTTTGCAATTATACAATAAGGGCATGCGGGTGTTGAATAAACAATAACTTTATGTTCCTTGTTTGAAGATTCGGACCGATTAGATTCAAAAGAATCCATCATTTCATCCATTTTATTTTTTTTATTTTCCATTGTATTCACCTCATCAAAATTAAAGATTTTTAAGATGTCCTTTCTTTTTTAGCCAGTCTGCTTGAAGTTTAGTATATCTCCAAATAATATCTCCTCTTTCATCTGCTTGGATGGGCCAGGGTTTAACAATTACATAATCATTTGCTCTAACCCATATATCTCTTCTAAATTTACCAGGTATTCTGCACATTCTTGTTTTGCCATCAGTACAGTCAACTTGTAATCTTGAGCCACCTGTAAGCATAACGACTAATCCTAAAAGCTCTCCATTTCTGGGCAACCTAACCCTAACAATCTCTGTGTCTTGATTAGTATTTTTGTTTTTGTTATACATTAAATCACCTTATAGATGTACGGGCTCCACAAGCCTCACATACCAACAATTTTATTCTATCTTGTTCCAGTATTTTTGTATCGGGTTTAAAACATTCTGGACAAACAACATATTTTTTAACATATTTTTGTAATTTTTCATTTATTATTTTTGTATTGAATTTACTGTGCAAAATAAGACTACTGCCTTCCAGTGAAGTTGGAACTGCAAATTCTCTAGACATAAATTTTGCAACATATTGGGGTTCACGTCTAATTTTTTCACAGAATGATGCGAAATTTTTTACAATAGTTTTTGTACCTTGTTGAATGCTGTCTAAAACAGGAATTTCAAATCTTTCATCATGAGATTTTGCTTTATCAGGAAGTTCAGCATAAGCTTTATTCAATAAATCATCGTAAGAGTCCATAATATTTTATTTCAACAGATATTTATAAAGGTTAGTGTTAATTAAAATTCATAAAAGCTCTTACTTCTTTTAAAACAGAATCTTCAGAATCACAAATTAACCAATTATTTTTTAATGCAATTTCGCGAAGAATGGGTTCGGGCAAGATTGCTACACTGTTCCCAAAATATTCCATAAACTGGACATCCGTATAACTGTCCCCGAAACCAATTGAACGAGGAATATCCGAATTATGTTCGATTGAAAATGTTTCTGCCAATTTTTTCTTTTCATGTTCAATTAAATTTAGTTGAACTTCGCCAGTGAATATTTCTTGTGAATCCAAAACATATTTAGTGCCGTATGAAACATCTGCGCCGATACTGATCCCAAAGGGACCGATTATTTCAAGAGGTGAACCACTCGCAATTATGATGGTGTACCCATTATCTTTAAACATTTCAATTAAATCCACCGTAAAAGAAAAAAGTTCATGAGGATTTTGTTTTATGTAATCAAATCCCAAATTTATATAATCATCAAGTTTCTGGCCCCTAGCACCCCTACCATAAGTTAAAACTATTTCGATACCTGCAGTCTCATAATTTATAAGACCTTTTTTGTATTTGTTTATGATTTTGTGCAAATTTTCCAGTTCTCGTTTATCAAATAAACCTCTTTTAGCTAAAAATTCAGGGAACTTCAATATATAAAATCCTTTAGAAAGAGTTCCATCAACATCCGACAGTAATACAGGCTTATTTAAAGATTTGGGTGTAACCATAAATTTATATATAATACCAAATATTTTTAAACTTATTGTGTTGTTTGGTTCATATCTGTCATACCATCTATAAAATCCGTTGTCAGATTGGAATCATTTGTTGTGTTTAAAGTTTCATTTAAAACATTGAACAGGGAATCCGGTTCTTCCTGATCATCAGTTTGAGGTAGGTTAAATATTCCAAAACCCTCTGATTCTGAAGCATCTTTAGACACTGTAGGCATTATATCTAAATCTCTATATGTTCCTGGATCTTCAAAACTTTCTTGAACAAACATAGTTGGTTCTGAAGAAGACAGTGTCATTTGAGATATGAAGCCTATAAATAAAAACAATCCTAAAACTGCAAATATAATTGTACTTAAAACAATGACAACTCTTTTAACATTGCGAGAGTCTTGGTCTTCACCAACCAGCCTATGGCCGTGTTTAGTTAAAGAATAATATTTCCATTTACCCCTATCTATATCCTTAACTAATTCTGATTTAACCAACAAATCCATATGTTCTTTAACTGTTGATTTTGAAAGATTCAAATGTTTAGATATTTCAGATAGATTATAATCTCTTTTGCGAAGCAGTTTTAAAATACTTATTCTTGTGTCTGATGCTAAAAGTTTGAAAGTTTCCTTATCCATAACTATCGCATCATCCATCATAACACTTCTTTTAGATAAATTAGTATATAAATATTATATTTCTTGTTCGGTTTCTTCCGAACTGTCAATATTTAAGAATTTTGAATCCAATAAATAGACCATAAGGGAAGGAAATATGTTTGTTACTAAAATCACCATAAAAACGATTTCCTCTAGATACATTATCATAACATCTCCGCCTACATAAGTTACAAGAACTGCTGCTGCCAGACCTCGGGGGATCATACTATTTAGAATTATTTTTTCTTTGGAATCGCAATCTTTGAATATTATAAAACTTCCAATACTTCTCGCGACCACTGCAATTGCCAAAACCAACAAACTGAAATAAATTGTTATGAAATTGACATATTTTACGCTCAAAAGCAAACCAATGTAAACAAAAAAGAAAGTGCGTACAAAAAATGTGACTTCATCTTGAAACAATAAAAACTTTTTATCCACCTTTCGATCATTATCAAAATTTATAAGGGCATTTATTTCTTCCATATGGCCCATCAAAAGACCAAAAACAAAAACTGCAATTGCACCGTTGCCCCCATTATATTCAGTTATGGAATATAAGAAAAACAAAATGGCTAATGTAAGCATATAGAAAAATGAATTTTTTGGCATTTTTGATAAGATAAAAATCCATATTGCTCCTGCTGCAATTCCCAAAACAATAGAAACTGAAAATGTTGAAACAAAAAATGTTGTTATACTGTTTACAGCAAAATCAGTTCCTCCCCCTATGATAATTTTAAGTATTAAAACACTAGTCAAAACACATAAAACATCTGTTAATGTTGATTCGAGAATTAAAGAATCTTTAACTTTTGCAGATACGGGGAGCTTATCAACCAAAGATATAACAATTGGGGAACTTATACCCCCAACAATAGCGCCCAAAAGAAGACCAGATAAAATATTCATCCCTGCAATATACTTCAAAAAAAATCCTAATGAAAAAACAGTTACTACAAATACAAAAATAGTAAATGCTGTTGACTTTGGTGCTGTTTTAATTAAACGAATTACATTTGTTTTTGTACCTGCATCAAATAATATTAAAATGAATGCCAAAGCACCCACAATTGGATAAATTTCTTTTATAATTTCTCCCTCTGAAACATCAACTATGCCTAAGAGAGGACCTATTAAAAAACCTAAAAACATTAATAAGATCACACTAGATATCTTAAATTTACTGAACACTATATCTGCTATGAAACCCATGAATATAATGGCACCGATAACAAGAAATATTTCTTCGATGCCAGTCATTCATTCACCCAAAAAGATTGCCAAAACCTTCGCTTGCTCGATCTTTTTCTTGTTTTATTGATAAAGCTATTTCATTTGTTTTATCCTCGGCCAGTTTCTTAACAAGATCGCCGAATTGTTCTTCTGCCCATTTAATAAAATCTTCATCTGCTTCCAGGTATATAATCCAACCCTCAACACCATATGTTTTTCCATCTTTGAAATCATAACCTTGTCTCGCAAAGGAAATTTTTTCAGTGGTATCTTTTTGAAGGATTGATTCAACTTTACCTTTTAAATCAGTAGAACATGAATAAACTACTTTCATCTTAAATCACCCTTTAGTCCTTAACGCTTTTCATTACAAATATGAATCCTACTCCTATTAATATTAGCGACAGTGCAGAGGGTATATCAAGAACAAAACCTGTGTAATTAATATAGACTAATAGCCCCAATCCAACGGTGATTGCTAACAATCCGAACACTAGATTGTCTTCTCCCTCAATTCCTTGTAATCTCTCTAAAGTTTTTTTGTCTACTGTTTTGATTCTCTTTTTAGATACAGCTTTTCTCTTCTTATTTTTAGTCTTTCTTTTGGCTACCATACCCAACAATACAAATGTAATATTTAAAAATCTTTATATTAAAACTAATAGATTATGTCAGTTAAAAAAGTTGGATATAAAATGCCTCGCTCAATGGCGGGTGTTATGGGCTCAGGAGAAACAGAAACAGGCGGAATACCTATCGATCCAAAATGGTTCTTAATAGTTGTTCTTGGATTAATAATATTGATAAATATAGTAAATCTATATATCTCATATTTCTGATTTACATTGTTGCTTTTTTTAACATTGTTTCTTTTCTTATCTGATTAATCTGTGATTGCAAAGTCAGATAGCTACTGCGGTCAATAAGACCCCCTGTAACAAATCCATTTGTAAAATCAAGAATATTGTCCAATACGCGATGGAATTCTACATCTTTTAGATTATCCGATGACAAAATATATTCATATTCATTGTTTTTTACTTTTAATCCTATTTGCAACATATTGTTTTGGCCATCATAATTTATGGAAAAATTATTTTTAGATGCCCATAAATTTTTGACAAATTCATCGGCGTTGAAATTTTTAGTGGGAATTAAATCTTGTGTTTCAGGTTCAATTCCTTCTAATGTATCTGTTTCTTTTACATTTTGTAAGGGTTTTTGTTGAGTTGTATCAGGTCGTGGAGGAGGAGGGGGTACTCTGTACCCTTCGGGAGGGGGCGGAGGAGGAACTTCACCTATTTCCACTTTGGGCCTTTCCCCTAAAAATTCATCAGGTTGGAATTTTTTAGTTGTAGAAGTTGCAGGAATTTTTTCAGTTTGTTTAACAACCTGCTGCTGACCTATGTAAAGTGGGGGAGTGTAACCTAAAAATCTTTCAAAATCAACTAACGCCCTCTCACATTCTTCAATATTTAATGTTGTTGAAGACCAGTATCTTAAATAATCATGAAAACTATCAAGAGTGTCCTTTAGATTTTCTTTTCTCATCACGTCTAAACCTGCAAACATTTTGATATCTTCAAAATCAAAAACATGATTTATTCCGTTTAAATCAGTTATAGTTAAAGTATGTGTTTCTTGGTTAAAATTAAATGGAAAAATACCAGATTCTATTGCGTCCTGTGCATAACCTAACGCAGTTTCAAAATCATATAACCTTTGGTGTACATCAGTTGTTTTTTTTCTTGCTGTGATTTGTCGAACATTACTGATTAATTTTTGTCTTTCAGTTTCTGGAAGTCTTCCTTTTAATATATTGAAAAGTTTAGTGATTTCCTCATTGGAAAGTGATGAAATCGTTTCATCGTTTATTGTGAATTCTCTTGTTGAATTTATTGCTGCCCCTGGAGAATATGATAATCTCAAAACGGGATATCCCTGGTCATTATAGAAAATTTCGGTCGATTTCTTTCCAGATGCACTTATTCTATCTTGAAGATACATAACCCTGTAAACTTCATCTATATTCTTGTCCGATAAAATATTCTGTTTGAGTATATTGGTTGGCGATAAAGTAGCAGACGCGGCCGAAGGACCTGCAGTTTGTGTTTGGGGAAAGGGGAGATGCGATTTTATTTTGTTGATAAACGCAGAATCCAATGAATATCCCAAAACAGTTTCTAATTCTGATAAATTTTCTAAAAGTTTTTGAGCACCGAACGAATTCAAAGTTTTTTGATCAATAATATAATCATAAACTGTAAGGTTTGCATCACCTTTGCGAGTAGGTGGTTGGGGCACGTGAATATGCAACCAGCCATTAGAATCATAATTTATCGAAACCTCGCCCCGATTATATTCCCTTGAGCTTTTTATATCAAATAACATGAGCTCAAAATGTCGCGTATTTGTAACCGAATTTAATAGATACAATGTCTCAGTTTTTTGCTTAGGTTCTGGAGTTTCCTTGGGAGCTTCGGTCCAATATAATTGAGGGAGATCTTCTTCAGTTATTTTTGGTTTAATAGTATCGGGAGAAGCAACCCATTCTTGATTTAATGAAGAGGGTCTTTCTTGGGATATATTTGAATTACCGTTTGTTGCGTGATATAAAGTTCCATCTTCTTCAGGAGCATGGAATAATTGTTCAGCAACAAACTCTGGAGATATTGATTCTGTGGAATTTGTTGAATCTTTTTTTTGTGTATTATCTATATATGCGGGTGTGGCCGACAATTCCTGTTTTATTTCAGTTGCATGTTCTTCAAGCTTTTGATTCGACCAGGTAGAATAAAATGCATAAACATTCGGGGAATTTTGCAAAGCTTGGTCCATAGTTCCCCCATCAAGAAGAACTTTTATTGTTTGATCAACTTTGGTTTTCCCAATCGCATACCCATAATAATACCACTCCAAGGTAAGAGCAGTTTTAACTTTTTCTTGTTCTGTAGTTGTTAAACCTACAAACTCAGGAATTGTACTCATTAAAGTGCATGCTCGAACGTATGATTCTGTTAATTTTGTTGTTATGTTTTCGGGTGTTGACTTGGAAAACACTCTTGAATGAAAAGAATCATTTGATAAAAAATTCTGAAGACTTTGAATGAAATTTTTGTTTTGTTCAAATTCATTTACATTTAAATTTTTAAGTTGGTTTTCCCAATAATTTTCTATCTTAAAATTTCCCATATGATCACCTATTAATATTAAATGTTATAAGAAAGTTTATAAATCTATTTTGATGTCTTTAAACCATGGGAAAAAACGATATTCTTGTAAGACTTAATCCAAATCTTAAAAAACTTAAGCGAGGGCCGTATGGCGGACCGCAAATCATACTGCCAAAAGATATTGGTGTTGTTTTTGGATACACAGATTTAGGAAGAAACAGTAAAATTGTTGAAGCAGGAAGTGGTGCAGGATTTTTCACAGTGTCATTAGCAAATATCTGCAAAACTGTTTATTCTTACGAAGTCAGAGAAGATTTTTATATTGCTGCAAAAAAAAATATTGAAAAAATGGGTATGAAAAATGCGAAACTCAAAAATAAGGATATTTCGAAAGGAATAAAAGAAAAAAACGTTGATGCTGTTTTTTTGGATATGCCAAAATCTGACCTAATTGTTCCACTGGCTTTCAAGGCAGTAAAAGAAAATGGGTGGATAATTGGCTATTTACCAAATGTTGAACAAGTTAAAGAATTTTATATAGCATGTGAAAAAGCTGGATTCAAAGATTTGTTTGTAATTGAATCAATAAACAGAGAATGGGTTGTGAGAGAACATGGGGTTAGACCACAACATAAAGGACTTGTTCACACGGCGTTTATTGTTTTTGGAAGGAGATGAAAAATGAAAGTTTTTGGGAATATGTATGTCATGGCATCAAGATTTCTTTTTTTAATTGCACTTATTTTTTTGTTTGTCGGCATATTGTTTATTTCAATAAATATGGACCTATCTAATTTTGTCAAGTTAGGTCTTCTTATTTTAGCAATGATAATACCACTTATACTTTTTCCATTACAGATGATTACAGGAATTAAATGGGATCAGGCAGAAATTGATTATTATGGAATAAAGATTTCAAATTTGTTGAAAAAAGAATATATAAGGTTTGAAAATATTGAACACATTGAATGCACATTTGATTTACCCAGTGTTAAATTTAAAGGAAAGGATCAAAAATATTTTCATACAAAAAGAAATTTTTTACCATCTCTAGTAGTGCATACTGCTGAAAAAAGTTATGTTGTTACGGGCAGAATGCTAGGTAAAGAAAAGTTCAAAAATATTTCTGAAAAAATTGCTCAGTCAGTACCTGACCACATAAAAGTAACGTATGCTGATGTTTCTTTTTTTGGATTGAAAAAAGGTGAAACAATAGTTCTGAAAAAAGGAGAAGAATGATCATTTTCTTTTTAAGCAAGCTCTAACAAAACCAAAGAATAAAGGAGCGGGTTTTTCAAATCTTGATTTTAACTCAGGATGTGCTTGTGTTGCAACAAAATAAGGATGATCTTTCAACTCTATAAATTCAACCAATTTTTTGTTCGGGCTCAACCCAGAAAATATTAAACCATTTTTCTTTAAAGTTTCATGATATTCTGGATTAACTTCATATCTATGCCTATGTCTCTCTTGAACAACATCACTGTTGTATAAATTGTAAACTTTTGTACCTTTATCTAAGTTTGCAGGATAAGCACCTAATCTCATTGTTCCGCCTTTTGTCGTAATATCTTTTTGCTCAGGTAAGATATCTATAACTGGATTTTCAGTTTCAGGATTTATTTCTTTTGAACTCGCATCCTTCAAACCACAAACATTCCTAGCAAATTCAATAACCGCCAACTGCATACCATAACATAAACCCAAATAAGGAACATCATTTTCGCGAGCGTGTTGTATTACTTTTATTTTGCCCTCAACACCCCGAGAACCAAACCCGCCTGGAACAAGAATTCCATCTGCATTTCCAATCGCATCCTGAATAGATAGAACTCCCGATTCAATATCTGTTGTTTCAACCCATTTTATCTCGATTTCCGTTCTTAGATGCGCACCTGCATGTTTTAAAGCCTCAACCACACTGGCATAAGAATCGTGAAGATCTGTATATTTTCCGCAGATTGCAATTGTGAGTTTGTTGGTTGGATTTTTCATATTGTTTAAAACTTCCTCCCATTTTGAGAGATCCACGTCTATTTTTTCATGTAAAACATCTGATAAAGAATCCACCATACCATTTTCATAAAACATTAGAGGAATCTCATATATATTATTCATATCAATTGCAGAAATTATTTGTTTTGGATTTAAATTCAATTCATTGAATTTGTGTTTTATTCTTTCTGGAAGAACATAATGACTTCTTGCAATTACCAGATCAGGATTTATTCCCATTGAACGCAACAAAGCTATATCTCTTTTGGCAGGTTTTGTCTTAAGTTCGCCAGTATTATACAACATAGGAAGATATGTTAAATGAATATATGCAATATTATCAATTCCTATATTGTGTGAAAGCCGGTGGGCTGCCTCAATGAACCAAAAATTTTCATTGTCCCCTATAGTACCACCTATTTCAATAAGCATATAATCTGGTTTGTGTTTCTCAGCAAGCTCAATCCACCAATCAATAACTTCATTCACTGCATGAGGAACAATTTGAATTGTTTTTCCTAAGAACTTTCCTTCTCTTTCCTTATCTATTAATCTTAAAAATAACTTTCCAGATGTTATATTCCAATCTCCTTCTCCCTCTGTTCCAATGAATCGTTCATAATGTCCGAAATCCATATCAACTTCAGTACCGTCATTCAATACAAAAACTTCGCCGTGTTCAATAGGATTCATTGTTCCAGGATCTACATTCAAATAACCGTCACATTTAACAACTATTATTTTTTTATCGCCGTGATTTTTTAGAAGACGTCCGATAGAGGCAGTTGCAATACCTTTTCCAATTCCAGATAAAACTCCCCCTGTAATAAATATAAATTTTGACATTGTGCTTATATAAAATCAAAAAATTTAAATAGGTGTGGGATTAGACTAAAACTATAGGAGATAAAATGAAATTTAATATTACGACAAAAGGAAAATATGATATTGTAGATATAACTTCTAGTGTAAAAAATCTTGTAAATATCAACGAAGGCATATGTGTTGTTTGTGTCCTACATACAACTGCAGGATTAGTTGTAAATGAATTTGAACCGAATATTGCAGAGGATTATATTGAATTTTTTAAAAACCTCGCCCCAGATAAAAACTGGAAACACAATAAAATTGATGCAAACGCAGAAGCCCATTTACTTTCTACAATAACTGGATCTTCAAAAACATTTATTGTTAAAAATAATAAATTAATTTTGGGAACATGGCAAAGAATACTTTTATGCGAATTTGACGGACCAAGAAACAGAGAAGTGATTGTTTATTCAAAATCAGAATAAAATTGTTTGTTTAAATAATTTTTAACCACTATTTCACTTGGAAAAAACATAGGATGGGGTAAATTGTTTATATCAAACCAAGACCATTCAGTTATTTTATTTGGTTCCGTTACTTTTGGTTCTCCGTCAAATTCTTCAACCAACAAACCAATAGTAACAAAATGCGCCCCTTTTGTTTTATCATTTGAAACACATATAATTTTTGGGTTTTTGATTTTGATTCCTGTTTCTTCCAACGTTTCTCTACAAGCACATTCCTTGAACGATTCTCCAAAATCAAGTTTTCCGCCGGGCATAGTCCAAGAGCCTTGTCCACTTAAAAGAGACGAAGCTTTCAAAGGATCGGTGTGTCTTTTTCCCAGAAGTATTTTACCCTCTTTAATAACCATAACTCCGACTCCGACACCCACTCTTTTCCAATCATCCATTTTTTCACCTATAAAAAACGGGTCCGAAGGGATTTGAACCCTTGGCCTACTGGTTAAAAGCCAGCCGCTCTACCAAGCTGAGCTACGGACCCACAAAAAAAGACAATAAATGTTTTAGTTTGGTTAAATAATTAAGGAATATATTTAAAAAGCTCACCGTTGATTTTATGTAAAATGATTATAGAGGGATGTTTATGTTAATTCTACCAAAACAAAGAGAAGCATATTGGATAGCAGTAGGAATTGGTGGATTTGGAGTAATTGTAGGACTTGTAGGAGGAGGACAAATATTGTCATTCATAGGGCTGCTTGCTGCAGGTTTAGGTGCGGTATTATCCCTATTAATTTATCAATACGGGTATTTGATTGTTCCTATTTTTACTAAATTTTCAAGAATTGTAGTTGTAACTCCAGATAAAGAATATGAGATACCTCCTTCACAAGATGTTATTATTAAAAAAACAGGAGATTCATACTACGCAACAAAATTTTTGGGAGTTCAGATTTTTGAATCCGCAGCTGAAAAAAGCACCGAGGAAAATGTAACTTACATGCTCGCTTTTGAACGTGCAATTTCATCTGTAAAACATGTAACAAAGTTTTCAATGATGGTTTATGTTTTAGATATAACAGAAAAAAAGAGAGATATTGAAACAAGAAAATATGAAGCACAACTCAAGCTGGCAAAACAAAGAGAAAAAGGTCAAGATATGGATGTGCTTTTAATTGATAAATACGAACATGAAATATCAATGTGGGAAAAAGAACTTGAAAAAATCTCAAGAGGTGAAAAACCTATGGCAGTTGTGGCGTATATTATGACAACTGCAATCGGGGTTTCAAAAGAAGCTGCCATGGCCGCTGCAAATGGACAAGCAAACGAAATACGTGCATCAGTTTCTAATGCACTTAATGCAAAAATAGAAATCATGAAAGCAGATGATATGCTTAGGTGCTTCCAGTGGGAATATCTTCTCCCAGTGTCATATGCAGAATGGAAACAGCAGGTTGATTAAATATGGGATGGTTAAAAATACGAGATATATCTAATATTACTCTCGCAAGAAGAAATATTCTAGTTAGACCTCCTGAACCCCCTCCAGAAATGCTCTGGTCCGATCCCAGTAATTCCATATTCACTGGAAAAACTAAAATATTTAACATACCCTTTTATTGGAATTATAATGAATTAACAAATCCTCATCTGGCAATAGTCGGAATAACAGGTTCAGGTAAATCATATTTCATTAAAACTTTTTTAACCCGTGCAGCTTTGGTTTGGGACAGCAATGCATTTATTATTGACTGGGCAGGAGAATACCGAGAATGGGTTAAATCTGCAGGAGGAACAGTTATCTCACTTGGAAAAGGATCTTATATTAATTTGTTGGATACTGGAGGAATGACTCCAAATAATAGAATCAAACAAATAATAAGAACTCTTGAAATATTGACAGATATAAATCAATATCCTGAACAAAAAAGATTAACTGAATTGGCAATAGAAGAAGCTTATAAAAAAGCTAATTTCAAAATGGATTCTATAGTTCAAAAAGACAGTTCTGGAACTGAATTGATTGCCCCAACATTGAAAGATGTTGTTGAAAATTTAGAAAAAACTTACAAAAGGGGAGGATATGAATATCCTGCCGAACTGCAAAATTCTATTTACAGATTGAAACAATACACAAAAACAGGTCAAGATTTTTTTGCACAACAAAGCACTCTTGATTTAGATAAATTAACAAATTCGGGTTTAGTATCACTGGATTTGTCAGGTTTGCCAGATGAAATATTTAGAGCGTTGGCTGCCCTTTCAATGCTCCAATTCATTAAAGAAAAAATGAGGGCAGCAGGCTGGAAAAAGAGAAAAGGAATTCAACTATTTGTTGTGTTGGATGAAGCTTGGAAAATTGCAGGAGATGAAAACAGTGATGCAGTTATGATAGTTAGAGAAGGTCGTAAATATAATTTTAGTTTGATTGTTGCGAGCCAGAACCCAACAGATATTAATGAGGCAATATTTTCAAACGTAGGAACCACATTCGTATTTAAAGTTAAATTTGAAAGATATTTGAATTATATACAAGGAACTTTAAACTTCAGTGATTTCATTCGAGAAGAAATTTCAAAATTGGGTGTTGGACAATGCGCAGTCAATATGGCTTTTACCACGAGTGCGAATTATCCATCAACTTTTCTAGTTCAGAAAATTGAAGGTGAAGAACCTTTGGTAGAATACTTCCTTGATGTTGGCAGTGTGCTCACTGAGGAAGAAAGGAGGGATGTAAGAGTGGCAAGAAGTGTAGCAATTGAAAGAGAAGAGATGAGGAAGAGGCTTAGAATGTATGGTCTCAATGAATCTCAGCTTGAAGAAATTTCATCTCTTTTTGATAAGAAAAATAAACATATTGACATAGTTTCATTTGTAATTCTTTTACAGAGATATGGATTAGCACGAAACAAAATAACAGCATTGTTAAAAGATTTTGGTGTTGCAGATTCAACAATCATCAACATCTTTATTAAAGCTGACTTTAAAGTTCATTCGGCGACAAGCCAGGATATTATGGATATTATTTTAGAGGAATAGGTGGTTCATATGGATTTGTTTAAATTGTTTAAAGGAAAAGAAAAAAAAGAAAAGACATTTGAAAATTTTGATGTTAAAAATTCAAATGTTTGTATGGAATGTGGAAAAATAGTTATTCCATCTAAAGCTGTACCAGTAAAGGATGACTTTGTGTTGAATGTTATCAAATCCATAAAACAAAAAACAAAAACAATAAAAAACAACAAATTATTTATATGTCCAAGTTGCTGGCCAGAATATGAAAAAAACAGAAAAAGATTTGTAAATGGAGTATTTTTCTGGAGTGTTTTGCTAGGGGTTTTTTTAGTAGTGTTATTGGTAACTCCTTTGTTAACTCAGAATTCATATCCGCTACTTAATGTTGTTTTTCTGTTGTTGGGAATTTTTGCATTTTGGGTGCTTTTAATGATCATGCAAATTTATTCTTCATATAGGCCCGGAACTGAATTTGATATTAAAAACCTTAAAGAATACACTCCTAGCAAGAAAAAAAATATTGTGGCAAAAGCTAAAAAATCAAAGAAAAAGAGGGTGAAAAAATGAGTGGTCTGCCATTCCCAGGAAAACCTCAGCAAAAACAAGATAAAAAAAAGGTTAAAGATGAAGTTAAAGAACCCCTTGTAGAGGGGTTTGAAATACCTGGAAAAAGATTGGGTTCCTCACAAGATATATTGCAGTCTTTATCACAAGTCTCATACATTCAAACAATTGTTGATAAAGAAGATTATGTGATATTGAACGTTGAAAGCAGAGACCTAACCAATAAACCATATCTATTTTCAATAATTCACTTAAAACCAGATACTATTCAGGTTCTTTACACTGTAACCCCTGGAATGAGTCCTAGGAAAAGAAGAGTAGATATATTAAGATATTTTTTTACGGTTTTATCCATGGTTAGTGAATATTACGAAATCAGAATGGCAGTGGTTTATCAGCTTTTTGAAGATTCTATAGATAAAATTAGTGAATATGTGACGTTAGATTATGAAGAAATGTACGCCAGATATGACTCCATAAAATCAGAAAATGAAAGATTGAAATCAGACATTGCAAAAATAAGTGAAACTAGCCGAGAAATATCAAAAGAAAATTACGATCTTAAAACTAAAATTGACGATCTTAAAATAAAGCTCGATAGGTTGAGCAAACACAGTGACGATTCACTTAAAGTAAGATTAATGGAATGGATAAATGAGCATCAGGGAGAAATAAATGTTCCTGAAGTTGCAAGAATGTATTCAGTGCCTGATGCAAAAATAGAAGAACTCCTTAATGAATTAATGAGAGAAGGATATTTGAAATCTATAAGTTAACTGAGGGATAATAATTGAAAATAAAAATCAAAAAACAAACATATAAATTTCAGATGAAAAAACCTTTTAGTTATCGTAAAAGATTTACAAAAATTAAAGATTTTGTTAAAACTCCGATGGAGATTATAAAAGAAAAGATATCTGGAATAACTCCAAAAACGATTGTGATGTCAGGCATATTCCAGATACTTGTTTTGTTGATCGGATTTATATATATTGTCATAGGTGCAGCACCTTTTTTTACACCTTCCGAAACATTGTCCTCAAGCTCACCACCCTATTCACTCGAGCAGTGGATAGGCC
>Ga0334886_1000331_pt1 | contig 75459 bp, 77 predicted proteins | sample GraSluR1_MG_9_FD_207232 | JGI IMG/M metagenome (GOLD analysis project Ga0334886, IMG submission 207232) | Sludge microbial communities from methane-producing bioreactor in Wageningen University, Netherlands - Granular Sludge_27_06-R1 | ecosystem: Engineered > Bioreactor > Anaerobic >...
CGCACCATCGATGGTATAATGGACAGATACAACACGTTTATGCATCAGATTACGATGGAGTATCACCTTATCACAACGGTGACGACCATCCTAACTCAACGGGAAATAGAAAAGCAACAACTGAGTTTATAACATTCCTTAACTATGCTTATAATCAATGGAAGAATTAATCTCCACTAATTTATTATTATTTACTGTATTTCTTTTTTTAGCCTTCCAAAACAGATTATAATTCTTTTTTTAATTTAGAGGATGAATCTAAATAGTACAAACTTGGGGGGATAGGACTACTATCTGGTTCATTGTTTCTGATAAATAGTCATGAAGATTCTCAAGTTTACTTAGAGGATAAAATCGATAAAAATATATAAAGAGTAGTTTTTCATTAATAATAATGATAAATAATAAAGGATTAAATGTAGTTAAGGAGGTGAGAAATTGGTTCTGGGCATTGATGATCCTTGGATATGGGGTGCATATATTGGATGTATTTTAGTAACTCTTTTATGTGTTGTCTACGGCATTTTAAACTGGAATAAAGGCGGCGAAGATGAAGAAGAACAGGTAAAAGAAGAAGTCGTGTGGCATGAAAAAGAGAAAAAAATGGAAGAAGAGGAATTAGGTCTTTGGGACGAATACGATGAATAAGATAGTTTTGGTCCCTAATAATATTATAGGTTGTGGATTAAATGAATGAATTACTTATACTCAGTATCGTAGTTTTGATTTATTTGGCATTGACAGGCTACGTGGGTTATGTAGCCTGGCGTCGAACCAAAACCGCTGAAGATTATATGGTTGCTGGAAGGGAAACCCACCCATTTATAATGGCTTTAAGTTATGGAGCTACTTTTATCAGCACCTCGGCTATTGTAGGTTTTGGTGGTGTTTCAGGAGTTTATGGAATGGGCCTTTTATGGTTAACATTCCTGAACATACTAGTAGGTATTTTTATAGCCTTTGTGTTCTTTGGAAAACGTACCAGGAAAATGGGACACAACTTAGGAGCCTTGACTTTCCCTGAATTTTTGTCCAAACGTTTCAATAGTAAGTTCATACAATATTTCAGTGGATTGATTATATTTTTTGGTATGACATTGTATGCATCAGTGGTTCTAATTGGTATGGCTCGATTTGCTGAAACAACACTAAGCATAGATTATAACATAGCATTAATTGTATTGGCAGTCATTGTTGCAGTATACGTTATTTTCGGTGGAATAAGGGGGGTGATGTACACTGATGCCTTGCAGGGAACCATAATGTTTGTAGGGATGTTTATCCTTTTGGTGGCCACCTACTGGATGTTGGGCGGTATTGGTGAAGCCAACCAGGCTCTTACCAACCTGGTAAACGTTGTGCCCCAAGCAGCAACAGCAAAAGCCACGGCAACCGGTTTCACTGGGTGGACGTCTATGCCTGCCTTAGGAAGTCCATTCTGGTGGACTTTGGTTAGTACGCTGATCCTAGGTGTGGGAATAGGAGTTCTGTCCCAACCACAGCTGACTGTGCGGTTTATGACTGTAAAATCCAACAGAGAACTTAATCGGGCGGTATTAGTTGGCGCAATATTCATCCTTATGATGACTGGAACTGCTTTCTTAGTAGGAGCTCTATCCAATGTATATTTCTTTGACACGGTTGGAAAATTAGCTGTACAAGTTGTAAATGGCAATGCCGATTCGATTATACCGGCTTTCATCACGGCGGCTATGCCTTTGTGGTTTGCCTATATATTTATGGTTGCCCTTTTATCCGCGGCCATGTCCACCCTTAGTGCACAAGTACACACACAGGGAACTGCCCTGGGACGGGACATCTATGAAACAGTGACCCAAAAAAAGGGTGGGGCTTCAGTATATATTGCCCGGATTGGAATCGCCATAGCTGTGATCATTGCAGTAATAATGGGGTTCATCTTGCCAGCTAACATTATAGCAGTAGGAACTGCCATTTGGTTTGGTATCACTGCTGCAGCCTTCCTATCCATGTATATTTTCGCACTATTCTGGAAAGGCTGTACTAAGGCTGGTGCCATATCTGGACTGGTGGTTGGAACTATTGTAAGCCTCTTCTGGTTAGTATTTGAATATGGGAAATCAGCAGAAGCATTAGGTATAGCAAAAGCACTGACTGGAAACTCAATGCTTATATCTTCCGCACCATGGCCAGCAGTTGACCCTATTGTCATATCATTACCAATCGCATTTGTGGTAACTGTTGTGGTGAGTCTGCTGACTGAAAAATACAGTAAGGAACACCTTGAAAAATGTTTCCAAGGAGTAGGCAAATAATACTACTTCTTTTTTTATTTTTATGTATTAAAAATATTTTTTCTATATTTAAACTTCGAAATATCTTTTTATTTGATATTTATTCTTTCATACAGCCTCAATCTCTTAAATTCCTGAAAAACTTTAAGTATAACGTGAAACTTATAATTATATGTTAAATTGATCATTGGCCAAATTCCAGCATTTTTTCTGGAAATCTTTTTGATGAGGTGGTATAATGAGGATAGTGGATGAAATAGTTGGTAAAGAGGTTTTGGACAGTTCAGCAGTAATTATTGGAAAGGTTAAAGATGTAGAGGTAAACATGGATACTAATGCTATTCAAGCATTTATAGTGGGGAAAGGAGGAATATCTGAGGGATTAGGTTTGTCTAAGGGCGAAACTATAGTTCCTTATGATATGGTAAGTAAAATAGGTGACAAAGTGCTTCTTAAAAGTCGAGATGAGGGAGTCAGCTACGATTTTTAATATAATTTTCTTTTTTTAATTCTAGATTTCAGAAAGGTTTAACCCTTTAGGGGGCTTGTAGATTTAATTATCGATATGGGTGTAATCATGGAAGTCCGAGGCCTATGTAGTATTTGTGGACAAATAGGCAAAATGTATACTTGTTCTTTATGTGGCAGCCTGGTCTGCAGCCGATGTTTCCAACCAAAACAGGGAATTTGTAAGAGATGTCAGAAGGGCCTTAAATATAATAAAAATTAAGGTGAACTAAAGATAATGACCCTAATTAGGAGAGAGTGATGTAATGGGAATTGAAGAGGATAAAAAACATCTTATTAATCTTTTAAAAACCAATCATGTTGTTAAATTCGGTGAATTCACCCTTTCCAGTGGTAGAAAGAGTGATTACTATGTTGACATGAAAAAAGCCATCACAAATCCTCAAATCCTTTCACTGGTGGCTAAAATCATCACCCACCTGATCAGGGATGATAAAATTGATAAAATAGCAGGACCGGCCCTGGGAGCGGTTCCTATTGCCACTGCAGTGGCTTTGCATTCTGATATACCTATGTTGATGATTCGCAAGGCTCAGAAGGATTATGGCACATCCAAACTGATTGAAGGGGATCTAAAAGAGAAAGATAAGGTTATCTTGGTTGAAGATGTCACCACCACTGGAAAATCACTTCTAAAAGCAGTTAAAGCTGTTATGGATAATGGGGGGCAAATTAGGCGGACTTTTGTTGTGGTTGACCGGGAAGAGGGTGCAGTTGATAAGTTGAGAAAGGAAGGTTTACAATTGGAACCAATTGTATCAATTAGCGATTTTAAATAGTCTTATTATCTAAAAATGTGTTCATTATTTTTTATGTTTCTATTTTATTTTCCAAACTCATTACTTGTAGATAATTAGTTTTAAAGAAGATTTTTTATCTTAATTTTTCATGTGTTTGACCAGGTGTCCCAGTTCTGGTTTTATTATTCTCATACCCAGTTTAACGGCATTGGGTGAACCAGGTAATGCCACAAGTAGAGTTTCTTCCCACACTCCAGCAGTGGCCCTTGATAACATGGCACCAGTTCCCAGTTCTTGGTACGACTCGTAACGGAATATCTCCCCAAAACCTTTTAATTCTTTTTTAAAAAGAGGAGTTATGGTTTCTATTGTGATGTCACGTTTCCCTATTCCTGTACCTCCGGTGCTTATAATGACCTGAGCTCCATTATTCCTCATTTTATCTAAATTTCTTAAGAGAAGTTCTGCATTGTCGGGTATAATATTGTAAGATACTACTTCATGTTCTCCTTCAACTGATTCCATTATTATTTTACCAGAAAGATCATTATCAGGAATATCGGCATGTTCTGAAGTATTTGATTTTTGCTGATTGGATTTTGAGTCACTTAAAGTTATTATTCCCACTTTAACCTTCAATGGGCTGTGTTTTTTGTGTTCTCTCATAGTTCTACTTTCCATTATTTCCCCTCAGTATTTGTCTGGTCATAATATGGATTTTCAATGATTTTATCATGTCCAAATAATTATTAATAGTCTTTTTTAGATTATCTAAAAAATTTATATATGTCTTATTTATATGATTTGCACAATAATCTCAGCACCATAACAACCATTCATGATAAAAAGAAACATATTTTATTTTAGATGGAAGGAAGGGCATTAGGTCCAAATCGGAGGCGGTTTTTCGCAGGCGAAAAATTGTGAAAGGAGTCTAATGTCACCCTCCCTCAACAAATAATTTATAGTTTTATTAACATAAAAACATTTCCCCTTATTATCAGATGTACACTAAAAACTTAAATGATTAGTTAAATATTATAAAAAAGTCACGATAACTGATATAAAATCTTAAATTGCTTTAATTAAATAAATTATCATTAAATGGGCATATTTACTCTGGTCAATTCTTTATAATATATTTAGGTGATGTTATGAAAGAAAAAGTTTATGTTTTGGATGCATCTGGGATTATAGGGGGATTTATATCTTCAAATAATAAAAATATCACTACAAACGCTGTTATTTCAGAAATAAAGGATGTTAAATCAAAAATTGCTGCCGAATCTGCTTTAAGGGAAGGCACAATCATACTTGAAGAACCAGATTCAGAATCAACAAAACAGGTTCAAAAGGCAATTGAAAATTCCGGTGATGTTTTAAGATTATCTGAAGTTGATAAACAGTTAGTAGCCTTAGCAGTTACTCTTTTAAAAAATTTTCACCCGGTGGTAGTAACTGATGATTATTCCATACAAAACATCTTAAAAATTCTAGACATCCCCTACAAAAGTGTCTTAACTCAGGGGATTAGTGAAGTCTATGGATGGATCAAGATTTGTCGAGGTTGCAGAAAAAAATATCCACCAGATTATGATTATGAGGAGTGTGAAATCTGCGGATCTGCAGTTTACATGAAACGAATAAAAAATTAACTTTTTCATATAAAAATATCATTCAGGATATTTTAATGGGGTTTCAAGTAATTATTTCAATTTTTTCGATTAATAGGACAGTTATATGGATCATATTCTGGTATTATCAAACTGTTCGGAGGTAATTATAAAAACTTGTTGATGCTAAGGTTGACTTATGAATAGTTTGAAGATTGGATTGGTAGTTCATGGGCCAGAAATAGTAGATTCTGGTTACGCCCAGAAGTTCATAGATTTTTTAGAAGATTATGGTACTGTTAAAGCTAGGTTGGGTGGCACTATGGGTAGAACTGCTGTTATCGATGCTCATCTGGAAGATAAGATTGATATCAGTCAAAAACTATTTCCTAGCCAGTCTGTGGACAAATTTAATCAGGAAAACTGTGATGTTATTTTTCTCATTAACTATGGTAAATCCAGTATAACTGGCCATGCTTTTGGATACAAAGTTTACAGTAACTGTCAAGATCAACCACCCCTCATTCAAATGGAAAGGCCTGGAGAAGAAGATGGAAGTGTTGTGGCATGGAGAAGTGACCTTGAAGAACTTGCCAGAGACGTTTCCCTAAAGATGGGACTGGGGTTGGTGTCTCCAGAAGAGATCAAAGAAACTTTATTTTCTGAAGATCCCTGTCAAGAAATTTCCGGTGCTTTCTGCCGGAAAATTGCTGGCGTATCACCTGATGAGAATATATTTGTTAATGGCATAGTTATCGGAAAATCAAATTCATCAGAAGTTTCAATAATAGCTGAAAAAGGCATCATAACAGATTTAGTCGGTGGAAACCTTAAAAAACACGGTGTTGAGAAGTTAGGAATTATAAATCTGGGAAAGGCAATAATAAAAACGGGACTGTTACGTAAATCACGGGTTAATCCTAGAATAATAGGAACAAAAAAATCCAACAATAAATTAAGGGTGGCATTCGTTAACCACGCAGCTGAAGATATTTACCAGTTTAAAAATTTTGATATGGTGGTTACTGTAGGTGATGATACTACTCTGGTGGCAGCTGACATTCTTTATAGGTTCAACGTCCCCATCATAGGCATTACCGATGGAGATCTTGATAAAGTTGTTGAAGATGGATTTAAAACTAAAGGCTCAATAATAATCGAAGTTGAGAGTGGACAGGATGATTTAGTGGGTAATGAAGTTTTCTTGAAACTTTTTAACAATAAAGAGACCATAGAAATAGAAAATTTAGAAAATTTTAAAAGTAAATTGATACAGATAATTAGTGAGGTAAACAGCAATTATAGGCTCAAGTGAAACTTATGAGTATGTTTTGATGAAAATTTATACATAATTAATTATTCATTAATTTTACCAAATTAATTGGCGGATAAATGATAAAAATCTGAACAAGAGGTGCACACTTGGATTTAAAACCATTAATTGATTCTGTAAGGAATTTCGAGGGAATAACCCGGAAAAATTTGATTAAAGATGTAACTGGTCTGTTGGAAGAGACTTATAACATATCTGGAAAAACTCTTTTAGGGTTTGGCGATGATGCATCTGCCCTGGAGATTGGAAACAGTCAAGTGTTACTCATGGCTGCTGATGGAATGTGGGGAAAATTAATGGAAGCTGATCCATGGTGGGCCGGATACTGTTCTGTTCTGGTAAATGTAAACGATATTGCCGCCATGGGGGGAATACCACTGGGAATGACCAATGTGTTATCTACCATGGATAAAGAAATCTGCAGCAAGATCATGGATGGTATTAATGAAGGTGTAAAAAAGTTCGGCGTTCCAATGGTGGGGGGACATGTTCATCCCGATGCACCCTACAACTCCCTTGATGTGTCAATAACAGGAATCATGAACCGTGAAGATATCATCACCAGTTGTGGAGCAAGACCTGGCCATAAAGTGCTGGTGGCCATTGACCTGGATGGGGAGATCCATCCACAATTTCGCCTGAACTGGGACACCACCACCATGAAAAGTCCGGAACTGGTTCAGGCACAGATCAAAGCCATGAATGAACTGGCAGGCAAACACCTGGTAAGTGCAGGCAAAGATATTAGTAACCCAGGCACACTTGGAACTTTAGGAATGCTTTTGGAAGCTTCCAATGTGGGAGCAACAGTTGAACTGGAATTGATTCCCCGAAACCCTGATGTTAATTGGGAAGATTGGCTTTTACTTTACCCTGGAGCTGGTTTCATACTCACAGCAGAGCCAGATAAAGTAAAAGATATCATGGAAATACTGGAAAAAGTTAACATCACCACCAGTGTAGTTGGTGACATAACGTCTGACAGAAAACTTTATCTATGCTCAGAGAATGATAAGCAGCTTGTTTTTGATTTTTATACTGATAAAATCATGGGAATACAGGAGGAAAAACCCTAGGAGGGTATTGGATGCGGGTAAAGGTCAATGGAGAGGAAATAGATCTCGCTGAAGGTTCAACTATTCAGGATGCAATTGATGCTGTGGAAGCACCCTACCTACCAGGATGTGTTTTGGGTTTGGTTAAGGGCACTAAAGAAGTTGAACGGCACGTAAACAAGTTCAAACTTAAAACCAATCAGGGAAGCATCATCATAGAAATACTCAGTGATGCACCGGAGGTCCTGGTGGAAACATGGAAAGAACAATATAAAGAATTTTCCAAGATGGGTGTTCGGTGGACCACCTCCCAGGAAGTGGCTGTTGGTCCTTTAAAAACAGAACTAGTTCCCAGCAGGGAAAAATATCATTACAATCGTTGGGATGTCCTTTTCAGCCTTTCAGGATTCACTGCTGATGCTACTCACCTCATTTTTTCAAAGGGTGATCACGAAGCAACTTACGGGGCTCCTAATGAAAACAGAGGAGTTTTTGCCAGAGTTATTGGTGGTAAAAGAACTATCCTGAAACTTACAGATGATGATGAGATATTAAAGGTAAAACCAGTCATGGAACGGGAAAGCGTTATAAAGAGTGCAGCCATCACAAATTTGGAAACACTACTGGATGAAGGAAACCAAGTGTTTACTTATGTAGAGGTTAAACCTAATCCAAAGTCACCCCAATCAGTTGAACACTTCTATGCGTTACAGGAATCTGGAAAAATCCGCGTAGATTATGATTCAAACACATTTGTAGGGTTTTATGCATTACAGGGACTGGAAAAAGAACCAGAAAAAATCGATCAGCGTAAAAGAGGAACCATTACACTCAGAAACAAGGGAAAAGGCGTTGGTCGTGTTTATATTTATCGAGAGGATCGTGTTTCAACTCCATCTCATAATGTACTGGGAAAAGTGGAAAAAGGAATGCAATTATTGGATATGGTTAATTACAGCGACGAAGTGACAATAAAAACATCACCTGAAAGAATAATGGCCCTATCAATGACTCAGAAAGATGCAGAAGAATTTTTAACTCTAAATGGGGTTAAACAAATCCGTGAAGGGCTCGAAGATGATCAAGCAGTGGTTGTGCGACAGGAACCTCACTACACCATGGACATTATTGCCAAGGGCGAAGTGAAAACCTACGGTATTCCAGAAGAAGATATTGTCCACGTAGAACTGGAACATAATGCACCCCGTTCCACATGGTATTTCCAGAAGATCACTGGACTTTTAGATTCACCAGTGGGATCCCTGGATGTACACTTTGCATTTCCCGGGATGAAATTATTAATGTTCAAATCTGTTCCTAAAGAGTCTAAAGGACTCATACCCGAAAATTCGCCGAAAGATGTGGTTAAAGCAGGACAAATAGGTATTACCAACATGTCCCGTCGCCATATTGGAATGTTAGGAGTCCGATTCGAGGATAACCAGGAGTTTGGCCCTACAGGAGAACCATTCCAGGGAACTAACATAATTGGCAAGGTGGTAAAAGGAATGGAAAATCTGGAGAAATATAAAGAGGGGGATACAATTTATGTCACCAGAAAATGATAAAGTTACCAGAATGATTATATTAGGACCTAAATCCCAGTTGAGTCAGAGTGAGTTGCTAGGAAAACTGCACATGCTAGAACTTCCCTTAACCATTAAATCCACCTGTTATGGGGCAGTGATACACGGAGATAATAAGACTGTGCAGGAAGCAGTAACTAAAATAAGGGATTTAGATCCATCAAATATTTTCACCAAAGATCGTGGATTCCCCCCTGGAGATCCTAGACGGTGCCGTGCAAAAAGAGGAGCGGCAAGAGAAGGATTCCATCAAATAGAAAAGGAATATGAACTCCTAGAATATGTGTGCGATGCCCTGGAAAATCCAAAGAAGGTTAGTTTGGAGGAACCAGAAAAAATTACCCCTGATGAGTTTCGAAAAATTGTCAAGGAGTGTGAAAAATGAATATTAACAGATCATCAACTGGAGAAGAAATAGAACCAATGGCTCTGGCTATCCATAATTTGGTAAACGGACTACCTCTGACCATGCGCACCCTTGAAAATCCGGGTGTCCGTATTGAAGAAGGTAAAATCATTGATTATAAGTACACAGGCCCCATCCTGGAGGAAGTCCTAGAAAGTGGCGAGATGATTCAGGAAGTTCCTCAAAGTGGAGCATATAAAGGAACCCCAGTAGTAGTAGTGCCTATTATAGAAGAAGGGACAATCATAGCCGCCATTGGAGTGGTTGATATAACTCAAGGAATTTACAGTGATATAATGGAAATTACCAAAAGACCAGAAGATCTAAATGACTCCAGGAGCGGTTAAAAGTGAAAATAGCTGTCTTCCCTCCTAACTCACTGATACTGGCTGATATGGTTGAAAGAAGGGGTCATGAGCCTCTAGTTATTCAGAAAGAAATTCGTAAAAAGGTCACAGACCCGGAAATAGATTCCCCACCTTTTAACATCACTGAAGAAGAACCTATTAAGGGACTTAAATATGCTGCAATTGAAGTGCCATCTGGCATAAGGGGTAGGATGGCTATTTTTGGACCCATAATCGAAGAAGCAGAAGCAGTCATAATAATGGAAGATGCACCTTACGGTTTTGGATGTATAGGATGCGCTCGTACCAATGAACTCACCATGTACTTCTTGCGTAAGAAAGGTATTCCAGTACTGGAATTACACTATCCTGAAACCAGAGATGAAACCATGGAAGTGGTTAACAAAATCAACACTTTCTTAGATAATCTAACTGACTCCACCAACCAAAAAGAGGAGCAAGGGGAGTAATTAATATGGTTAAAATAGCTCAAATTTCATGTGGAACTGATTACAGTGGTGTGCAGAAAGAGATTGAAAAAGCAGCATCCACTTTTGGTGCAGAAATTATCATCCCTGAAGCAGATCTGGATTACATTGACGAAGCTTATAACAAGTTTGGCTTTAACGCTGCCTCAAGCAGTGTACGTTTAATGATAGCCAGAGCAATGTCCCTGGTTGAAGGAAAATCAGATGCAGATGCTGTATTCATTGCATCCTGCTTCCGATGTGCCGAGGCAGCGCTGGTCAGGAATGAAGTAAGACGTTTCATACAACAAAACACTAATCTGCCGGTGGTTACCTATTCATTCACTGAACGAACCAAAGCTGACGAATTATTCATCAGGATGGAAGCACTATCCACAATTGTAGCACGAAAAAGCTTACTTGCCAGAGAAAAACAGGAAGGACTCACCCTGGGAATTGACTCAGGCTCAACCACCACTAAAGTGGTGTTAATGGAAAATGATAATATCCTTGGCACAGGTTGGGTGCCCACCACTGATGTCATAGGATGTGCTAATGATGCAATGGAACAGGCCTTTGAAGGGAGTGGATATAAACTCGATGATGTTGATGGGGTTGGAGTTACAGGTTACGGTCGAATCACCATAGGTAAACATCTTGACGCTGCTCTAATTCAGGAAGAGCTCTCTGTAAACTCTAAAGGTGCAGTTTATCTTGCTGGACATCAGAGGGGAGAAGCCACAGTTCTGGACATTGGTGGTATGGATAACAAGGTCATCACAGTTAACGATGGGATTCCTGACAACTTTACCATGGGAGGAATATGTGCCGGAGCATCTGGAAGATTCTTAGAGATCACATCCAGAAGATTAGGTGTGGACATAAGTGAATTAGGTCCTTTAGCCCTTAAAGGAGACTTCAAAAAAGCCCTCCTAAACAGCTACTGTATTGTATTTGGAATTCAGGACCTCGTTACATCCCTGGCAGCAGGAGGAACTAAAGAAGACGTAGCCGCAGCTGCTTGTTATTCCGTCGCAGAACAAGTCTATGAACAGCAATTACAGGAAATTGATGTTCGTGAACCTCTTATCCAGGTTGGAGGAACAAGTCTAATCGGTGGATTGGTAGAAGCAGTGAGCACGGTTTTGGGTGGAATGGACGTCATTGTACCCGAATACTCATCCCACATCGGGGCGGTAGGAGCTGCTTTACTTGTTTCGGGCCTAGGGGATAAGAAAGATTTCGGAGCTAAAAAAATATAGGGGATGCAAATGCAGGTCGAATGCTACGATGAAAGTGGACAAGAAGTCTACGACATGATTCTCAAACAAATACTCCAGGACGTCCAGATAGGCAGAGCTGTAAAAGACGTCAGAATCTATATTGATCCCCGTGAACCAGTATTTATAATTGCACTCCAGTACCTGAAAACAGCACCACCAGTGCTTTTAGAGGACTTCACAGAATACGAACACGACCCTGAAGCAAATGAAACTTTTATAAGAATCAAAGACGAAAAGTACTTGCCTGAACTTCTTAAAAAACTTTGGGAAATAGAGGGACGCAACAAAATCCACCAACCCAGCCGTTTTGAGGTGATAATAGATGATCCCCAGGTAGAACTGGAAGGATTAGTAGTACATGATCCTGAGGAAGATCTAAAAAAGAAGATCTACGATGCAATCTTCCGCATAATACCCGAGGGATTCAGAGTAGTGGAACACTATTCTAAAGGTAATTTAATAGTCTTAACCTGTTCTGATGAATATATTAAGGAAGATTATCTGGAAAAAGCCAGAGAAATAATAAATGAAATGGAAGAAAAAGAATAATTATCACTCCTAAATCTGTTAAAAAAAATCAATCTTTAAAAAGGACAAATCTGAAGCTTCTATAATTAGGGAGGAAATTTCAATGAATGAATCTAAATTCGCCCATATAACCAAAGCGCACCCCTGTTTTAACGAAAAAATGCATGATAAGGTCGGAAGGGTTCACCTACCCATAGCACCAAGATGTAACATACAGTGCAACTTCTGCACCCGGGCAATAAATAAATGTGAGCAACGACCAGGAGTCTCTTCCAGAGTTATGACTGTGGAGGAGGCAGTAACCCATGTAGCTAAGGTCATCAAGGAAATGCCCATCAGTGTGGTGGGAGTAGCAGGACCGGGAGATGCTCTGGCCAATCCAGAAACACTGGAATTCTTCAGGATAATCGACAAAAAATTCCCCGACCTCATCAAGTGCATGAGTACCAATGGACTATTACTGGCAGACATGGCTGAAGAAGTGGCCGAAGCCAACGTAAGCACCATAACCGTAACTGTTAACGCCATCGACCCAGAAATTGGTAAAAAAATATATTCCAGAGCAATATATGATGGGAAAGTCTATGAAGGAGAAGAAGCATTTAAAATAATCTCCCAGAAACAACTGGAGGGAATTGAGAAAGTAGCCAAACTTGGAGTAGTGGTGAAAGTAAACAGCGTCCTGGTTCCAGGACTTAACGATGAACATATACCAGACATTGCCAAGGAAGTAAAAAAACGCGGAGCCAATCTGATGAATGTCATACCACTTATACCCTTATATAAAATGAAAGATTATCCAAGACCAGGATGTGAGGAACTTTCTAATGTAAGGGATAAAGTGGAGGAAACCATACCCGTATTCAGGGCATGTACCCAGTGCCGGGCAGATGCATACGGTGTTCCTGGGAAAAAGGACAAACACCTGGATATGACTCCAGCCAGCCATTATTGATCGCAAAATCCATATTTAGGGATATTTTATTTGAAAAAACCCTAATACATTTCTTTTTTTATATTAATCTTATATCAATCTTAATTTCTTAACATGATAATCTGGATGTGTAATGATGATAAAAACCATGTACTGGGAAAATAACTTACTCTACCTTTTAGATCAAACGATTTTACCTTATGAGGAAGAATATTTAGTCTGCGGATCTTATCAAGATGTTATAACTGCAATTAAGACCATGGTAGTCAGGGGAGCTCCAGCTATAGGTGTGGCTGCTGCTTTTGGAATGGCTCTGGCTCATCTTGATGGTGAAGATATGGAAAACGCAGCAAATGATATGAAAGACGCCCGTCCAACCGCGGTTAACCTTTTCTGGGCAGTAGACAGAGTAATGGCGGCTGCTGATCCACTTAAAGAAGCTCTCCTGATGTATGGGGAAGATATGGAAACCAACCGGCGAATGGGAAAACACGGCGCTATGATAATAGATGATGGGGATACCATTTTAACGCACTGTAATGCAGGTGCTCTGGCCTGTGTTGATTATGGAACTGCACTGGGAGTTATAAGGGCGGCCAATGAAGAGGGGAAGAACATCAGTGTGGTGTGTGATGAAACCCGTCCAGTACTCCAGGGAGCACGATTGAGTGTTTGGGAGATGCAAAAGGAAAACATACCTGTGAAGTTAATAGTTGATGGAGCAGCAGGTCGTCTCATGCAGGAAGGACAGATTAACAAGGTGATTATTGGTGCAGATCGTGTGGCCAGAGGTGGGGTCGCCAATAAAATAGGCTCCTTAATGGTTGCCCTAGCAGCCAAGCGTTTCAATGTACCATTTTATGTAGCCGCACCAAAAAGCACATTCGACTATGAAAACAGCATCCATGATACGGAGATTGAAGAAAGAGACCCAGTTGAGGTATTAAGCTTCGCTGGCTGTCAAGCTGCTCCTTTCGGGACGGAAGTGAGGAATCCTTCCTTTGATGTTGTGCCCAGTGACCTGATTACTGGAATTATAACTGAAGATGGAATTGTGGATTCTTGGTGATAGATTCCCAATCAATTATTTTATTTCATCTCCCGACAATCTCTTTTGGAGAATGTTAAATGGTAGACGAATATCCACACCCATCAGTTTTTGTACTGCTTTAAAAAAATCATCCTTTGATTCTACTTCAGACGACCAGCTTTTTCTGGATATTATATTTTGACCATGGGTAATTTTAACTTGCCATATGTCTCCTTCCCCTGGCATTTCTTCTGATTCACCTTTGTCAGGAGAATCTTTGATGGTCGGGTAATCTTCTTCCCACTCCTCTATTCCTAACTGATCTAAATCATCCCAGAAACACTCCCATTTTCTGTTTTCAGGAATGGATACCAGGGTTAAGTATTCATTTTTTTCTGAAAGATGAGAATCTGCTTCTGAAAAAAAGAAGAACCTCCCATCCACTAATTTAAGTGAATTATGCCCTCCTGAGTTAAAGGAGTACTCTATTTCTAATAGTTCAGGTAAGCTTTCACGGGCCATGTTAATCACCCCTCCTGCCATTTATGATATTTGTGCATCAATTGCCACATGCCACACCCCAGGACTCCTTGATTTAACTTTTCTGTGGCCTAATATCTTCACTTTCTGTGGTTTTGCTGCTGATTTTATCATTTCTATAGGTTCTTCAAAATCACGACTAAACTGATAGTAATTAATTATTCCCCCATGTTTCAAGTGTTTTATTGCAATAGGAAGAAATTCATGGGCCGTTCCGGGCAGGTTCATTATGATCCGGTCTACTTGGATGTTAAGATCATTCAAAACATCTCTAACATCCCCTTCTATGGGGGAAATCTCTCCTTTGAGTTTGTTATTTTTGATATTCTTTTTAAGATAGCTTATTGCTTGATGGTTGATGTCTATTGCATATATCTTGACTTTATGTCTTCGACTGATGTTAATAGCAAATGGACCTACCCCGGTAAACATGTCTATTATGATTTCTCCGTCACTGATTTGATCGGTGATAATCTTCCTTTCTGTGGCCAGACGGGGACTGAAATATACCTCTTTAACATTAAGCATTATCTGGGAGTCATATTCTTTGTGGACTGTCACTGGCTGGTCATCTCCTGCGAGGTGTTCCAGTTCTCGGGTGCGAACAACACCCTTAATTTCACTATTTTTACGGTATACTGCTTTTCTTTTAGTAAATTTGAGGGCAGCCTCTCCAATGAGATATTTTTCTTCTTCCAATTCATCCGGAATTTCCAGAATAACCACGTCACCAATAATATCAAATGACTTTTTGAAATCATCCATCTTTTCAGGGGGAATTCGGCCCTTCAAGTAATCTTCTATACTTTGAGGTCTTTTCTGCAGTTTTTCAAATTCAGTTTCTATCAAATTCGTACTTAAAAGGTTTAAATCCCTTAAAAGTTCATCATCTGGCTTTTGATTTAATGGAATATAAACATAATCATCCAAACGTCGAATTTTCCATTCATGGTCGAGAATGGATTTCTCCTGTAGAATAAGGCGGATACGATTGGCTTCTTTTTTGGGGATTTTTAATCCGATCATTTAATTCCTCACCTATCTCTTCTCATTATATTAATTGTCCTAGCTATCATTTATGTTCACTCTAAAAATAAAATTTTATAAACCCTCCGGCTCATAATTACATGTTGAAGGTGAAAGAAATGCTCTACCTGGTTGGACTGGGACTTTATGATGAAAAAGACATATCAGTTAATGGTCTTGAGGCCATCAAATCTGCTGACGTTGTTTACGCTGAATTTTACACAGCCCGTCTTTTTGGAGGGGATTTAAAATCATTGGAAAGTCTTGCAGGAGTTAGAATAAAGATATTAGCTCGAGAAGATGTGGAAGAGGAAAACCTACTTATTAAAATGGCTAAAGAACAAAATATAGCATTCTTAACAGCTGGTGATCCCCTCATGGCTACAACTCATTCAGATATCCTGATTGAAGCTAGAAAAAAAGGAATTAAGACAGTTATCATTCATGCATCTTCCATACTCTCCGCTGCCCCGGGCATTGCAGGGTTACAGGCCTACAAGTTTGGTAAGGTCACCACTATTCCACGTCCTGAAGATAACTACTTTCCCCAGTCACCCTACAAGGCCATCTTTCAAAATAAGAAGATGGGTTTACACACACTGGTTCTATTGGATATTCAGGCCCACAGAAATTATTACATGACTGCCAACGAAGCACTAGAATATCTGCTGCGTGTTGAAGACACGCAGAAAGAAGGATTAATATCTCCAGACACTATTGCAGTGGTAATTGCCCGTGCAGGTTCCAAAAAGCCCCTGGTGAGGGCTGATACCGTGGGTAAATTGTTAAATGAAGATTTTGGAGGGCCACTGCATTGTATAATAATTCCAGGCAACTTGCACTTTTTAGAGGCAGAAGGGCTGGTTATATTAGGAGGAGCCCCGGACTCAATCTTGGAAGATGATAAATAGGGTAATGGTCGCATAATGTAGCATACCCTTTGATACTGTAAGATATAATTTAAGAACACGATTACGATAAATTGGTAGGATGTACAATGTCTACTAACTCACTAACCAAAGATCCTAAAGTTTCCAGACCATTCCTTAAATGGGCTGGGGGTAAAAGACAGCTAATTTTTGAATTGGAAAAAAGATTGCCCCACTCTATACTGGAAAGTGGAATTATTGAAAGATATGTTGAACCTTTTGTTGGTGGAGGAGCAATGTTCTTTTATTTAGAGAATAACTACCAAGTCAAAAAGTCCATTCTCATGGATGTTAATGTGGAACTAATCATTACCTATCGAGTAATTCAGAATGATTTCAAACATTTAATTTCTATATTAAGGGATATGGAGGATAAACACCTCCAGAAATCTGAAGAAGGTAGGAAAAAGAATTATTATAGTATAAGAGATGACTTCAATACTCAGTTGGGTGAAATAGACTATCTCCATTATGGTCATGACTGGGTTGAACGGGCAGCTCATCTGATCTTTTTAAACAAGACATGTTTCAATGGACTTTTCCGACTCAACAGTAAGGGTGAGTTCAATGTACCTTTTGGCAGATACCAGAATCCTACCATATGTGATGAATCAAACTTACAGTCAGCCCATGATTCCCTTAAAAAAACAGAGCTTCTGTGCACAGATTTCACCCAGTCACAGCAATTCATAGAGGAAGGTACATTAGTCTATCTGGACCCCCCATATAGGCCACTCAACAACACATCACATTTTACTGGATACTCCCGTGATGGATTCACTGATAATGACCAGAAGAAATTGGCAGAATTCTATAAAAAAATGGACACCAAAGGCGCACACCTCATCCTAAGTAACAGTGATCCTAAAAATCATGACCAAACAGATGATTTTTTTGATAAATTATATTATGGATATAATATTGAGCGTGTCCCTGCTAAACGTAACATTAATTCGAAAACCTCGCAAAGAGGGGAGATACAGGAGTTAATTATACGGAATTATTTTCATTGATTCTATTAATTGAAATAAAAGGAGAGAGATAGTTTGAATTGTGCTTCCTGCCCCCACAAAGATTGTTATGAGGGTAAAGATTGTCTGGATATTAAAGAAGATATTAAAAACCTTTACACAGAACATGATATCAGTTTATTGAAAACATCCACAGCCATTGAATCCCGATATTACATGGAAAAAACTCGTTTAGAGGAGATAATTCTCTTCTCAAAGATGATGAATTATGAAAGGATAGGGATGGCATTCTGTTTGGGGTTAGAAGAAGAATCAAAAATAATCAATTCCATATTTAGAAAGCATTTTAAAGTTTATTCAGTATGTTGTAAACTCTGCGGGATAGATAAATCTGACTTCGAACTGGAAAAAATCCATGAAGATCGTAAAGAGTCCATGTGTAACCCTATTGGCCAGGCATGGTTCCTGAATAAAAAAGAAACTGATTTAAATATAATTGTTGGACTTTGCATGGGTCATGATTTGTTATTCACCAAACATTCCCTGGCACCTGTAACTACTCTGGTGGTTAAAGACCGAGTACTGGCTCATAATCCATTAGGAGCAGTATACTCAAAATACTATCGGGACAGACTTTCAATCTGATTATTGGGCACGCTTAGGATTTAAACATCTTTTGAATCAGGTTTTCGTGTAAATTCACATTTTTCAACATTTTGAAGAGGAATCAGAACATTTTTTGTCCCAGTTTCTTGAGATGCATAGATTATTTCAATTAAACCACGTTTTTCATGGATCTTTATTGATTCCACACCAAACTCTCCCCTTCGAAAGTTGTGCACACTTTCATTAATCATGCTTACTTCGATCCTATCGATCATTACATCACCAGACTAATTAGAGCTCAACACTATATATGTAGTTAATTAAATCAATTTATGGTAACTACGTAATACATCTCACCAATTTTGCACAATCACAGTTAGTATATGATAAGAAGATTCTGGAGGCTATTAAAGGATGAATAATGTTATAATAGAGGCCCAAAACCTTAATAAGAGTTTTGGAGACTTTCAGGCAGTTGAAAATCTCAATCTTAAGATAAATCGTGGTGAAGTCTTCGGGTTCCTGGGACCAAATGGTGCTGGAAAAACAACATCCATCAACATGATGGTAGGACTCTTACATCCCACCAGTGGCCAGGTATTCATTGATGGTAATGAAGTTCAGCAAATAGAGAAAGGAACTATTGGGATCTGTCCACAAGAACTAGTATTATGGGATTATCTAACGTGCAGAGAAAGTTTAATGCTTATGGGAGAGATGTATGAAGTTCCTGGAGATAAACTAAAAATAAAGGTTGACAAATTATTGGATGGGCTTTTTTTAACTGAAAAGGCCAATACTGTGGTCAGCCAACTTTCTGGAGGGATGAAACGTCGTCTGAACCTGGCCCTGGCATTGGTCCATGAACCAGAGATTGTGGTCTTAGACGAACCCTCTGAAGGCCTGGACCCCCAGTCTCGCAGGGTTTTATGGAATTATATCCGCAGTCTGCGTGATGACGATGGAAAGACTGTTATCTTAACCACTCATCTCATGGATGAAGCAGATAGATTATCTGATCGTATCGCCATCATTGATCATGGTAAATTACTCCGGCTGGACACCCCTTCAAACCTCAAGAAGGAAACAGGTGAGGGAGATGTAATTGAAATGAAAATTTCAAACCCAGAAAAAAACCAGGAAATAATTAGTGCAGTTGGAAAGATGGAAGAGGTGGAGTCCGTCTTAGAGGTTGATGGTCAAATAAATATTAGGGCATTGGATGCGGTTAGTAAACTTCCCATGATAATGGATGAATTAGAGCATCTGAGGGTTCGCGTAGTTGATCTTTCAGTAAGGCAAAATACATTAGAAGATGTTTTCATTGACCTAACAGGAACCGGGTTGAGGGAATAAAAATGAAGTTCATTAGTATAGCAAAAAAGGATTTCAAAGAATTGATACGTGACTGTAGAGGATTGGTTATGATTCTCCTGTTTCCCATGTTTTTCATGTTAGTATTCGGGTTTGCCTTTGGAGGAATGGGGCAGAGTAACCAGCCCCACAATCTGGCCGTTGTAAATTACGATGAAGGAGCCACCATGCCTATAACCGGAGAAAAAGTGAATTTCGGCAACAATCTTACTAAGATCCTGGAGGATTCTGAGTATGAAGACAGTGATATTCATCTTTTCAACGTTACCCTGACCACTGAGAGTGATGCCGATAAAAAACTTAAGGGTAGGGATGTTGATGCTGCCCTGATCATACCCGAAAACTATTCGCAATCAATGATAGCCCTAATCACCAGTATAATGCAGCAACCAATATCAACTGGCACACTCACATCACAAGAGTCTCCCAATACTACCTCAACACTAATCATAAGGGGGGACACTGGATATGTTGGGTTTGGCACGAGTCAGGGAATTTTAACTGGTGTTTTGGAGCAGTATCAGGATACACTGGTCACCCAAACACGTAATGCAGTCACCGGATCATCAGGGGTTGAAACAAAACAATACATTCAGAGAAAGGTTGAAGCAGTCTCAGGCACCGGATCATTCACCACATTTGATATGTTGGCCCCTGGAATGATGGTTTTTGCAATCCTCCTATTAACCACCACCGTGGCCACAGCCTTAACCAGGGAGGTGGAGAAAGGCACCCTAACCCGGCTTAAACTTTCTAATATGACTTCATTCGACTTATTATTCGGTGGATTATTACCATGGTCCCTTATTGCCGCAGTCCAAGTTGTTATACTCTTAATAGTTGCGGTTCTAATTGGATTCCATTGGCAGGGTGGACTAAATACACTTATACTGGCTCTATTTGTGGGAATTATTGGAGGAATTTCTTCTATCTCACTGGGGATGATAATAGCTGCCTTCGCCCGTAATGAAAGTCAGGCAGGCAATTTAGGAACCCTGATAAGTGTGCCCACCAGTTTCCTGGTTGGTGCATTTTTCCAGCTTCCTCAGGTGGTTATTGCCAACGTATGGGGGCAACCCTTCCAAATATATGACCTTTTACCATGGACCCATATTCTCAATGCCCTGAGATCAACTTTAACCTTTGGGGGTGGATGGGATACCATTGCTTACAATGTGGGATGGGCTGCCCTTTTAACGGTTGTTCTATTTATTATAGGGGTGGTATTGTTTTCAAGAAATAGATTAAGGGCTGAAAACTAAATACTACTGTTTAATGCATTGTGAAAAGATATATTTCAATTAATGAAATGTTGGTGGTATTATTTTAGGTAAAAAACAGGGTCATACACATCATGGAAAATCTACCCAGGATATTCTGGATCCTAGGCGTGTTCTAATGGCAATAGGATTAGTTGAGGGTGATAAATTTTTGGATGCTGGTTGTGGAGATGGTTTTATATCCATAGCAGCATCAAAAATTGTTAAAAATCAGGGTAAGGTTTATGCACTGGATGAATATGAACCCAGTCTGGATCTTCTTCGAAGGGAGATCAACCAAAATAGGATAGAAAATATCGAAGTTAGGATGGCTGACATGACTGCTGCTATCCCCTTAGATGATAATAGTATTAGTAAGTGTGTTATGGCCAATGTACTTCATGGATTTGCCAGTGAAGGAACTTTAAATCCTGTTTTAAATGGAATTAAAAGAGTTCTTAAGCCAGGAGGTACCTTTGCTGTTGTTGAATTCAATAAAGTTGAGGGACCACCAGGACCATCATATAATGTTCGTTTGAGCCCGGAAGACACAGAAAGAATACTGGAAGAATATGGATTCAGTATTGGTGGCACTGAAGAAGTTGGTAAATATCACTATTTGGTGGAATCCTTTAAAAATAAATAATTCAGTTAAAAACGTGGAATTAGGGTGTGCTGTTAATACAGTTGGGTGTATCCATCCAAAAAATCCCCATAATCCCTGTCTAAAATCCTTAAAGCAGACATTGCCTCAGGAGCAGTACAACATCTTTCTTCCACCAAATTACGCAGGGTTCCATTTTTTATATGCACCCTAACCTCTCTTAAAATAAAGTCCAGGGATTTACGATTGTAATCTCTAATTTCTTCTGTATTTAAGTCGTACAAGGGATATTTTTTAAGATCATAATTATGGTTAGGTGTGGTTAAAACTCCTATCCGGGCATAGTAATCAGCACTTGGAAGTCCAAATAAATCGATTCCCAGATAAACAAGGAGCGGTATAAAGTTAAGTTTTGTAAAAGGAAAGTAAAGTGCTGAGTTGGGGCTCATGGTCTTTCTTAAACTGATAATAATTTCTAAAAGATCCCGGGGCCTTTTAATTAATTCTTCAGGATTAGCCACCAGAAAAAGACGGTAACCTAATTTTTCAAGAGAATTTGCACATTTAATACGCAGATCAGCATATTTTGACCCCTGAATCACTGCTATCTTGTTATAATCTCCTTCTTTGGCTTTTTCGATTGTTTTACTAACAGCATATGAAGCCAGTTCCCGTGGAACGTCATAGGGCATAGGTTCATCTGGAATTATAAATTCAGGATCTAATTTCAGAAGATAGGGTGTGGTATTGTTAAGATATTTACCCAGTCTGGCTGGTCCATCGTGTAGCTTTATTTCCAACATATAATAGTTACATCTTTTATTTGTTTATCTTATAATCTTGTGTTGAAATGTAATTTTTTTTATCAAATCTCGACCACGGTCATAATTTATGATTGTTTAGTCCAACATGGTGTGTAACCTAAAAGGTTACACAATGGTAATTTTTAGCAACCTTTATATATGCCAGTTACCAGACCTTTCAAATGGAAATCACATGGTTTTCCAAGAGAACCGTAGGATGACCGGGGCGTGAATATCATGAGCTTTTTAAAACGCTTAAAAAACGTATTTGGTGGCGAAGAAGAGCCAGAGAAGAAAGATAAGGCAGCAAAATCAGAGAAAGACAAGCCCCCGGTTGAAGAAAAAGAAACCAGAGCACAAGAGAAAGACAAAGAAAAGTCAGAGAAAAACAAAGAAGCAAAGACTGAAAAATCCACAGGAAAAAAACAAGAAAAATCCAAAGAAGCAGCTACTACAGAAAAAACAGAACAAAAAACTGAAAAAAAACCGGAAAAGGCTGAAGCTAAAGAACCAGTCAAATCAGAAGAAAAGCCTAAAAAAGAAAGGAGTGAGAGTATGACTTTACTGCAAAAGGATGATACCATAGTAACCCGTGCAGATGTAGATGAAAATTTCAAACAGGAAATTATGGATGCAGGCGCAGAAACAGTGGCAGTATGTTTCCAGTGCGGTACCTGTACAGGTGCTTGCCCATCAGGAAGAAGAACCCCTTACAGAATACGACAATTAGTTAGAAGAGCCGTAATGGGTCTAAAAGATGACGTTATTTCAGATGACTCCATCTGGATGTGTACCACTTGCTACGAGTGCCAGGAAAGATGCCCAAGAGGCATAAAAATTGTGGATATAGTGAAAATCGTGCGAAACTACGCCGCCCAGGCAGGTTACATGGGACAGGCACATAAAATGGTAGGAAGTTTCGTAATCAAAACAGGACACGGTGTACCAATCAACCCAGAAACCAAGGAACTGAGAAAAAAAGTGGGCCTTGGAGAATTACCCCCAACAACTCACAGCTTCCCAGGAGCCCTAGAAGAAGTCCAAGGCATAGTTAAAGCCACAGGATTTGATAATTTAATAGGATACAACTGGGATACAGAGGCAATAGAATAAGGTGATTAATATGGCTGAACAAGAATTTGCATATTTCTTAGGATGCATTATGAATAATAGATACCCCGGTATCGAAAAAGCTACACGAATTCTCTTCGACAACCTTGATGTTGGCCTGAAGGATATGGAAGGAGCGTCTTGCTGTCCTGCTCCAGGTGTATTCGGTTCATTTGACAGAACCACCTGGGCTGCAATCGCCGCCAGGAACATAACCATTGCTGAAGAACAAGGTAATGACATCATGACAGAATGTAATGGATGTTTCGGATCACTATTTGAAACCAACCACATGCTCCATGAAGATGAAGAGATGAAGGAAAAGATCAACAAGGTTCTGGAAGAAGTTGGTCGAGAATTCAAAGGTGAAGTCAATGTTAGACACTTTGCCGAGATCCTTTACAACGATGTTGGAATGGACAAACTTGCTGAATCAGTAACTAAACCATTAAATCTAAATGTAGCTGTTCACTACGGTTGCCACTTCCTCAAACCTAGCTCAGAAATAGGTATAGACGACCCAATAAAACCAACCATCCTTGATGAGTTAGTCGAAATCACTGGAGCTAAATCTGTACCTTACAAAGATAAGATGATGTGCTGTGGTGCAGGAGGAGGTCTAAGATCCCGAGATATAGATGTGACCGCAGATTTCACCAAAGAAAAACTTACCAATATGCGAGAAGCCGGCGTAGACGCCATTGTAAATGTCTGCCCATTCTGCCACCTTCAGTTTGACGTTGGGCAGGTTGAAGTGAATGACAAGTTCGGAACCGACTTTGAAATACCAGTATTCCACTTAGCTCAACTATTTGGAATGGCTATGGGCTTGGGAGGAGATGAACTAACTCTCGATGCTCACCAAATATGCACAGACTCTGCAATGGAAAAATGCTGGGACTTCTCTGAAATGGATGAAATAACTGGAGGGGAATAAACCTATTCTCCTTTTTATTATCTTTTTTATCCCAAAGTTTTTTATTTTTTAACATACTGATTAAATACTAATTTTTACTAATAGAGTGATCAATAATTGATCCAGAAAAATTTAAAAAAAAAAGATTTAATTTGTGAGGTGTTTTTTTGTTCGTAGCCAGTTTAGCCGGAGTTTTCAAATACAAGGAGTTACCGGAAAAATACGGTCCTTTTGTACAATACAAGGCATCTATAGAGAAAAAATCATTGAATGACGATGATAATGTTGCAATTCTGGATATTATAGGCACCGAAAGTGTTCATGTGTTGTTGTTGGATTCCTATGAAAATTTCAACGAGATTGATGAAGAACTAAAGGCAGCTGATGCCAAACTAAATCACCGTTCCAAACAGGTTCTGGAAGGTTACCTATGAATGAATTACCCGCCGAACAAACCTGGCTGGTTCTGGTGGAACTACTCACCGATCTGAGGAAAAAAGGAATGGAAATCCCTAAAAAAGTCCCCAAAGACATCCAGATGGCTAAAACAGTTATAAACTTTTATAAGGTGGACCCAACAGACCCTGAGAGGCAGGTGGAAGTAAAACGAATCAATGAATTTCTAACAGCAGTACAAGATTCCCTCATGGGAATCGCTAACCAATTAGGTGAAGACTACGCTGTTAAGTGGATGGATAAACTATTAAAAGCTTCCAGAGGAGAAGAAGTATATCCTCAGAAGAAAACTGATTCCAAATTTGTGGTAGGAGCCCCCTCTGGTTTTTCAATGATCAGAATGAACTTCAAAGCACCACTCTCAGAAGACAGAGTACAGGAAATAGCAGAGTACCATAATGTCATAATCGAGTTTGAGGAAGACCATTTGATAGCAGTATACGGTGACAAAGAAAACCTCAAGAAAAGCCTCCAGGAACTTTCAACATTCTTTAAAGAACAGTTAAAAGAGATGGAATGAAATATAAAGGATAAAAATTCCTCAAAAAATTAAAATAGAATTCTTTTTAAGAAATAATCTTTTGGAGTGCGATTAAATGAGAATCCTCGCTGTCAGTGATCTACATGGCGATGTAAAACCCATAATAAATTATCTTAATGATAACAAGGTGGACCTGATAATTTTAGCAGGTGATATTACTCATTTCGGCCCAGCAGAACTGGCCGAAGACATATTAAATGAATTAAGTTCATTCCAAATCCCGGTACTTGCCATACCCGGTAACTGTGATCCAGAATCATTGCACATCAATATAGATAACTCCCCAGCCATAAATCTACACGCGAGAAATCTGGTGATCAAAAACATTGGCCTATGTGGATTTGGAGGATCCAATCCAACACCATTTAACACTCCCCTGGAGTTTGAGGAAATTCAAATATATGATGAAGCCAAAAAAGCACTTGAAGGTGTCACAGAACAGGAAATAACTCTTTTCATCACTCATGCACCACCATATGGAACTAAAGCAGACCTATTGCCTTCAGGGGAACATGTGGGCAGCAAAAGCCTCCGAAGGATAATTGAAGAACTTCAACCCACCCTGAATATTTGTGGTCACATACACGAAGCCCGGGGCACTGATAAAATAGGAAAAACCCAGATAATAAATCCGGGAGAACTTTCCCATGGCCATGCATGTTTAATAAAAATTTCAGATTCTCCAGATAAAGAAGAAATCAAAACACGAATTATTAAACTTTAACGTGGAGATTTGAACATTACAATTTAAGGGATAAAAAAATCACCACAGAAAATCTTTTAAACGATGGTGACAAATAATATCTTGATTTTTATGTTTCTACTATACTCCCCTGTTGAGGTGAGATAAATATGATTATGGTTGAAGGAGAAGTCAGTGGTAAAAAGTACAGGGAACCATTTTCAAAGGGAGTCCTAGCAAGGTCACTAACCCGCGCTGAAATGGATCCCAATAAGGCCTATACATTCTCTTCCCAAATCGAAGCTCAACTCAAAAAGGAGGGTGTTACCCTTATCAAACTGGATGATTTAATTACTATTGTCCGCGAAAGGCTCAAAAAAGAGGACAGTGAAATAGCAACCCAATATGGCCTGTGGAAAAGGATCAGAAAATGTCAGGACCCTTTAGTAATACTGATAGGTGGTTCATCAGGAACAGGAACTTCATCCATAGCATTCGAAGTGGCCCACCAACTAGGAATCCGGCATATGATCAGCACGGACATGATCAGGGAGGTAATGCGTAAAACATCATCCAAAGAACTTCTACCCACTATTTACGAGTCAAGTTACACTGCATACCGCTCTCTGCGCATACCACCACCACCAGAACTTGATGAAGTTCTGATTGGTTTCAGAGACCATGTCGACACCGTAAGTGTGGGTGTGGAAGCCGTAATCGAACGTTCCATCACTGAGGGTATCAGCATAGTTATTGAAGGAGTTCACATCGTTCCAGGATTCATAAGAGAAGATCTGGTGTCCAGAGACAATGTACACATGTTTGTTTTAACATTAGAGGATGAAGACGTTCACAAAGGCAGATTTTACTCAAGATGCAGACAACAATGGGCTAGAAGGCCCCTGGAAAGGTACATGAATTATTTCGGAGCTATTAGAAGAACCCACAAATACTTCGAAAGTCAGGCCAACAAGTACCATATTCCAGTTATAGAAAATATAGATATTACAAATACCCTTGAATCCATTATTGAAGAAATAACCAAGACCTACGGAAGTGAAGACAATGTTAAAACTAAAGGTTAAGGATGTTATGAACCGGGAAGTTATAACAGTAACTCCCAAGGAAGATGTTGTATTTGCCTTTGAAAAACTGATGAAACATAAAATAAGTTCATTACCAATACTAGATGGAGATAAACTGGTGGGAATTGTCACCGCCACTGATTTAGGCCATAACCTCATACTGGACAAATACGAGCTAGGAACCACAGTGGAAGAAGTGATGGTTGAACAAGTGGTACATGTGTCACCTGATGATGATCTGACCACTGCTGTACGTAAAATGCACGAATATGGTTCAGATGATGGGATAATTAATCAATTAGTGGTACTGGATAATCATAAACTGGTAGGTATTGTTTCTGATGGAGATATAATAAGATCCATTGAGGTTTAAGGGAATATAAAAAAAAGAAAGATTTATATCAAAAATTATCTCTTGATTTATTCTTTGGGAACTACTCTGGGCTTGAATGAGTCACATAGATTGGCAAACTTTTTAGGAAACTCCATCTCTAATTTTTCAACGATCTCTTCCTCTATCTCTGGACTTTTTTCCACAGAAACAGAAAAAGAATCTGCACTGAGCACAACATTTAATTTTTCTTCCCCTATATTAAACTCCATTGGTATTGATTCACCAGCATCCAATGTTTCCACCATATCAGTCATAACTTCATTACTCAGTTTGAGCAATCTTTTCCCATCTGGAGTGTAGGTTTTCGTGGGTGTTTCGATTTTTGTTATCCGAAAGGGAGCACAACCCTCCGTACGGGCGGCTTTCCGGTTGGTCCAGAATATAGCTACCATCACCTTTCTTTCATTGTCCATACCACTTTCAAATTCCAACGATTTCATAATTCCCCCTCCAATAATGTTTTGTTATCTCCATCATTTCCAAATAAAAAAAGATGGATTTATTTTTCAACTCACATTTTTTTAATATTCAGTGCCATCTCTTTTCCTAACTGGTAACATTTATCCATCATGTCACTGTCCGGGACATAGTTTACCTCATAAGTGTCTTGAACTTCGAAACCACATTTTCCCAGAGTTTCGGCTACTTTTACGGCACCTTTACCACTCCAACCCTTAGAGCCGAAAGTGAGGGCTAATCGTTTTAGGCCAGTGCGCTGGAAGCTCAAACCTTCCAGATAATATAAAAGATCTCCAACACTGGGATATGGTCCATTAAATATTGTTGGAATTCCAACAAGCAGGGCTTTACTGTCAAGGATGTCATTCACCATTTCGCTGCGTTCATCATCGTGTAGGAAGTACATGGCCACATCTACACCCTCACTCATAAGCCCCTCAGCCAGAGCATGGGCCATCATACGGGTGGAATAATGCATGGTGTCATAGATAATGGTTGCTTTATCCTTACATTGGCCAGTGGCCCATTCACTGTAAGCAGTGATGATCTTCATGGGGTCAGTCCAGATCTGACCATGAGAAGGTGCAATCATCTTTATTTTCTCAAGCAGTCCCAGTTCTTTAACTTCTTCGAACTTTTTAAGGACCAGCATTGATGCTGGAGTAACCAGGTTAGCATAGAATTTCTGGGCAGAGTTCATCAACAAATATTCCGGGACTTCATGGTCATAACGCTCCCGGAAGCAGAGATGCTGGCCAAAGGCATCATTGGAAAACAGAATACCCTCATCCACCAGGAGAGTGAACATACTATCTGGCCAGTGGAGCATTTTAGCATCAAGGAAGGCTAATGTACGACCTCCCACTAGGATGGAATCACCAGTTTTCACTGGATGGAAATCTGCCTCAACAAGTCCAGGATAGTGCTGTTTTAAACCATTAATTGCCACTTGGCTGCAGTAGATGGGGGCATCAGGGAATCTTTTATGAATTTCGCCCAGAGCACCACTATGGTCACGTTCAACATGGTTCTGGATGATTACATCAATCTTCAAGTCTCTTCCCTCTTTCTGGAAAGCGTCCTCAATCCTTCCCCATAACTGTGCAGAAGAACCAGGATAGGTATTGTCAACTATGGCTACTTCATCATCCCCAAACACTAAATAGGCATTGTAAGTTGTTCCTTTAAGAGTGTAACCATGATAACTGCGGATATCCCAGTCCATCACCCCTATCCAGTACACACCTTCACCAATTTTAACAGCATCTGCCTTCATTATATACCTCCTAATCTATTAACATTAAATTCTAATCTATTATTTTAACCCTAGTTCCATATATTTTTTATTCCGAACAGTTCTGAAATTATTATTTTCAGGAAAAAAATTCAAAACTCCAAGTTATAACTATTCGAACAGTTTAATAACCTTTAAATCAAAAAAATTTTGTATTTAATTCATTTTTAATGGTTGATAGTGATCAGGGACTTGATTATTATTGAGATTCTCAAATTTTAAAAATCACAACCTTAAAATACCATCAAAACCAACAATAACTGGGCTAGACTGGAGGGTCAGGGGTCCTCTGTAAGCGCACATCCCCTATATGGTGCAGTCGAAGTTCAAGGAGCGGCAGTTTGAATGGTTACTGGCCCAGGATCTCAGCGTAGAAACCTCGTCCTGCAGGATTAGTGGTGGCAGGGTTCTGGCTGGAGGGCCAGAGTAAACTGTCTTAACCAGGAGAACGGGTCAGGTCTGGAAAGAAGCAGCTCTACCCTGGACAGCTGATGCTTGTGGAGCAACGGGGCGGAGTTGGGTTTCTGGATAACCAGCAGCCAGGAGACCTGTCCACCCTTGAACACGCCCACTTCAAACCAAACTTTTATGAAAAGTTTGATCAAAATATGTAAAACTAAAAATATAGAAAAAGTTATAATATACAAAAAACAGTTTTTAGAACATCATAACCAATCCACGAGTTTAAATAGTAGATTAGACAATGTTTTGATCACCCACTTTTTTATTATTAAATACATAAATCATTGCAGGGGTGGCCCAGCCTGGTACGGCGTGGGACTGCTAATCCCATGATCCTTTGGATCTCGCGGGTTCAAATCCCGTCCCCTGCGCTTCATATTCCTTTTTGTCCGATCTTACCCTGTAAAAAATGTTGTTTTATTTATCCATTCTCGTGATGGCATTTCCCAATCTCTGCATACCTTCAATGATCTCTTCTTCACAGCAATTGGAGAAGTTCAACCTCAAAGTATTGGGTTCTGGATTATCAGTGTAGAAAGCATCACCAGGGACAAATGCTACCTTTTCTTCCATGGCATATTCAAATAACTCCATTGAGGATATGCTCTCAGGTAGGGTGATCCAGAGGAACATCCCACCCTCTGGTTCGGTGTGTTTGACTTCCCTTGGCAGAAATTCCTTTATTGATGTTACCATTTGGTCTCTCTGTGACTTGTAGAGTTTTTTTATCTTATGGATATGTCCATCAACATCGTTATCCTGAAGGTACTGGTAAACCACTCTCTGGGTGAAATAATTGGAGTGGAGGTCTGAGGCTTGTTTAGCAGTGATCAGTTTATCCATAACCTCTGGAGGAGCTACAATCCAGCCCATCCTCATTCCAGGGGAAACTATTTTACTGAAAGTACCGAAGAGCACAGAATCAGGTAGTTGGGATTTGATCGGGGGTATGTCTTTCCCCATGAATCTTATATCGCCATAGGGATTGTCCTCAACCAGAATAGTCTCATGGTCTTTAAGGATATCTGCAACTTCTTTCCTCTTCTTTTGGGAATATGTTATTCCGGTGGGGTTCTGAAAGCTGGTGACAGCGTAGAAAAGTTTGATATCTTCAGTTCTGAGCAATTTCTCCAGGGCTGCAGTGTCAACCCCATCCTCCGGGAGGGGTACTGAATGAAATTCAGGTTCAAATAGTCCAAAGGCCTGTATTGCCGCCAGATAGGTTGGTCGTTCCATAACCACGCCATCATTCTCATCTAAGAAAACCTTTCCCACCAGGTCCAGACACTGCTGGGATCCATTGGTTATCAGGATGTCATCACTATTCACATTCAGACCGTGATGACTGTACCTTTTGGCTATGAACTCCCTCAGGGGATTATAACCCTCAGTTGTACTGTACTGTAGAACCTGTTCCCCTTCATCATCTAAAACCTTGGAAGTGGCCTTTTTAACCTCATCTACAGGGAAAGATAAGGGGTTGGGCAGTCCACCGGCAAAGGAGATTACATCCGGATCCTCAGTAACCTTCAGGATTTCTCTGACAAATGATCTTGGTATTTTATGCATACGACGGGCAAAAGGGTAATTCATAATAATTCCTCAAAACTCTCAATTTAAGTTAAAACATTTTTTTATGTATTATTTTTTACTACCATAACGTTGAACATGTTCCCATGCATCATGGTATCGTTCAAAACCATCTTTGCGGGTATAAATGGATGTGTCCTGACGATTGAACACTTCACGGTCTCCACCCACTGGACAGACTTTGATACAGATTCCACAGGGAGAATTATACTCCTTTCTGAGCTTTTCACTGCGCCTGGCGCATTTCATCTTATTTATCAGTGGGGGTGAGCTGCTGCCAGACGGATACCTTGATTCGATGGCTTTAACAGGACATTGAACTGCACAGGAAAGACAACGAGTGCATAAATCCTCACCAGGGATGGGATCTCCTTTCATTTCTGCGGTGGTAAATATGGATGTAAAACGTACCCGCGGTCCAAATTCAGGGGTTAAAAGGACGTTATTCAGCCCAAATGATCCTAAACCTGCCAGGAATGCAGCATGTTTATGGGAGAAAAAGGTCAAAGGACTTTCAAGAAGCACCTCAATATCCCCATAACCATCTCTGGGCAGATAAATTGATGGATAACCCTTTAATGTCAGATAATTTGCTATTTCATAGGCCTTTTCATCTAAGAGATTATTCACTGTTTCGTACAGTTCATGATAATATATCGACGGGGCAGTTTCAACTATGGGAAGTTGTACGGGCAGTCCAATGACGATAACTGTTTTAACTTCGGGATAGATGGATTGTGGCCAGAATTCACGAGGTATCCAGTGGGAGAAATTTTGGGGTAGTTCTGTGGGAGGTTGTTCCCACCTTTCCTTGGGGGCAAACCCCACCATTGGTATTCCCATTTTGTAACATTTAGCCTTAATTTTATCCTTTATACCGGGAGTTTTTGATTTCATAGATCTAGTTTATCTTATGATTTTTCCTGTATTTCATTCCTGACATTCAAATATTGTGTAGAGGATGCATAAAAATTATGGGTTTGGGGGATTTAGAGGTATTTAGGATAGTATCCTGATTTCTGTATATCCTTTTAACCATTTGAGCACCTCAAACCACAAAACACTGAGTGTACCGGCTACTGTGCACACTAGGATATCGCCGGGATTCAATGGACAGAATCTGAAAAGTTGCTGTAATGGTGGGAAATATATCACCAGTCCCAGAAATATCAGCGCACCAGTTAAAACCCACCATAGTGCCTTATTAGGTGATCTGATTGTCTGGAGTATGGTGTTGGACCAGGAACGATTGGTAAGTATTAATGACAGGTTGGCGATGATGAGGGTGGTGAAGCTGATGGTTCTGGCAAGATCTTCTCCCCTGTCGAGGGTGAGGATATAAACTCCTAAAACAATGAGGAAAACAACTATTCCCTGCAAAATGCTCATCCCAATTGTTCCTCTGTTAAATAATGCTTCATCTGGATTTCTGGGTGGTCTCATCATAACATTTTTTTCAGCAGCTTCAGCTTCAAACACCACGGTACAGGAGGGGTCAATGATAAGTTCCATGAACACTATTTGAACAGGGAAAAGGACCAGCGGCCATTGGAATAACACCGGGAAAAATGACATCCCTATAATGGGAACATGCACTGCGAAGATATAGGCACTGGCTTTTTTCAGGTTGTCATATATGCGGCGGCCCATCTTCACGGCAGATACAATGGATGAGAAATCATCTTCCAGTAAGACCATTGATGATGACTCCCTGGCCACATCGGTACCTCTACCACCCATACTGATACCTATATGGGCTGATTTAAGAGCAGGGGCATCGTTAACTCCATCTCCAGTCATTGAAACAATTTCCCCATTGGATTTAAGGGCCTCTACCAGACGTAACTTCATCTCTGGCACCATACGGGCGAAGATGTTAACATCCTTCACCCTGTCTTTCAGGGCCAAATCATCCATTTCTGCCAATTCTGGCCCGGTTATAACTTTTTTTGGTTCTTCAAGTCCTATTTTTTGGGCTATGTTCATTGCTGTGCCGGGGTAGTCTCCAGTGATCATTACCACTCTTATTCCGGCCTGATAACATTCCTCCACTGCTTTTGGAACTTCTTCACGAACAGGGTCTATAAATCCAACCAGTCCCAGAAACTGGAAGTTAAAATCGTGTTGCTCTCCAGGGAGGTCTGTTTTTTTAAAGTGAGCTCTGGCCACTCCAATAATTCTTAAACCTTCGCTGGCCATTAAAGAAATGTTATGGGATAAGTGGTCTAATTCATCATCATTCATGTGACAAAGATCAGCAACAGCCTCAGGAGCACCTTTTGCAGCTATTACGTAATATTCGCCGTCTGGAGATTGCCATACATGAGACATGGCCAGTAATTCTTGGGAGAGAGGGTACTCACGCACCAGTTGCCAGTCTTCATGCAAATGTTCTGTATCGGTGAGGGTTATATCTCCTAAATTTTTAAGAGATTTCTCCATAGGGTCAAAGGGATCTCTCTGGCTGGCCAGGATACTGAATTCAATAAGTTCATGGAATTTCTCAGGCAAATTATCAGTTTTTTCAGGATCTATATCAAAAAAATTATCTCCACTCATTATTTTAGCCACAGACATCCTGTTAAGGGTTAAGGTCCCTGTTTTATCTACACAAAGCACAGTGGTTGACCCTAAAGCCTGAATTGCATGTGAACGTCTTGTTAGAACGTTTTTTCTGGATATTCTCCAGGCGCCCAATGCCAGAAAAATGGTTAACACCACAGGAAACTCTTCGGGGATGATGGCCATGGCCAGGGTTATACCGGCCAGGAAACCGTTAAGCCAGTCCAGACGGGTTAGTCCGTAGATCACAACTACCGCAGCACACAGGGCAACACCTACCAGTGCAAAGTTCCGTACCAGGGTACGAGTTTCCTTTTTTAATGATGTGTCCTCTGTTTCCAGGGTCTGGAGGCGTTTCCCAATACGGCCCATTTCTGTGTCCAGGCCGGTGGATGTGATCTGTGCCACACCCTGACCCTGCACTACCAGAGTTCCAGAGTAGACTGAGGGAAGACCATCCCCACCAGGGGGATGCATATCCATAACTCCGCCACATTGGACTTTACGCACTGGAACAGACTCCCCGGTGAGGAGGGATTCATTTATAAGGAGATTGCTGCAGGATAGTAGCACTCCATCGGCAGGCACCCGGTCACCCTCCTTGAGCATTATAATATCATCAGTAACCACATCTCTACCGGCAATACGCATTTGCTTCCCGTCGCGTATAACCAGGGCCCTGGGACTGGAAAGGTCTCGCAGGGCCTCCAGGGTGCGTTCAGTTTTACGTTCCTGGTAGAAAGTAATTCCCATAATCACGAAAACAAAACCCAGGAGCATGACTGCTTCCTGGAGATCTCCCAGAAACATGTAAATCGTGCCACAAGCAATCAAAAGAAGGAACATAGGTTCACGGATAACTTCCAGAACTATGTTGAAAACTGATCTTTTATCAGCTGAGGGAAGTTCGTTGTATCCTTCTTTTTTAATTTTATTTGAAACTTCTTCCTGGGAAAGTCCCCTAACATTCTCGAGATCAAATTCATCTGCCAAATACAGTACCTCCTAGCTGGTGAGAATCATTCATCTTTAGGTTTATTTAGATATGAAAAGGAGCATATATATCTTTTTCCCTATAATAAAAGAGTTAGGAGTCCCTAATGGATGAAATAAAATGTTAGGTTCATCTAATATGTGATAGGGGGATGAAAATTTAAGAAAAATAATGGATGAATTGGTGATTGGGATATCTATGTTAAGGGGGATTGGGATGATGGAACGCCATGATTCTATAAATCCAGAGATTCCAGGCGATCCATAGACTCCTCCAAATCATGGTATGAGGCAGCATAAGAAATTCTGAAATGCCCTTCACCGTATTTACCAAATGAATTACCAGGAACCAGTACCACATCCTTTTTTAGAGCTTCTTCTACCAATCTCTCTGGATTCTCAATGGAGGGGAAGACATAGAATGCTCCCTTAGGTTGATTGCACTTGATACCCATCCCATGCAGTCTTTCCACCACCAGATCTCTTCTTCTTTCAAATTCACAAACCATTTCTCTTACTTCATCCTGGGGGCCTTCGAGGGCGGCCAGACCTGCTTTCTGGGATAGTGATGTGGCACAAGTAACAGTGTACTGGTGAACCTTTAAAATATCCTCAGTTAATTCCGGTGGGGCAGCCAGATATCCGATTCTAAAACCAGTCATGGCATAGGTCTTGGAGAACCCATTAATTGTAATGACATTATCTGAGTAACGAGCTGGACTGTAATGTTTCTTCCCATAAATGATCTTTTCATAGATCTCATCAGAAATAAGGATAATGTTATGATCATCTGCAATATCAGCCAAACCCTTAATATCATCCTTTTCTAGTACACCACCCGTGGGGTTGCCCGGTGAATTCATTATAATAGCCTTAGTACGTGGTGTTACCAGTTCAAGCAAGTCTTCAGGTAGTAGTCTGAAATCATTTTCATCCTTAAGATGAGCTGGGACTGATTTTCCCCCCGATATTTTCACACAGGCATCATAAGCTACAAAGCCAGGATCAGGAATTATAACTTCATCCCCTTCCTCTATCAGTGCATTGGTACTGGAATATAATGCTCCACTGGCACCAGTAGTAACAATTATTGATTCAGGAGAGGTTTCGATATGATTTTCATTTTTCAATTTATGGGATAAGGCCTCGCGCAGTTCAATGATCCCCATGTTACCTGTGTAATGGGTGAAACCTTCATCAAGGGCTTCTTTAACTGCCTCACGGATATGTGGTGGGGTGTCAAAGTCTGGCTCTCCCAATGCCAGGTTGATGGAGTTTTCTCCCACCATATCAAACATCTTCCTTATACCAGATAGATCAATAGACTTAACTCTTTCTGCTGGTTTCATGAGATATCACTAAACCTTTTTATATGTTAATTGAATATTTTAAATTAATCCATTCTAATTGGTTGTAAATAGGATGTTTATATGTGGGAAAATAGCTTGATAATTGAGAAAATTAAAGAGCAGAAAAATTTAATTCTTGTTTTGGTGTTATACACTTTTTTGGCAATTATTCTATTTTCACATTATAAATATGTAATTTATCCTGATGTAATAGCCTACATTAGTATTGCACAACATTATTTGAATGGACGTATTTCTTATGCTATTAATGGTTATTGGAGTCCTTTGTATTCATGGCTTTTAATGCCATTTCTTGTTTTATGGCCTGGTAATGTTGGTAATCTTATGGTTACCAAGGTTCTGGCTGTTATTCTTGGTTTATTTACTTTAAACGCAGTTAATCTTGTTTTGGATAAGTTAAGTTTTGGTATTCGTCAAAAAACAATTATATTATTGGCTTCAATTCCTTTTATGCTCTATTTGACTTTTAATTTTGTTACTCCAGATTTGTTGGTTACTTGTATCTTGTTATATTACTTCAGTTTTTTGATTGATGAGAAGTATAGGAAATTAACGTCTTTTGGAGTGATTATTGGGTTTTTGGGGGCTTTGGCATTTTTAGCTAAGAGTTATTGTTTTTATTTTTTCTTGGTTCATTTTGTTTTAGTTAATCTTTTTTTTATGAAGAATTTCCCTGAGGATAGGCCTGTTATTAAGAAGAATCTTTTATTAGGTCTTTCCATTTTTTTAGTTATCAGTGGTCTCTGGGCTGGTATTATCAGTGAAAAATATGGGGAAGTTACTCTGGGGACTGCTGGATCTTATAATTATGCGATTATTGGCCCGGAATCCAATGGTCAGATAACGGATAACCAGATTTTAACGCCGCCTAATGAGTTTGCGGTTAGTTCATGGGAGGATCCTAGTTATTTTGAAGTTGAAAAATGGGGTCCATTGGAATCTCCTCAGGCTTTTTTCCATCAAATAATAATTATTTTAGACAATATCCGTAAAATATTCTTTATATCAGGTTTAAGTATGTTTATTCCTATTGTTGCAATTATTCTCTCTTTATCTTTATTTTTGAAATCGGGTAGAAAATTGGTAAGGAATAATATCCTCTTATTTCTAGGAACTATGATCATCTATACTGTGGGATATATCTTTATAGTAATCTTAGCCAGATATATATCGTTTGTTTTAGTGTTGTCCTTTTTATTGGGTTTTTATTCTTTAAACATGCTTTTTGAGGAAAATATTATCCAACCTAATTTTTATAAATTGATTTCAATTTTACTGGTATTTTTACTCTTTTTTTATCCCATGATGCCTTTGAGTTATCTTGATGATACTTTTTTTAGGATATACGATAAGAGTGTGGATTTAAAATCACAAGGAATAAGGGGTAATATAGCTTCTAATTATTTATGGTATCGAGTGGACTATTATTGTTATTATTTGGATGGCAAATATTATGGTGTTACTAAAAATCAGTCTGGTGCTGAATTAAAGGATACATTAAAACGTTATAGGATTGATTATTATTTTGTGTGGGGTAAACCCCACCATGATAATTTGGGAGATATTGTATATCAGGATGAATATTTGGTAGTATATCGGATAAAAAAGTGATTATCAAACCTATAATCAGTTTTCATGAATGGAATCATAGACTTTCTCGCTTGTAGTTCATGAGATATAGACTAAACCTTTTTATATGTTGATTGAATATTTTAAATTAATCTATTCTTATTGGTTGGAAATAGGATGTTTATATGTGGGAAAATAGCTTGATAATTGAGAGAATTAAAGACCAGAAGAATTTAATTCTTGTTTTATTGTTATACCTTTTTTTGGCAATTATTCTATTTTCACGATATAAATATACAATTGACACTGATGGAATAGCTTACATTAGCATTGCAAAACATTATTTAAATGGGCATATATCCTATGCTATTAATGGTTATTGGAGTCCTTTGTATTCCTGGCTTTTAATGCCTTTCATATCTTTATGGCCAGGTAATACCGGTAATGTTATGGTTATGAAGGTTCTGGCTGTTATTCTTGGTTTATTTACTTTGAACGCAGTTAATCTTATATTGGGTAAGTTAGATTTTGGTATTCGTCAAAAAACTGTTATATTGCTGGCTTTAATCCCATTCATGCTCTATGTTACATTTAGTGTTGTTACTCCGGATTTGTTGGTTACTTGTATCTTGTTATATTACTTCAGTTTTTTGATTGATGAGAAGTATAGGAAATTAATGTCTTTTGGAGTGATTACTGGGTTTTTAGGGGTATTGGCGTTTTTGGCGAAGAGTTATTGTTTTTATTTTTTCCTGGTTCATTTTGTGTTAGTCAATCTTTTTTTTATGAAGAATTTCCCTAAGGATCGGTCTGTTATTAAGAAAAATCTTTTATTGGGTTTGTCTATTTTTTTGGTGATTAGTGGGGTGTGGGCTGGTATTATCAGTGAGAAATATGGAGAAGTTACTTTGGGGACAACCGGTTCTTATAATCATGCAATTGTGGGTCCTGAATCTAAAGGTCACGGAGTTTCACAGGGGATTTTAACACCGCCAAACGAATTTGCAGTTAGTTCTTGGGAGGATCCTAGTTATATTGAAGTTAAAAAATGGAGTCCATTAGAATCCAGTAAGGCTTTTACTCGTCAGATAATGATTATTTTAGATAATTTTTGGTCACTAATATTAATTTCGTTCATAAACATGTTTATACCCTTTTTTGCTATTATATTGGCATTATTCCTGTTTTTCAAATCAGAACGAAAATCGATCAAAAATAATTTAATCCTATTATTGGGGACCATGATCATTTATTCTGGGGGATATCTTCTTATTGTAATTTTAGAAAGATATTTGTGGTTTGTTTTACTGTTGTCATTCTTATTGTGTTTCTATTCTTTGAATATGCTTTCGAATGAAAATATAATCAAACCTAAATTTTCTAGATTAATTCCAATTTTACTAGTATTATTGTTGTTTTTTTATCCCATGCTGCCTCTGAGTTATCCTACTGATGAAGATTTGGGGATATATGAAAAGACTCTGGATTTAAAATCAGAAGGAATACAGGGTAATCTGGCTTCTAATGATGAATGGGCACTTATGAACTATTATTGTTATTATTTGGATAGTAAATATTATGGTGTTACTAAAAATGAGTCTGTTGTTGAATTAAAGGATACATTAATGCGTTATGGTATTGATTATTATTTTGTTTGGGGTAAATCGTATGATGATTACTTGGGTGATATTGTATATCAGGATGAATATTTGGTAGTATATCGGATAAAAAAGTGATTATAATACTTATTATCAGTTTTCATGACGGGAACTATGAATTTTCCTCTCTCACGGGTTTCATGAGATATCACTAAACCTTTTTATATGTTAATTGAATATTTTAAATTAATCCATTCTTATTGGTTGGAAATAGGATGTTTATATGTGGGAAAATAGTTGGATAATTGAGAAAATTAAAGACCAGAAGAATTTAATTCTTGTTTTATTGTTATACACTTTTTTGGCAATTATTCTATTTTCACATTATAAATATGTAATTAATTCTGATGGAATAGCTTACATTAGCATTGCGAAACATTATTTAAATGGGCATATATCCTATGCTATTAATGGTTATTGGAGTCCTTTATATTCTTGGCTTCTCATTCCCTTCATATATTCATGGCCAGGTAATATAGGTAATGTTATGGTTACGAAGGTACTGGCTATTGTTCTCGGTTTATTAACATTACTGGCAGTTAATTCTATTTTAGATAAGTTAAGTTTTGATATCCGTCAAAAAACCATAATATTGTTGGCTTTGATTCCATTCATGCTTTTTAGCACATTTTATTTTGTTAGTCCTGATTTATTGGTGGCATGTATCTTATTATATTACTTCAATTATTTGATTGACAATAACTATAGAAAATCAACATCTTTAGGAGTTATAACTGGAATTTTGGGGGTTATGGCGTTTTTGGCTAAGAGTTATTGTTTTTATTTTTTCCTGGTTCATTTTGTGTTAGTCAATCTTTTCTTTATGAAGAATTTCCCTAAGGATCGGTCTGTTATTAAGAAAAATCTTTTATTGGGTTTGTCTATTTTTTTGTTGATTAGTGGGGTGTGGGCTGGTATTATCAGTGAGAAATATGGGGAGGTTACTGTGGGGACTTCTGGATCTTATAATTATGCAATAATGGGTCCAGAATACAATGATCATGTAATGCGTTATCAAATTTTATCACCGCCTAATGAGTTTGCGGTTAGTTCTTGGGAGGATCCAAGTTATTTTAAAGTTAAAAAATGGAGTCCCTTAGAATCAAAGCAGAATTTTACCCACCTAATAATGATTATTTTCGATAATATTTGGAGAATAATATTGATTTCAGGTTTCAGTGTGTTCATTCCATTTCTTGTAATTACACTTTCGTTGTACTTGTTTTTCAAATCGGATCGAAAATCGATTAGGAATAATTTAATCCTGATTTTAGGAACTATGATTATATATGCCGGGGGATATATCCTTATAATAATTTTAATAAGATATTTGTTTTTTGTTTTTCTATTATCGTTCTTAATGGGTTTTTATTCTTTGAATATGCTTTTTAAAGAAAATATTATCAAACCTAAATTTGTTAAATTAATTTCAATATTACTGGTATTATTATTGTTTTTTTATCCCATATTACTAATGAGTTATTATAGTGATGGACATAGTGATGGATTTTTTAAGATAAAAAAGAGTCTAGATTTAAAATCACAAGGAATAAGGGGCAATATAGCTTCTAATGGTGAATGGGAACGAATGGATAATTATTGTTATTATTTGGATAGTAAATATTATGGTGTTACTAAAAATCAGTCTGGTGTTGAATTAAAAGATACATTAATGCGTTATGATATTGATTATTATTTTGTTTGGGGTAAATCCTATGATGATTACTTGGGGGACATTGTGTATCGGGATGAATATTTGGTAGTATATCGGATAAAAAAGTGATTATCAACCTATAATCATTTTTCATGACAGGAGCCACAGTTATAACAACCAAAAGTCTCACACCAGGGAGTTAAATCTCCCTTCAATGCCTTTTTATACTCATTTACAAGAAATTTCTTTTTCATCCCAATATCTATAACTTCCCATGGAAGTTTTTTTTCCAAATTCCAGTGAGGAGTTAATTTTTTCCAATCATTAATGGGAACTTTCCTATGGGAAGATTCTTCGATAATATCTCCTAAATTTGCATCTCCCATTGACAAGACATATTGAATTAGGGATTTATTGGGATTTTCCACCTTAAAGTGGCGGCTTTTTAGGTTTCGTTTAAGAAAGTTAATATTGGCTTTGATTTTTCCATGGTCAAATTCAACCCATTGGAATGGGGTGTGTGGTTTTGGTATGAATGGGTTGATGCTTATTCTGAGTGAATCCTGGTGGGGTGCCATAAGTTGAAGGGATCTGATCAGATTCATCATTTCTTGAAGATCTTCATCTGTTTCCGTGGGAAGTCCTGTTAGGAAATATAGTTTAACATTCATGTTTAATTTAAAGGCAGTGTCCATGGCAGTTATTATTTGGTCATCAGTGATAGGTTTATTTACCACACCTCGCAGTTTCCATGTGGACTCGGGGGCAATGGTAATGGTCTTAAGCCCACTAGTTTTTAAAATTTCCAGAAGGTCGCCAGTGACAGATTCTATTCGCAGGGATGGGGTAGTAACTATAAAACCCATATCAACAAGTTCACTACATAGAAACTCGAACTGGGAGTGATCTGATACTGCAGCTCCGATAAGAGCAATTTTATTCAGGCCAGTTGCTTTTCTCCCGTCCTCGGCTGTTTGTATAAGAGTTTTAATGTCAACTTCTCTCCGAGGACGATAGAGACAACCCGCCATGCAGAAACGACATCCCCGGGCACATCCCCTGGAAACTTCCAGTAGAAAAGACTTTCCAAAGGCAGGAACGAGTTCTTTGTTATGGGTTTCGGGGAAGACCTGTTTCACAGGCCGCCAGGCATCCTGCATATCTTCCACTTTAACCAGCTTTGATTCCTGCATCATGCCAGGGATGAAAACACCATCTACATCAATAAAAGATTCTAATTCTTCACGAGGATTATCAAGTTGGCGTACTATGTCCATAAATTCTGGAAGAATAGCCTCTGCTTCTCCAATAATAAATAAGTCAATAAATGGGTTCATAGGCAAAGGATTTGAACTTGCGCACGGCCCACCAGCAATTACCAGGGGATCATCAGAATCCCGATTATTTTTACGGACATCTAATCCTCCTTCACGAAGCATCTCCAGGACGTGAGGGTAATCCTGTTCGTACTGAAGTGAAAAACTAACCACATCAAAATCTTTCAGTGGCGAACCAGTTTCCAGGCTCCTACCATAAGGATAAACCACACGCTCACAGTAAACATCCTGCTGGTGATTAAGAAGATCATATATAATGTGAAAACCCAAGGAGGACATGGCACTGCGGTAGAGATTAGGATAAGATGAGGCAAAACGCACCTCCACCTTAAGGGGATCTTTTACCACCAAGTTGTGTTCTGTGAACATAATAATTATTATCTCTCCCACCAATAATCAAGATAACTTAATATCTAACTATTTAAAAGATAATTAAATACCAACTAATAAATAAATTTGATATTTAATTGGTCATAGCTAATATCAAATAATCATTATCAGGAAAAAAAGAATGCCAGAGAAGAAATATGGTAAGGTAGCAATAGGGGGAACCTTTGACAAGTTCCATGAAGGGCACCGTTTATTAATAGAAAAAGCATTCCAGATTGGAGAACATGTGTTAATTGGGGTGACTTCAGATGAATTTGGTGGGATGAAAGGTGAAATTGAGCCCTGTGATGTGCGAATGTCCAACCTGAATTCCCTGATAAAAGACCGATCCAACTATCATCTGGCCCGTTTGGAGGAACATTATGGTCCAACAATAGATGATGCATCCATCGACGCCATTGTTGTAAGCCCAGAAACGGAACCAACAGCCCTGAAAATTAACCAGATACGTCAAAAGAAGGAAATGAAACCCCTGGACATAATCACCATTGGCATGGTCATGGCCCAGGATGGTAAGCCAATATCTTCCACCAGGATACGTCGGGGAGAAATAGATTCATGTGGAAAAATTATTCAAAAACAAATAAAGGAATAAAATTCATCTAATTAGTGGGAGTTAATATGAAAGTTGTAGTTGGATCCAGAAACCCAGTAAAACTGAAGGCAACTGAAAATATTCTTAATCAAATATACTCCCAAGTCGAAGTAGAAGCAAAGCACGCGGATTCGGAAGTACCAGACCAGCCCATAGGTCTGGAAACAACCATAAATGGAGCTATTAATCGTGCAAAAAATGTATTTTCAACTGAATTTGATCTTTCAGTGGGTATAGAATCTGGTTTACTGGAAGTACCCCACAGTATAACTGGTTACCTGGACTTGCAGTGGTGTGCCATATTTGATGGTGAGAAAACCACCCTGGGAGTGAGTGCTGGTTTTGAATATCCTCCCCTTGTGATAAAAAAAGTTCTAGAGGGCATGGAAGTGGGTGATGTTATGGATCAGGTAACTGGAGTTTACCGTTTAGGTGAGAAGAAGGGAGCGGTGAGCCATCTTAGCAATGGATTGTTGGATCGGACGGGTAACACAGAGCAATGCGTTTTAATGGCCATGATGCCCCGAATGAATCAAGGATTATACTTCCCTGATTAAAGGGGGTATTTGTTATAAATATGATTAAAGCAATGAAAATATAATTTCTGACCATAAACACTTTAATCTCAGCATTTAACACTGTATACATTGGATAAATAGTTTATTTAAAAATAATATCATTCTCATTTGTGGAGTTGCCTTTATGATTAAATTCGAAGATAAACACACCCCATGGGTTTTTTTAATCATTCTGATTATATTGGTAGGTCTAATCACGTATTGGCGTGTCATCTTGCAATTATATTTATGGCCTGCATATGATACTTACGATTTACTGGCCAATGCTGCTCAATTTGCAGGTAAAGGGATAGGATATTCAGATCTGTTAAGACCACCTTTACTGCCCTTTTTAACTTCCATCTATTTCATGTTCGATGGGTTAGATATGTCAGCCATACTAGCTATTGACGGACTTTTACACATATTTGGGTGTGTTGGGCTTTATTTACTATTAAAAGAACGTTTCAGTCCCTTAATCAGTTTTATTGGGGGTCTTTTATATGCAACATCCCCTCTTATTCTAGTTAATGCTGCTGTAGGTTATAATGATGTCCCAAGCATTTCTTTAGGAATATGGGTTCTATATTTAACATATTTAGGTGTTAATAGAAATTCCAGATTCTTTTACATAGTATTTCCCCTGGCTATGTTGGCTTTTTTAACCAAGTATAACATGGCATTGCTCATATTTCCCATATTTTTCTATATTTTGATAAGTTGGAATCAGATCAAAAGACCTAAAGATATTATGGGGGGAATGTTTTTAGGAGGTATGGTTTTAGTTCCAGTGTTACTTTTTTTCAGCATGAAATTTGGGAATCCCATCCTCCCTTTTATGAGTTTCTTTGGAACATCAGGAGGACAGAGTACCTCAATACATTTTGCCTATAACCCTGATTCTTTGTATTTCGTCAAACGCCTCCCACTTTATATGGGGAAAAATGCTATTTTAATCATATTTTCCATTTTTCTTAGTTTATTATTCTACGCTTACAAAAAAATGGATAATATTAGGGCTTTTAGTTTGGATACATTAATAAAAAATGGAAATAGAACCAAATTAATCATAATTCTGGTATTAACAACCATTTTAATCGCTACTTTTGGAAAACTACATTATATTTGGAGTGAAGTCATTCTTTTTGCCATACTGTATCTTATGCATCAGGTTTCTTCTGAATGGGGTTGGGATTGTAATCTTGATCTACTTTTCCTATCCTGGTTTGCAACGTTCTTCATATTTCACAGTGCATATGTCACCAAGGATCACCGATACTTTGTTTACATGATACCGCCAATCATTTATTTCCTGGTGCGTGGATTGAGTTTTTCAATGGAAATGTTCAGATACAATTTTAAAAACAAAAATCTGACATTATACGCCTTTTCAGCAATTCTAGTAATTTTAATGATTTTATTCACATTTTCACAATTTAATTACATTGAAAAAACGAATATGGGCAACAAGTTATTCAATGAAGAAGTTCGTGATGCAAGTAACTGGTTGAAAAATTATGATCCCGACTATAAATCTAAGGTTATATATGCAGATTATTGGGCGATGTTTGCATGGCACCTCAAGATGGATGTGGGGAAAATGCCAACGTTCCGAAATAATCAAACAATATTATTGGGTGCTAAAGATGCTAATCTAACTGCAGAAGATAAAATGTCATATGACCAGGAATTAAATAAAATCAATCCCGATTATTATTTCTTCACCTGGGGAAAACTAAATTTCACCAACTACCAAGCTATTCACAGAGTTGGTTCTATAACCATATATAAACGGGTTAGATAGTCGTAATATAGTTTAGATAGGTATAAAAAAGTTAGCTAGATATATAAAGAGTATATAGTTAATTAATGGTGATAACATCAAAATCGGCGTTATAACCTCCGCTTATCCTGATTACGAGGATGACCCTCATGGGATATTCGTTCACAGGTTAATGAAGGAGATTGCTAAAAAAGGCCATAAAGTTCACGTTTTAGTACCTTACACTGGTGGTGAAACAGAATATACTCTGGAAGGAGTGCACGTGGAAAGGTTTCACTATTTCTACCCTCGAAGATTTGAAAAACTCTCGGGAAGAGCTGGGATGATAGATAATGTTAAAGAGGGGTTTTTAGTAAAGATTCAAGTTTTTACTTTCCTATTTTTCAATGTTTGGCACTCATTACGAAAACTTAAAAATATGGATATTATACATGTTCAGTGGCCCATACCCAATGGATTGGGGGCCATATTCCTGGAAAAAATTCACGGAATTCCTTATATTGATACCATACATGGCGAAGAAGTACATCTTTCCAAACGTTACCATATGCTATTTGCCCTTCGCTGGTTGGTAAATAATTCATCAAAAACCATAACCAACAGTACTGCCACTAGGAAATTCTGCCTGGATGGGGGTTTGGATGGTAAGAAGATTGAAGTTATACCTTTTGGGGTGGATACGGACTTTTTTCGGCCACTGGATGTTCATAAAGATGAAGAAATCTTTCAGATATTATCAGTTGGTTATTTAATTGAGAGAAAAGGATTCGAATACCTAATTCGGGCAATGCCCCATGTTTTAAAGGAACATGAAAATGCCCGGTTGAATATAGTTGGATCCGGGCCACTGGAGTCTAAATTAAACGAATTAATCAATGAACTGGATCTTGATGATGAAGTGGAGATTTTGAAAAATGTTTCGGATGATGAATTATTAATGATTTACAACTCAGCTGACCTTTTTGTCTTACCTTCTATCGTGGATTCTCAGGGAAACACTGAAGGATTAGGAGTAGTTTTGCTTGAGGCAATGTCTTGCGGACTACCTGTAATGGGGTCTGATGTTGGAGGGATTTCAGATATTATTGTCAATGGTGAAACTGGTTTACTGTTCAATGAAAAGGACAGCGAAAAGATTGCTGAAAAAATAAAGTTTGTCATTGAAAATAAACCGCAAATGGAGAAAATTGCAGAAAATGGAACTAAGGAAGTAAAAACAAATTTTAGCTGGGAAAGAATTGCGGGATTATATTTAGATCTCTATAAATCATTAATATCTTAAATTGTTCATGATGTAGAGTGAGGTTAATGACCTAAATCATTATTTTTTTTTTTAAAACCGTATTTTAATATACTAAGATTGCTTTTTACTATAAATCAGGATGATTGTTTTTTCTATTTAGGCTTATTTAAATGATTATTTATTCCATTAAGTATTCAAGTTATAATTAATATGATATTTATCTTAAGAGTAATAAGAGGAAAAAAATCTCATTGGGTTTTAAATCATTTTTTATTTATTTAATATGAAGATAGCTTGATCACCTTCCTGATTTTTGTTTAATATTTCAGCTTTTCTTTTTAAATTTTTAACATGCTTTGAGGGAAACATTATTTTTTTAAGACTAACTGAGTGTGAATTATCCGCATTCAATGGTATGCCTTGTTTATATTGTTCACTGCCTAAAAATTGAAATTCTGTAGAATTAAATATTGTATTTTCAATAGAAAAATTAACTATTTCACAAAGAAACTGAAAACTTTTCAATGTATGGATAAAAAAATGCCTTGGAGCATCAATTTGAACCCAATCTGTTCCATAAAGATTCCAAATATAATCTGTTTTAACAGGCATACTAATTATACAACGGCCATTTGGAGATAATAATTCGTATGCTTTATTAAGGGTTTCTTTTTGTTCTTTAATATGTTCAAAGGAGTGATTGAAAATAATAATATCAAAATTTTCGTCATCAGAAAGTTGATCAATAGTTTTTTTGAGGATATTCAAATTTTTTCCATTTACTTCTTTTTTAATATGTGGATCAATACCTGTGAGGTTTTTGAAATTTAGTTCAGCTAAATTATGGAGAAAAGTGCCATGACCACAGCCCACATCTAATATCTTGGAGTCACAATCTATTTTTAAACAACCTAAAATCGGAAATAAATCTTCAGGATAAAATTTATTTATTATCTTACCCACGAAACTGTTTTTAAATAAACAATATCCATTTCTTCTATTTGAAAGGTTTTTTAATATAAAATTGAGCTTATTCCGCTTAAATGAATAATAATTGTCTTCAGGATAATATTTTCCCATTTCCTCAGGAATATCTGTAATCTGGAGGCATCCACAATTTGAGCATTCCAAATAATCGAAGGACTCATTTAACCCATACATCATTTCTTTGATGGTAAAAGTTCGATTATATTTTTCGTTACCACAAATTTGACATTTAATCTGAATTCCTCCTAAATATGGATTTAATCATTGAAATTTCATTTTTATCAAAAATTTTCATGATTGATAATATCACAATATACACAATGATACCAATTGAAATTAGTAAAAATACATTCAAGAATTTTAAATAATCAATAACTAATCCCATCATCAAACTAGCTATCAATATTTTTATTAGGCTTATTTTTGTATTTTTTGAAATTATAATATCCTTACTTTTCTTGACTGCGAAGAATAATAATCCAAATACTAAGATATCAGTTAGAACGGTTATTATTGCGGCTCCAACATAACTGAAGTGGGGTATAAATATTATATTCAAAATCGTATTGAATATAGCGCCTAAAATAAAAATTTTGGTAACAGATAACTGTTTGTTGCTCGATTCTAACAATCTTTCAAAGGGACTTCTCGCAAAAATCAATAATGTGGACCAGATTAATATTTGCATAGGTATCAATGCCTCTAAATATTGGGCGCCGTAAATTAGAAGGATTAGTTTGTTACCAATTATCACTACTCCAATTGCTATTGGGAAACCGATAAGAATCATGATTTTGAACAATTTATCAAAAGTAAAATTGAGGGATTCCTTTGAAGATATAAAATATCGGGACATTAAAGGAAATAAAGCATTATTGAAAATTATTGGTATAAATAAAAGTACTAAAATAAAGCGATATGCTGCATTGTAGAACCCCACAGCTTCCTGTCCTTGGAATAGGGATAAAATAATGCTATCAATATAAAGATATAAATTAATAGAAATTCCGGTTATAGCAAAAGGCCAAGCTTCTTTTATCAAACGTTTCCATACAATCCATTCAAATTTTATTTTAGGTAAATTAAACCGCCATGAATAAGTTAATACAGCATAAATCAAAATTATAGCACCAGTAAATGCATAAATTTGGGAGTATTGGCAGATGTTTAAACCATAATGGATGGCTGCAAAAACGCCAATAAGAAGCAGAATACTATTTATGATATTACCTAAAGATGGATATTCCATCTTTTCATTCGCTTGGAAAACGGCATAGAAGAGTTGTGAAAAAGCAAAAAAAATCGTATAAAGGGCGATAAAAGCTACTATTTCAATTGTCTGCAGATTATAACCTAAGATATGTGCCATAATAATGATTAAAAAAAATGTGATCGTTCCTAAAATTATTTTTATTAGACTAATATTGGCAATATAATCTTTAGCAAGGGACTTTTTTCGAGCTACCTCACGTACGGTGAATGTGTTAAGTCCTAAATCCATTAAAACACTGAAAATTTGAGTAAATGCTAGTGCAAATGATAGTGTACCATAACCAGCAACACCAAAAAATCGTGCAGTGTATGCTAATGTAAAAAAACTGAATATGTAGGTTAATATCTGTGAAACGAATAATATGCTGATATTTTTCGAAATTCTTTGTATCGTGTTCATTAGAGCACCATTACACACCCATCAAAACTAATCTAGTGAATGTTCAAATTTTTTGTTATTAAATATACTATTTATAATAGAAGATTTGGATTAAATTAACTTTGTAGATTTTCATTATTTTTAAATCATTTTTGATAACTTTCATCAAGGCTTTTTTTGGGGCTTGTGATAATCCCAGTTTCTAATTATATCTCTTAGTTTCATCCCTTGCACTGGGGTTTTCCCGATGTTTATATTTTGCTATTGTTTTCCTGATAATCTAATAGACTTTATAAACTGAATACAGGTTGCAACTGGAGTTCTAGCTCAAGATGTGACAAAATAAGCCATTCCGCAAAAAAGATATTAATCATCACACTTCGGAAAGTTGGCCTGTGGTCACGTTTCTGCAATTATGTATGGGCAATGATAGCCTGGAATTTCTCACAATCAATCACTTGATGTATTTGCATATTTCATGATTTAATACCTTCAATTAATCCGTCATAATATGTAAGAAATAGTCTTTTATTCCTGTAATAAATACTGAGGATAATGGGTAATATTAACGCTCCAAAAAATTGATAAATAACAAAGAAGAAATAATCGTCTTTTTTACTCCATTTTTTCATGAAAATCCATCTATTTCGGGTTATATAATACAAACCGATTGGGTTAGTTATACCACCACCAGAACGGGATACTTTATGCCAAATCAGGGCATTAGGGACATATAAACTTTTATAGCTTACTTGGGTTGCACGTAAAGTCCAGTCTGTTTCCTCAAAGTATAAAAAGTATTTTTCATCCATTAAACCTATCTTCTGGATGACTTCTGTTTTTATCAGAAATGCAGAACCACTGACGTAATCAACTTCCCTTTGCTTATTATACTGGCCATGGTCTGGTTCATTGCATCCTATCTGGATCCCTCTAGAGAGTTTCCAAGATATCTTGCATCCTGCACTCCATATGGTTTCTGGTTCATCATAGAAGTAGATCTTAGGGCCCAGGATGCCAACATCCTCTCGGGACTCCCCATTTTTCACTAATTCCCCTAAAAAATTTTCATCAACCACGGTATCATTGTTCAGGAGTAAGATATAATCCGGATCAAAGAATTCGAAGGCGAATCTGATCCCTACGTTGTTTCCACCTGGGAAACCCCTGTTTTCACTATTTTTGATGAGGTAAATCTGTTTTTTATTCAAATTTTCAGTTTTCAGAGGATTTTTATCTCTTTTTAAGGTTTTGTTGTATTCATAGAGTTTAATTGGTTTATTATGGGGATTGTACTTATAAAAACTGGATTCAACTGGCAAGGTGCCTGAACAATAGTCTCTGATTTTCTTAATAGAATCATCTTCTGAAGCATTATCCACTAAAACTACATCAAAATTAGGGTAATTAATTTGAAGTAATGATTCCAAGCATTCAATGGTGTCTTTCCAACCATTCCAGTTTAAAATTACAATCGATACTTTTGGGTGGTTCATAGAAAACACCAAGAATGATTGATTTATGAAAGATTTAAAAAGAGATCATATCTATTTATTTCATTTTTTTACTCAGCTTTTTGTTCTCTTTTTGAATAATATAAATTTCACGTTTCAAAAGACTGATCTGGGTGGCCACAAATCCGAAAATAAGGATCTGTATCCCGGAAATTATCAGTAAAACCATGACAAACATTAAGGGTCTGGTTGGATCCAGAGCACCTATCAAATACTCATAAAATAGATATATTGCAATTATAATGCCTATAAGACATAATATGAGGCCAATTAATCCGAAAAGAATCATTGGTCTTTCGTAAAAAGTGAATAATAGATGTGAAATGGTGGTAGATTTGAACTGAACTTTGGATTCTCCTAGTTTTCTACCTTTCAGTTTCACAGGAATCTCTTTAACTTTGAATCCTATTGCAATAGCTTTTGAAAGTATTTCGGGGTTAATTTCTGTTCCGTTTGATTCAATTTCTATTGAATCAATAACTTCTTTACGATAAGCGCGTAGTATTCCCGTAACAGTACTTATGTTTTTATTAAGTGCGTATCCAACTATTTTATTGGCCATTTTGCTTACAAAAAGACGGATGAATGGAATGTCTTCAGTTTCCCCACCTTCCATGTACTGGGATCCGATTACAATATCCATATGATTTCCATAAAGTTCTTTGATAAGTTCTTTTATATATCTAGGTTCATAACTTAAATCTGCATCCAGAGTGATGATTACATCACCTTCGGCCTTTTCAAAACCAGTGCGCAGTGCTCTTCCCATACCCATATTAACAGGATGTTTTAAAACAATTAGTTCAGGATTTTCAGAAGCAAATTCTTCCAGTAAAGTCAGAGTATGATCACTACTACCATCATCCACTGCCAGAATCTGGTAACTATCATAGTTCTTTAAAACCTTTTGAACTTGCTCGAGTGTTATGAGCACATTTTCTTCCTCATTGTACATGGGTATGATCAGAGAAACTTCCATAATTAGAATTAGCACCTTGAATAATATAAATTTTTAGAAAAAAGAGGATAAAAAGGAAATAAAAGGGGAAGGTCAAAAGAAAAAAAACTTAAATTTTGTTTAAAGTCTTAAAGTGTTTAGGTAGTGGTTTCATTCTTGCTGGTGCACCGATTGCCAAATAGTATGAGGGTATATCGCGAGTCACTATGGCTCCAGCAGCGACCATGGCCCCTTCACCCACTTCAATACCTGATAAAAAAGTAGAATTAGCTCCAATAGACGCTCCTTTATTTATTATTGGGCCTTTAAGTTTATAATCTGCTCTTACTGGATATCTATCGTTCGTGAAGCATGCACACGGCCCTATAAATACATGATCTTCAATAAAGCTATTTTTAGGAATGTAAACATTTGATTGAATGCTGATATTGCTGCCAATTTCACTATGACCCTCGATAACACTATTGGTACCAATAAGTACTTTGTCACCTATTTTGGTCTTTTCTCGGACTAGTACTCCATGGCCGGTTTGAAAGTCGTTGCCGATCTCTACATCATTGTAGATCACAGTGTTGGAACGAAGGCGTGCATTTTTACCAATGAGTGGAGGTTTAGATCGGAATTTGTAACTAACTCCAAGAGTAACATTCTCATGTACTTTAGGCCTGTTTAGATCTTCTTCAGAATCTACTCCAAAAAATCGACTTCTGAAATTGGTCTTCTCATTGGAGCCCCATGGATTTTTAAATAACGACATATAACCTCAGATCTTATTATATTATTCTACTTATCTGATCTTAGTGTGACATATTATTTCTTTATGATACCTAATCTATTTTACCTTTTTTCAACCCACATAGTCTTAGAATATATGTAATTAATTTTGCGGCCAATGACAGTTATTTATGAAAATAGATAGTTTTTAATTATTTTATTAATTAATCTAATTGATTAACAGCAATATTCATAAATATAAGGTTTTATCAATTAATCTATAATATTACATGGAGCTAAAATGAATAAACAATTATTGATTAGTATAGGTATTGTTTTATTGATATTCTCTGTTGGATTATTCTTAAGATTGGATGCCGATAGTTTAAAAGAATATCCCAATGTTGAAAAACCTTACTATCAGAATGATAATGGTCTTCCTTACATGACCGAGTTGGACTCCTACTACAACTACCGTTTAACCAAAAATCTTTTGGAAAATGGATATATGGGTGATGCAATCATCAACGGTGTCCAGTGGGATCTTCATTCCTATTACCCTGGTGTGCCCCTTGATTATCCGCCACTTATAGCATATTTCACAGCATTTATCTATAAGTTTGTGAACTTATTTGCCGATGTACCCCTTCTTGTTGTCTGTTATTGGTTGTCTGCATTTATAGCTCCTTTAGCAGGAATTGTAGCCTATTTATTTGTGGGCAGATTCACAAACCAGTATGGGGCAGCTGCTGCGGGTGTGTTAACAGTTACTATTCCCTTCTATTTTGCTCGTACAGTTCCAGGATGGTTTGATACTGATATGTTCAATTTGATCTTTCCCTTTTTAGTGGTCTGGTTTTTATTTGAAGCTTATGATAATATCTACAAATCGAATCAAAACGGTGTGCTATTTTCATTTCTCACAGGATTTTCGATATTCCTGTTTTCGTTAGCATGGAATGGATGGCAGTATTTATTTTACATCATCATTATTTTTTGGGTAATTCAAATCATCTGGAGCAGTTTCAAGGGCCGAAATGTTAGAAACCATCTATACTGTTTTTTAGTATTTTTAATCACTACTTTAAGTTTGGTTTGGCTATTCACAGGGTTTGTTAATATCATAAAATTGTTATACTCCCCTTTACAACTAATTAATATATCTGGCGGACCATGGCAGGATTGGCCTAATGTTTACGTTTCTGTTTCTGAGTTGGGCAAACCTTCCTTGCAAGAACTTTTTTCAGCTCTGGGAGTCTCTATATTCGCAGGATTATTAGGCATATTATGGATAGGCAGAATACTGATAAACGATTCATTACATCAAAAACTCCTGGAGAGAATGAACTGGGTATCGTTTTCTTTCTTACTATTATGGGCCATTGTCGGTTTTGTTACTTTAACCCAGGGTATTAGATTCATTATGCTTATTATCCCGCCTCTTGTGATCAGCACAGGGGTCATGGTTGGTATTTCTGTTGAATTCTTAAATCTTCTTAAAAAAAGTGATAAAACTCGTTTTTTCAGAAAAAAATCTGGTTTTATAACGTTTTTTGCCATCATAATTTTGTTGGTGACAGTACTTCCAGGAATAATTAACCTGCAAAGAAGCAGTGTTATTGCTCCAGGTATGGATGACGATATTTGGGAAGCATCACTATGGATAAAGAATAACACATCTAATAACACGGTTGTTGTTAGTGGTTGGGGTCATGGTCATGTATTTACTGCTTTCGCGGATCGTCCTGTTGGTCAAGATGGTAGAATGGGTTATATAGAAACTTTATCTATACGTAATTATGATGATTTATATCCATTGAAAGAAAAATCTCCCAGCACATCACGGAATTACTGGATTAGCAAAGCCTTCTCCACAGATAATGAAAGCCTTTCAGCAGGGATTCTTCAAATGATCTCTACTACAGGGGATTTAGGTTTTATCAAGCTTAATATGAGTATAAAAAACACGACTAAAACTGTGGAGATAATGAATAACATTTTGGGCCTTAACCGGTCAAATGCTAAAGAATTACTTATAGATGAAAATCATTTAGAAGAGAATCAGGTTGATGAAATATTAAACTATACTCATCCTGAAAATCCCTCACCAATGGTTTTAGTTACTTCATATGATATTTCTTCAGGATATTGGAATTTTAAGTTTGGAGAATGGAACTTCCAAGAAAGACGTTCCAATAATTATACTTACTCTGTGGGAGATGTAGATAAGAAGGGTGATTTTCTTAATTCTACAAATGATGTAATTGTGAATCTTAAAACCGGAAATACGACTTGGGAAAATAAAACACCATATTGTTTGGTCTTTGTCAATAATGGAACTGTAGAAAGGCGTTATATTAGTTTTGACAGCGATTTCTGTGTATTTATAATTGATAATAGAAAAGCAGTTGTAATTGATAAAAAATTTGAAAATTCTATCTTCACAAAGTTAGTTCTTGAAAAAAGCAACTCAACAATATACAAACCTCTGTATAAAAATGGAAGCGTAACTGTTTGGAAGATTGGAAAATAGTTATTATCTGCCAAATAATAATTGTAGTTACATCCGACCAATTGTATTGTCTCTTGCAATTTCTATAGTATCAGTAATATCGCTGGCCACAGATCCCGCTATATTGCCAATGAATATGCCGGCAACAATTACTATAATTAGAATAGCACCAATTAACATTATCATTTCTGCACTAAGTTGAGCTCTTTCATCCATTTTTATCCACCTTTAATAAGTTGTGGCTTTATTGATGTATTATGAAATTATTCATTAACACATTTCATATTATCATTAACTCTAATCATTATAATATTGATGTGAATAGTATAAATCATTTATTATATCAGATCGACTATCCCTAAAAATATTTTTGGTTTAAACTATAAAATAATCCAATTAGAATATCAAGAAAGATCTTCTAAAAATAATATTTAATAAATAGCTAAAAATGGTCATCATTTTAAAAAAAGAAAAAACACCAATAAATATTATTAAATATTTATTGGTATAGACGCTACGACACACTTAAATAGTCTGTCTACTTGTAACGCTGGTTCTAACAGTCTGAACGTCTTCTTCACTGTTTAAATTGGTGTTTTGGAAGTATTGCTGGTAGATTATTAGTGCAGCTACTGCGATCACTATAACACCACCAAACAATAGAATGTATTCAGCTGCGCCTTGTCCTTTTTCGTCTTTTAACAAACTCATTTTTTTTTCCTCCAATATTTATTTTTTTAAATTTAATATTAATTGGTATATGTTTTTCTGTTGCATATAAATATTGTGGCATTGATTTATATCATGGTTGTTATAAAGTTTGCCTGTCGTCTACGCTGGTTCTAATTGCGTTAATGTCTTCATTGGGGTCCAATCCTGAAGTATCTTCCAGATAGGATTGATATATTATTAATGCAGCTACGGCCACCACAATCACACCGCCAAACAATAATATATATTCAGCTGCACCTTGCCCACGTTCATCATCAACAATATTCATACTAACCTCCGGACTTCATTGCAGATGTCCTTATAGTTAATACTATTATTCTAAGTAGTTATATATATAATTGTTGGTTGTGAACAAAATTGACATTGTATTCCCAATCCGTGATCACTAATTCTTTAGTTTCACACATAAATATCTTTTATATACTCTTTTGTGCATATTATCACATAACAATTTAATAGGATGGTGGCCCATGCCCAAGAATTACAATCTAAGAAAAATAATCCTGGAAGTACTGGAGGGTAACGAACTATCAAAAAAGAAGATTTTAGAGACTGTTAGATCAAGGTCCGGGGTGGGAACATCTGATAAAACTTTCAATGAATCTTTAATGGCATTATTACGTGAAGGACAGATTTACATTGCAGATTATGATTTTTCAATCTACGAAGGTGTTAAAAGAATTCAATCAATAAGGCCGGAGGGTATTGTTTTTGGAGTTTCCAGATTGGATTTCGTGGAAATAGAAACCATCTTAAAACAGATGGAAAGCAATGACCAGGAAGAAGTCTACCGTGCTTCCAAAAATCTTAAACGAATATTCCGACGGAAACTAGACGAAATCCAAAAAGACGGAAACAAGAAAATCCAGAATAGTGCAGATTCCCTTTTCAACCTGACCATATACTACATGAACTCTTTAGCAGAAGAACCTAAAAGAAGTCTCAGGAATAAATTAGCATGGAGTCTAAGCAGTAATAAAGGTTCTCTGGAAATGTTTAAAAGTATTGCTTCATTTATTGAATCTCAGAGAATGAGTTAATTCGTAAATACAATTGAAATATTTTTCTAAAACATACTGATTTTAAAAAAAATATGCTGAATAAACTTGGAATAATTTGAGATCATCAAATAATAGTTTAATAATCCAATAATGGATTATGGGTGTTGAAGTGGCTTAAATGAAGGTTCTCTTAATCCCCTGCGGTATTGGAATGGGACACACATCCCGCACAGTAGCTCTGGCTCGAAAATTTGCTGAAAACGGTGATGAAGTTCTCTTTGCAAGTTATGGTTCTGGTTTCCAGACATTGAACGATCACAGTGGCTTTGATGTTGTTAAACTTCCAGAAATTAAGTTTTATGGGAGTTCGGGTGAGTTGAACCTGAAATATACAGCACGAAAATCTATTGACGCTCCCTTTATTTTTCTAAAAAGTATTTACCATGAATCCCGCATTATCAAGGAATTCAACCCAGATGTGGTTGTGTCTGATTCCCATTATTCTGTTCCCATCACCTGCAAAGTGTTGGGAATACCCTGCGTATTAGTTAGCAATGATTTATGTCCTGATTTTAAAGATGTTTACCATAATGACCGCACTATGGATTACCTTGAAAATGGTTTGCAGCGTTTCATAAAAGATGTATCTAAGCTTTGCCAGTCAATTATCATACCTGACATTCAGAATTCATGGGATATACCACCACAAATTCGTGACAGGGTTAATTACACCGGGCCGATCCTGAAGATGGATACCAGGACTATGGCTAGTAAAGAAGAACTTCGCCGGAGATTTGGGTTCGAAAAATCAGAGAAGATAGTAATGGTCTCTGTAGGAGGATCCGAATTCGGGAATAAACTTCTAGATCTAGCATGCCAGGCAGCACCAGATTTGGCTTGTGACCGGCTGATTCTGGTCACCGGACCACAGATACAGATTGACCATGCAGAATCATCTTCTAGTATTATATGTAAAAAGTACCTGGAGGATATGATGGAATGGATGAAACTATCGGATCTCCTGGTAAGTCTGGCTGGACACACTACTTGCATGGAAATAGCGTCTCTGGGAATCCCAAGCGTTTTAATACCCATTGAAAACCATCCTGAGCAGTTAAAAAATGCCATGCAAATGAGGAAATATGGGATAGCCCTTGTTGAAAATATGGAAAATTTAAATTCTAAAAACTTGTCTAATAATATTAATCAAGCCCTTGATGATATGGATTTGAAGGAAGGATCATCCAACACTCGGAAAATATTTTCACAATACAATGGGACTCTAAATGCATTGAAGATCATCAGTGACTGTGTTGACAGTCATAATGATTAAATTATGATGCTATTATATGAATACTTAACTGGAAAAAAAGTAAGAGATTTTTAAAAATATTTAGGTGGAAAATAAGATAAAATTGATGTAAAAATAATCATATGATTACGTGAAAACCAGGAAAAAATAGTTTTAAATGGAAAATTTCAAAAATTCCATTTAAAATTTCACTGAATTTCCGGAAAATATTAATAATTGATCAGACCCAATTTTTATTTAGGAATTCAATTTTTTAAGACCTAAGCATAAAGAAGGATAATAATGGTGTGTGATGAAACTAATAATTTATAAATAATCCCTAACATAATAGGATTAGGAGGTATGAGGATGATCAATTTAATTGTCAGCGTTTTCGGGGCACTCATAGTTATGGGTGGATTATATTTTATGTATCTTGGTTTTAGCACTCCACCTAACCCTGTAGCATTCTTTGTAGGTTTAATAGCATCAGTTTTTGGAGTTATTTTAATTATATTCTTCGGTAGCAGGATAGATTTATCCAGAGGAGCTATTTCAAGGCCTGAAAAGGAAGTTTCCCCCAAACCATCTACTAAAAAGGCCAAACCGGTTAAGGTTCCGCCTAAAATTAAAAAACCCTCAATACCTCGTGACACTTCTAAGTCTAAGGCCATTAAACCTAAACCAATACCTAAAGAAGAACCTAAACTGGCAAAACCCACAAAAACTACTTCTCCAGTAGAAAAGCCAAAGGCAATAAAACCGGAGAAGGCAGTAAAGCCCAAAGAAAAAGCTATAACTCCTAAAAAAATCACACCTCAGGCTAAACCAAAAGTTGACACAGAAAAACCAACAACCACACCACCAGTCAAGGCCCAAAAACCAGAAGTAACCCCTAAGAAAATAGCGCCAGTTAAAAAATCTGCAGAAGATAAAAAACCAACAATTACTGGTAAAAAAATAGAACCAGTAAAAACACCCGAACCTGTTAAAAAGACACCGAAACCTGCAGAAGAAAAGATGAAACCTCCCACCCCCAAATCTGTGTTAGAAACTGCTGATAAGGAACGTTTGAAACATTATAAAGAACGTCCTGGACGTGATGATCAGTTTGTTAAAAATCGGCTCAACAAGTTAAAAGAGAACTATATTGAAAATGCTAAGGATATTGAAAACATAATCGATGAACGGTTAGACTCTTTCAAAGGAACCATTGATAAATTAAAGACAGATTCAAAGGAACCGAGCATAATATGGTCATTTGAAGCCCAAGACGTTCAAGAAGCAATGAAAGACACCATCATAACTGCTGATAGTCGGTTACTGATGATGTATCCCTGGGTGCGTAACATTGACGTGGGCATACTAAAGAAATTTATGGACACAGAAAGTCGTATGATCATCCAGGAAGCTAGCCTGGACGATGATGCCTCAGTGGAATTAATAAGACTACTTCAGGAGAAAGATGTTCAGATCAGAACTATGCCCCACGTACACACAGTGGCTGTAGTAGCTGATGATGCCAACGGACTGATAATATCCACTGACCCTATCTATGAAAGTTATGAAGTGGGAGTCATCTACAAAGATAAAAAATCTATTTTAGAAATTGAGCGAATGTTTGAGGATGCATGGAGTATCTCACAAGATGTGGATCTGGGGCTCAGAGAATGAAGATAAGATGGCTGGGACACTCTGCATTTTCAATATCCTCCCAAAATGATGTTAACATTTTGATTGACCCCTTCATCAGGGATAATCCGGCCTGTCCATTGGAGGTGGAAGACCTCAAACCGGACATAATCTGTGTTACACATGGTCATAAAGACCATTTTGGAGACACTGTTGAATTAGCCCAAAAAAATGGGGCAACAATAATTTGTAACCATGAACATTCTGTGTTTCTTTCCCAGCAAGATCTGGAAACTGTGGGTATGAATATGGGAGGAACAGTTAAAGCAGAGGGAATATCCTTCACCATGGTTAACGCATTTCATTCTTCAGACATGGACTTCATTGAAGGCATAGGTCCTGGTGGGAGCTCCTGTGGTTATATAATGGAACTGGAAAATCATAGGAAGATTTACCATTCAGGGGACACCAGTGTTTTCGGGGATATGAAAACAGTAATCAGAGATGTTTACCGACCACAAATCGCTTTAATTCCGATTGGGGACCGTTATACCATGGGGATTAGGGAGGCGTCCATAGCTGCCAGTTGGATAGAACCAGAAGTTATAATACCAATGCATTACAACACTTTCCCAGTTATAGAGCAGGATCCAAAGCGATTCAAAGATCTGGTTGAAAAGTCCACAGATACTAAAGTAGCCATACTTCAACCTGGGGAAACTTACCAGGAGTAACCAAGACATCTAAAAGATTGTACCATTAAATTTATATTCATTCATTACGTATTCTATGAAATATGCACACAATAGTTGATTTGCCGCCTGTATGGGTAGCCAATCTGTTATATTAATATTATTTGTAAGTTAGATAATTTGCTGTTGAAAAAAAGAGTGATTAAATGGTTGATATTATGCAAAGAATTTTCAGGAAAAAATTTTTCAGAGACATCTTCAACAAATTAATTGGAAAGGAAAAAAAACTCAAAATCGGATTCTATGGACATCCTAACTCAGGAAAGACCACACTTGCAAATAGAATGACCAAAGACTGGACTGGGAAATCTCTGGGTCTCATCTCAGAAATTCCTCACGAAACCAGAAAGGTCTACAGGCAGGAAAGAGTCACCCTCAACTATGATGGTGTAGAACTGGACTTTGACATCATAGACACTCCAGGAATAGCCACCAAAATAGATTATAAAAATTTCTTAGAATATGGCCTATCAGAAGACGAAGCAAAAGAAAGAGCTAAAGAAGCTACTAAGGGCATAATAGAAGCCATAAAATGGTTAGATGATGTTACGGGAGTTCTTCTGGTTGTGGACTCAACCAAAGATCCCTTAACCCAGGCTAACATCACCATTATTGGCAATTTAGAGGCACGGAACATACCCTTTGTAGTGGTGGCCAACAAAGTGGATCTTCCTGATGCAAACACTGGAAGAATTCTCTCTGTATTTCCTCAGCATAAAGTGGTGGGAATATCTGCCCTCAAGGGAGAAAATGTTGATGAACTCTATCAGGCAATGGTGGAAAGATTCAATTAGGAGTGATTTTCATGAACGACGTGAACAATGCCCTTAAAATGGATTTCATATCATCTGCTGTCCTCAAAAGCCAAAGTAGCATAGAAAAAATATCCATGATAATGGAAAGGGTTAAAAAAGGTGAAATACTGGTTATTGAGGGCGGTTTAGAACCAGAGGAAGAGGCAGAACTCATTGAAACTACCATGCGCGAGATCGATGTGGAGAGTTTTGTGGGAATTGACATTTACACCCTAGAAAAGGATGAAGCATCATTTTTCGGTCTTTCAAAGAAGAAAACAGTGGGTATTACCATAATTGGCCCTGCGAACATTATGAAACAGGTAAAAAGGAAGTCAAACTTCATATCCATGGTGGCCAGTCTCGGTGATAGTGATGCATCGATGTATTAAATGCGGCCAGGAATTCCAGGACTCAGAAAACCTACTCCTTAAAGGATGCCCCAACTGTGGTAGTAAGTTCTTTGAATTCCATCAAGATGGGAAGGTTACCAAGATCAAGGAGAGTAAGGGTAGTTCTGTGGAGACCATTATGGTCCATGAGCAGGGAGTCTACGAGTTGAACCTGGAATCCATCATGGCTGATGAATCAGTAATAGTCTCTGATGAAGAAGGAAAATATTTAATTGACATTAACTATATCCTTAAAAAGAAGAACAAACAAAGAAAAAGGTCATAACTAGTTAGGATCTATTTTTCCATCTTCTTTAATCCTTATCATCTTAGTTCTTTTTTTAAAAGTAAATTCCTTTTAATTCACCCACACTACGCGAAATCGCATTTTCCAGATGGCAGTACCCGGATTACATCTTCCAGAGATAATATGTGGTCAGGATCTATTTTTTTAAGGACAGATCTGGCTATTTCCTCTTTTTTAGTGAAGCCTGGCTTCAAAACAACGTAGTTGTCAGTGTATTTGGCCATTGCATCCACAGGGCCTGCCATTATCCTTTCTCCCTCATAATCAACAATACCTACTGCTATTTTAAGTGGAATTCCTCTAAGATAATTCCTGGAACCTCTTATGATAAAGGCTCCCCGGGCCACGAACTCACCAGACTGGGGTGTTTTAGAAACCTGGTCTGGATGGACCCAGTAAACGTCCTGAGAACCGTAACCCTTACTCCAAGCACTGGAAAAAGATGCGGCAAGGAATCCTGCTTCCTGAATGGTGCTTTCAGGAATCTCTCCCTCACCTTTCTTTATAACCACTGAGGGGGCTCCATGAATATCAGAGTGAAGATAAATATCCTGATTATCCAGGTAACGCTTCACCACCAGTTCATTGGTACCCGCATCCCGACCACCAACCACCAGAAGCCCATCAGATGAAAGGAACCATCTAAGTTTTTCGAACCATTTAAGTTCCCTACGCACTCTCTTTTGGGGAACTCTAACCTTCTCCAATGCCAGATCCCTTTTATTCCTCATTTTCTCCAGATCCTGTTTGGTGCGTTGGATGGCTATCTTAACACCTTTGATCTTCCGTTTGGCCTTTTTCCCCTTGTTATAATATTTTTCAGCATTTTCAGGGATCTCCAGGTTGGCATCAACGGTCACCCTTTCATCTTCCAGATTCAAAACAAGTACACCCATCTTATCCAGGGATTCTATTGCTTGTGCCTCTTTTAAACCTTCTTTACGGCCTTTTTTAAGTTTCGATCCTATTTCTTTCCAGGAAAACTTTTCCCTGGCATTATGGATGATGTCCATGATGTTTTGAACTTCACTATAATGGGCATATAAAAGGTCACCCTTCCTTTTTGATTCAACAACGGTTTTCCGGAATCCATCCAGGGTTTCTTCCTGTATTCTGAGCCTTTTTTCATATTTGCCAACTTCTTTTGACCAGATATCCTCCTGAACCTTCTTGATATCTGCACCAACTTTTCCACTGTAGAACTCATCTGCAGCCTGGTTGAAGCTGTCAAAATATTCTTTCTTAAAATCTTTATAGGTTAAAATATCAAGGGGCAGAACATCTTCTTTCCCAGTTTTCGTTTTAACAGTATCATCTTTTTCATCTTTTTCCTTATCTACACCATTTTTATCTTCTTCTATTACTTCTCGTACAATTTGAGGTTGGAATTTGAATGTTTTAAGGGGTTTAAAAAGTTCTTCCATGCTCTGGTAGATTGATTCAACATCACCTTCACTCACCTCACTAGCAAGGAGCTTTTTATCAATACCAGAACGCAAAAATATCTCTTCGGAGTACATCCCCCCCAATCCACTTCTAGCGAGACTTCGAATAAGATCAGAGTCCGAATTCTTAAATAACTCTTTCAAATCATGAAGTTCAACATTCAGGGGGTGTATCCCTCTTTCCGGGGGGTACTGGTACTCCTCTTTAGAAGTTATCTTCCTGCCTTGAACATGGCGATGTTTGAGGGGTAGGATTATATGGTTTTCATCATCCAAAAGTATTATATTACCCTGGGAGAAAAGTTCTACAACCAGTGTAAAACCATGTTCCTTCTGGATATCAATTTCCAGAATACGGTCGAAGTTATGTTGCCGCACCTGTTTAACAGTAGCATTTTTCAAGTGCTTGCGAAGAAGCATTGGAAATGATGGAGGCACTTTAGGGTTTTCTGGCGGATACTGGGTGGTGTGCACCCGGACTCCGGCCTGGAATACTACATCAACTCTTCCCTTTCCCGGAACATGGAATCTTATGATAACCGTGTCCCTGGTGGGTTGGTATGCTTTTTGAACCCGTGCATCTTTTAGTAATTCATTAAGTTCATGGGAAATGGCGTAAAGATCAACATTGGACATGGCTTTCATGGAAACACCTTTATTTATATTTATGATAATTAACTAATATGTAAAACGGAGGAAAAAAATGGAACTCGAAGTTAAGTTAACCGGTATACACGCTGTACTTGCCATTGTTGCAGGTTATGTGTCATTTCTACTTTCAACTGGAGCCATATCTGGTCTTGGTAAAAATGAGGTTCTGGCAGTTCTTGCTGGGTTGATTATTCTTTATCTGGCAGGGCAACTATCTGAGCGGATCTTTGGCAAGGAAGAAGTCGGAGGATTTAAAGGCTGGCTATGGAGTGGTATTGTACCGTTCTTCTTCATATGGATAGTGGTATGGGTTATTCTCTTCAACCACTAACCATTTGCTTGGAACTACCATTAATTCATTTTTTTAAACAACACCTATCCTTTTTCTATTTTTTTCATATTGTCCAGTAGAATACCCAAATAAAGACAAAGAGCAGTGCCAGCACGAACACTAATGGGGCAAAGATCCTACTTACAGCCACAATAGAACTAATGGTGGTCACCAGCTCTGTTGAATGTGTGGGGCCCAGGGTATTGATCTTTGAAAGTTTCAACATCCTGGCACCAGCCATAACAGGTTCCAAATCGTTTATGGCTTTTTGGGTGCATTCAACTACTTTGGTAATGATTACGTCTCGGTCTCTGGTTCCCAGTGGATTGTGACCTCCAGAGAGGTTGTTAACATAATGGGTGTCTGTGGTCATTACTTCAGCAAAATCCACACCTGATTCGGTTACTGCTTTTAGTATTTCATCACGGAATCCGATAACCATGTTGTTAGCATCTAAAATGATGTATGCAGTTTTCTGGCCACCGACCTCCATCACCATAACTTTAACTCCGCTTTGACCCACACCACTTCTTTTACCCAACTCAGGAATTGGATCATTGGCGCAACCCATTTTTAACTGTTTTTTGTCAGCTTCCTCCAGTTTTCCAGCTGCATCTAAAAGCTGGAATACTTCAGGGTTCCCTGGAAGCACCCGTCCTGATTCTCCCTTGAATGAGTTATGGCAGTCCACCAAAACCACATTTTCTGCCCTACTATGGCATTGGACTGCTTTTATCAGGGACAGTCCAACTCCAAAGTCAATATCATCAAACCCTAGAGGTGCAAAAGTGGCTAAAATTAGTAAGTCATCGCCGAAATACTGAACACCTAATTTAGCATCTTCACTTTCAACTTGCATAAAAGGGCTGGCTAGTTCTGAATACTCCATGTTTTCCAGGGATTTTTCTACTACTTTTTTTATTTTACATATCTCCCTGGAGCTAACCGGGTTAAAATCGTGGGTTGATGGGCCGTGACTTACCATGGTAAATGTGTCGAAACTATCAGCCAGAAGCGTGGGCATGTTACCCCCACCAATGTTTCCAACAGGTCCGGGATGAACACAGGGTGATATGAAAAGGCCCTTTACTCCGTTTTTGCCTTTAAAACTTACCACACCCACTATGGTGTCAATAGGTTCTCCCATGTCTTCGAAAAGTCTTTCCATGGCCTTGGAACCTTCAGAGTATTGTGCAATGAATAGTGATAAAAGTTCCAGACCACCAACACCCAGGTTTCGACGGATGGGAGATTCAATTACCAGTATGAATGAGTAAATAGCGATCATTAATATTAATCCTGCTACAATCCCTTTCAAACCCACTGCTATGATGCTGAAGGGCCCAATATTTGTGCTTATGCTGGTTAAAAAGACAATAACCACCACCATACTCAGAATAAGGATGGGCTGGAATGCGGATATAATAATTGATCGTACCGCACCGATATTGGAAGTTCCCCAGATGATAAAAGTGCGCAATCCAAAGGCCAGAGCACAACCCAGTATCAATGCGTCAATGATATAACTGTAAACGGTAAATCTGGAGATGAAACTACCCACAACATATACTACGGCAATTAATATCATTGTTAGGAGCGATATGAACATGGAGTGTTTCATTTTCATGTATCGTCGTCCTTCCATGCTGTTTATTATGGGCTGGGTTAATGCACCGTCCATAATTGAGGTTAATCCAAAGATTAAAAAACCTGTGGACCCACCATAAACTATGCTATCAAATATTGAAACTTGAGGCTCTAAATAAGCAGCAATGACTCCAGTAAGGAAGCTAAGAAAGGTCATGGTTAAAATGGAAAATTTACTTGGGGGAATGGTTACTAGATACTTTGAAAGATCGGTAATGCTATCAACTGCAGACATAATTCACCTCAATTTTAATCTGAAAATACTTAGAATCTAACAGTATTGTAAACTTAATATATTAAGTCTGTTCTTTTTATTTAAACTTCGTACTTTAGTTTATGTTGTTAGATTCTTTAAACATGTTCTTACTATTTTGAGTTGTGTTGTTTTATAAAAAGGAAAAATAGGATTTGAATTGTGATGGGATTGGTTTGATAAATTGGTGGCTTATTTTTAGTAAATCTACTAACAATATAAAACCCGTTATACTGGCCTAATAGAGTGTTTGAATAATTATTTAAAAATATATATTATTGTATTACTAATACTTTCAAATTCAAACTAAATTAAGTAATGTTAAATTTTGAACCTAAAAATGGTTTCGTCGACGAATTTTTTTTTTAATTTGTTGAAAAGAGTAAATTTACATGTAAATAAATGTAACGTAACGTAATGTATAATAATACTTCTTTACATCTTCCTGCTAATGGAGGCAAATGTTAAAAAAGGTTTAGCAATGTTTAATAGAATTTAAATCCTTAAAATTTTCTAATTTGATTTCAATATGGGTCTAGACGCGTATAATATTAATTAAGGTCCATAAATAATTTAGATGACATGTAAAAGGGTGGGTTATTTTTTAAAATCCATGATAAAAATGGAAAGAATTAAATCTATATTAAATATATAAAAGATTACTAAAAAATCTAAAATGACTACAGATGCAAGTAAAAGAACCTGATCTGATTGTAAATATTTATGTAATTCACCCCAGGTAGGATTATATTAAACTATGCTCAGAAGAAATTTAGGTGTTTTGATGGTTTTAGAGCAAAAAAAATTTTCCAAATTATCTGCCAGAGAAGGGGGTTATCTATTCTGCAACCACTGTGGAGGATATTACCAATTAAAAAAAGGCGAATCCCCACGTGATTTTGTTAAATGTGAATGTGATAATCCATTGGAATTCTGCAAAACCAAAGAAACATTAGATAAAAAAATACATGACCTTAACCGGAAAAAAGAGGCCTTCAATCACTTTGAAAACAGAGTATTAGAAAGAAGAGAAAATCTGAAAGATATATTCCCCAAAGTAATAATAGAAGATGATTTCATCAATGATATGCAGGAAGAAGGTGGATTATGGGAACTTTTAAATAACGAATTTGTGAAAAAAGAACCAGATACCAACCCTGAGTCAGATTTATCCAACCAGAAGAAATATTTAGACATTATCCTGGAAGAAGAACGTTTAATGACAAATATTAGTCAGAAAAAGAACAGAGTTAAAAATCAGACATTTATGGATCGTATGGTCATTTTTTACCACCAAACTGATCCCATCCGTTTATTAGGGATAATAATCATCCTACTCCTCATCATCCTATTCCTGACAGTTATAAATCCATTTATGATTTAACACGTATTTCTTAAATCTAAAATACATTTTATTTCCCTGGAATTACAGTATAACCTATTTAAATATTATTTCAAATTACATTTAACATATTTTTTTATCCACAAACAACTCCCATTAACACAAAAAGGTGCAATTATGGCAATCAATCTTCAAACACCCTTAAATAGAGAGGAAACCCAGAAATTGAGAATAAAAGACTCGGTATATATATCAGGAACCATTTTTACGGCTCGGGACAGTGCTCATAAGCGCATAATTGAAAAAGGATCACCAATACCCCTGGAAGGAGCAGTAATATTCCATGCAGGACCAATAATCAAAAATCAAGATGATAATTATGAGATGATAGCTGTTGGACCAACCACCAGCACACGCATGAATCCATATCAGGCAGAAATTCTGGACCAGGGAGTGCTGGCAGTAATTGGAAAGGGAGGTATGGACCAAAAAACATCCGATGCTCTAGGGAGGAATGGAGCCGTATTTCTGGCTGCAGTGGGCGGTTGCGCTGCACTATACGTCAGCTCAGTGGTGAAAGTGAAAAATGTCCACTGGCTGGATCTGGGAGTTCCTGAAGCCATATGGGAACTGGAAGTTGAAAATTTCGGCCCACTGATAGTAGCAATGGACTCTACCGGTGCCAATATATACGAAGAAGCACGTAAAAATAAGCCCTAAATACTGGGAATAATAGAATCAAGGAGATTTAAGGGTGGAAATATCAGGAAATTCTATTTTAAAGGGTTTAATAGACACCCACATCCACACCAGTCCAGATATAAAACCACGCCTATTAAATGATCATGAAGCTGCTATCTCAGCAAAAGAACATGGGATGAAGGCCATCGTAATAAAATCCCATGTAGAATCCACTGTTGGCAGAGCATACCTAACTCAGAGATTCACTGGATTAAGGGTTCTGGGCGGTGTAACCCTAAACCTACCCCTGGGGGGATTAAATCCTGAAGCAGTTAAAAATGTTGCTTTAATGGGGGGTAAACTAGTCTGGTTACCCACCATTCATCATAATGAAGTTAAAATAGAGCAAAACATTCTAGGGGAAATATTAGATATTATTGCCGATGAAAACCTGGTTCTAGGAACTGGGCATTCTAATCCTCCTGAAATATTTCATATTCTGGATGAGTGCCATACTCGGGGGATAAAAAAGATAATGGTGAATCATCCCTTAACCCAAGTGGTAGGCGCATCCATTGACCAACAGAGAGAAATGGCACGTAGAGCATATTTAGAGCACTGTTGGGTAGCCACAATGCCACAACACGATAAAATTAATCCAATCCTTATTGCCGAGGCAATTAAAGAAGTGGGAGCTAAAAATTGCATCCTGGCCACAGATTTCGGACAGAAACACAATCCAAAACCAGCCGATGGGATGAAAATGATGATAGAAACATTATTGGAAAATGAAATTTCATGGAAAGAAATTAAAATCATGTGCATGGAAAATCCATTAAAACTTTTATTTTAGAAAAACAGTTACAAGGATAAGGAGGGACCTATTTGGAAACAAGACACCAGGAATACATTGATTATTATCATGTGAGAATGAAGAAATATGAAAACAACTCATTATATCCCCACTCATATCAGTCTGAAAAAGAGTTATATGATGCTATAGCTAACTCGAAAGACCTTGAAGAGTTCGGCCGCAAAGTGGAAGAAGGGAATCTTGCAGTAGAAAATGCTATAGCCCTGGTTAAAGATCAGGAAACTGCACGAAAAAATCTATACCAAGAATTAAAAGAGAAAATACGATTACATGCTCCATTAAGAATATTAGATGTTGTTGATACAGTCACAACTGATACAGAACTGGTAAATTCAGTTTCTGAGATTGAAGGTGAGGTAAATGTTGAGATCACCTTGGATCTTTTCACTGATCAGATATATCATGATCTAATGATCTTGGAGGAAATAGAAGTTTACCAGAAAGCTGAGGTCCCTGATGAATGGAAAAATGAGATTAACCAGGAACATCCCCAGGATCTTATAGATCAGGGTCGTAAAGATTGGATGGATCATGTACTACCCAATGCTCAACAATGGGATCCCCATTGGCAGTATGACTTTGACCTCATATGGGAGGATAGACACAGAAGACTCATCCCCATCCCAGACCAAGTACTTAAAAAGAGGATAGAACAGTTTAAAAGTTACAGGGGAATCTAATAATGGCTGTGGATAAGGCGATGGCTGATGCCATTCTGGACACCTACCGTAATATGTATCGGGAGATGGAAGAGAAAGGGGCAGCAGGTGAATCTTTCCAAAGAATGGGTGAAACTCTCTTTAAGATGGAAAACCTGGCCCATGAATGTAGTGATATAGCCAGCTTTTCAGCAAAACTCACCACCGAGAACCTATTCATAGAATTTAGCAACGCTTACTCTGAGACCATGGCCGATATGATGAAAGGCGAATACTCTGCTGATGGAGGGGATGAACTGCTCTTGGAGAAAACCCTGGAATCCTATGAAAGTTCCATTAAAAACTTAAAAGGCCACCCTAATTATGAACAATTAAAAACCCCCATTGAAGATTTGATTGAACTTGGAAAATCAGGGATTTCTTACCCGGTATTTCTGAGGACTGCAGAGGAAAAAGGTCTCAACAAGGCTATGGAGGGAGATATTGTTGTAAGGGAAGCAATAATCTCTGAGAAGATCTTCGCTGAATTCATGCACCTGCCACTGGAGGTGGAAAAACAGAAAAAGATCCTGGAAGTTCATGATGCACTGGTAGCTCGTTCACCATTTAAGGTGGCGGATAGTTTTGAATTTGGGTTGGAAAGACAAAGGATTGAGTGGGAGTATGAACCGCTAATTAACCATTGGCATATGGTCATCCGTTTATGGGAGAAGATGCTTGAGAATGTTTACGACTGGCTGGACTCTTACTGCAGCTTCGCACCCCATGATGATCGCTGGGCAGATATGAGGGGTTCTGCTTATACAATGCGCAACATTAAGCGTACCCAGGAATGCAACCCCGGCATACTAAAGGCCAGAGAGAAGATATTCCAAGATTACTTTCAGATGAGCTGGGATGACATTTTCAACCATGAAACCTTCCAAAATGAATATGCAGCTAATCGAGTATGGTATTCTGATGAAACCCTGGAGTTGATCAAAATGGCTTACAACCATTGCAAGCCATTTAAAAAGCCAGATAAAGATTTAATTCATCAGGCGGAAGTCATATATTCCCAAAAGAGGTACAAAAGACCTGATGCTTTTAAATATTCAGCTGAGGATAAGGAGAAGTTTATAACTCTATTTGGGGAGGATAAATGGAATGAAATGTTTGGAAAAGGATATTAAATTTTCTGTCAATAATTTGTTCAGTAGTTGATTAAGGTGAACTTATATGACTGATCTTTTTCCGGATAGATTCATGTTTCGTTACGAGGTAACCGATAGAGGTTATCTTTTTTATTTACAATGGAAAGATAATAATTTATTTTTAAAACAATTTTCAGACAATAATATAGTTATACAAGAATTAATTACACCCACTCCTGATGAGTGGAATGATTTCTGGTACCGAATGGATGAAATCAGAATATGGGACTGGTACCAATTATATGAAGTTAAGTGCATGGATTCCTGTGTTGAAGGAGACCAATGGGAGTTAAACATCGAGTTTGATGAAGAACAGATTGAATCACAGGGATCAGACAGTTATCCCTCAACATTCAGAGAGTTTGTAAGGGCAATTGAAGAATTAACTGGCATTTTAATAGAATTTATCCATGAATACTAGTTTTTATTTTGGTTTTGCATTACCATACCATCAATTATCAAACTTCTTGAAATAATATTTATGCGAAACTGGTTAACAAAATGTTAAACATTTCCAGTGGATGGATAAGGTGTTAACTCCTGATGATTTAATGCGAGAATTATCATAAATTTCTTCTTACAATTTATGCCCTCATTATTAATCCACGAAAGTGGCCTATTTACACCGGCCAGTGTATATGTGGTGATCCAAAAACACCTGTTTTGTGAATTTTTGTTTTTCAGCATGAAATATCCAGATCATTTCAGGTCAATTGGTGATAAATAGAAATATGTCTTGAAAAATATATTTTAATCAAATCACTCAATCTAGTCACGGTGGAAAAAAATGCCCAAGATAGAAATCGATCCTGAGTTATGTACCAAGTGTGGAACATGTGTCGAGAACTGCCCAGTGGGTATATTTCAACAAGATGATGAAGACTCAATTCCCACAATTCAAGGTGAGGGTGGATGCATATTCTGTGCCCAGTGTGTAGATAACTGTCCCGCGGATGCTGTGAAACACGAAGATTTTAGTTAATTGGATATCAAATCGTAATATTTCATATCATCCCTTTTAGTCAAACCTTTTCAAGTAAAAAAAGATATATAATATTTTTTCTTAACAATCAAGGACTATTAAATTGTTAAAGAAGGAAAAATTTTTTAATTTTTTCTATTTTTTTCCAGAAGATGCCACCAGACTTTCTAAGTCGCAAGGTGAAATCTCGTAACTTGACAAGTTATCAGTTATTATGACCTTGCAACGGTTCCTATGGGTATCAGGGTCTTTGTTGAAACTGATAAGTATCTTATCTCCAATGATCTTTATTACATCCACTTCTGGGTTGGAAACATCGAATGATTCTTTTTCACCATTTAAATATTGTACTGATATCATTGCTACATCCATTCTATCACCTTAAATATAATATTTAAATTCCTTCTGATATTTCTATTGATTTTACCCTGAGGACTTATAATTAATAATTTACCAAGTTTTACTATTTTCCACGCAAATCACAGAAGCAAGGCGTGAAAAATTGAAAGAATAACTCAGTTGTGTTGAATTAGTGCTATTCTAGCCCCATTAGGGTCTTCTATAAATGCAAGAAGTCCAACTGTAATTGGTATGGGTTCTGTTATAATTTTAGCACCCTTAGATTTGAGTTCTTTAATGGTGGTGTCTAAGTCTTCAACATCCATTCCTATTGAAAACAGTCCAGGTTCATCAGTTGGATTTTCAATGATTTCCACCATTGTCTCTCCCTCCCCTTTAAGTAGTGTGATCTGGCCCGCGGGTCCGAGATCGTACTTGCTATCTATCTGGAATCCCATAACCTCTGTGTAGAATTTAATTGATTCCTCCATATCCTCAACAATGATGGTAGCATATTTGATTTTCATTTTTTTCACCTATTCCTCTATTGAAGTTACATCATATTTATTAAATGCTTCCGTTTTAAATAAACATAGAAAATGAAAATATAATGAAGGGATATGGGGGATAAAATGGAATCAAACAGTTCTGTTAAAGATAACAAAATAAATAAAACCGTAATTCTATTCATCGCTACTCTGGCTACGTTTTTAACTCCATTTATGGGTACTTCCTTAATAATTGCTCTTCCTACCATTGGGAACGATTTAGCAGTTAATGCCATTCTATTAAGCTGGGTTACAACCGGATTTTTTTTAGCATCTGCTATGTTTGCAGTTCCTTTCGGCAGAATTGCCGATATTTATGGGATGAAGAAGATTTTCACATATGGTATTCTGATTTTAACCATCTCTACTTTACTGGCAGCTATATCTCCTTCAGCTGAATTCCTGGTAATAACCAGGGTTTTCCAGGGTGTTGCCAGTGCAATGATATTTGTAACCGCACTTGCAATTATAACCTCAGTTTTCCCTCCTAAAGAAAGAGGTAAAGCTATTGGGATGAATATTATGGCCAGTTATATTGGGCTGGTTCTGGGGCCGCTCTTGGGAGGTTTTCTCACACAGTACCTAGGCTGGAGAAGTATTTTCTATTTCATTGTGCCTTTGTGTTTAGTTGTACTGGCACTTATTTTCTGGAAGATGAAAGGAGAATGGGCAGAAAGTAAAGACGAAAAACTGGACTATTGGGGAACCCTACTATACATTATCATGCTTTCATTAGTTTTAATTGGATTCTCAACCATTAACGGAACCTTTGGAATGGTAATGGTAATTTTAGGTATTATCGGGTTTGTAGGTTTTGTTATATGGGAATTAAGGGTGGAACATCCAGTCTTAGATGTGAAGTTATTCTTTGAAAATAAACGGTTTGCATTCTCCAATCTGGCAACACTAATAACCTACATAGCAACCTTTGTGGTGAGTTTCCTGTTGAGCTTATATTTACAGTACATAAAAGGATTGGACCCGGAAATAGCTGGACTATTTGTGGTGGTTCAAACCTTTTTCATGGTTGTAATGTCCCCCTTTGCAGGTAGACTTTCTGATAGGTTTGATCCGGGAAAATTAGCTTCACTGGGAATGGCCATAATATCTGTTGGACTTTTAATTTTCTCATTCATAACCAAGGAAACAAGTTTATACGTTATAATATTAGGTTTGGCTGTTGTAGGGATTGGGATCGGAATTTTTTCAGCCCCCAACACCCATGCTATCATGGGATCTGTGAAAAAAAAGTATTTCGGTGTAGCTTCGGCCACCTTAAGTACCATGAGACTTTTAGGCCAAACCTTTGGTATGGGTCTGATTTTAGTAATATTTGCTGTTTATATTGGGGCTGTTCAATTCACTCCACAGAATTATCCGGAACTCTTAACCAGCATCCAAATAACCTTCCTTATCTCCGTAATTCTAAGTGTGATAGCAATTTTCGCATCCTTAGCCAGGAATAAGTAAAGGATAGGATCTATGGAAATTTTTACTTTATTATAGGATAGATATTTAGTATTAAATATCTAATTATTTAAGTAGAAAAAATCATTAAAAGTAAATTTAGCTATTAAATCTTTGGATGTCCTGATAGGATGATATCATGGTAAATATAGGTAGTGAAAATGAGAAAAACTCTATTAGATTTGTTGGTTGTTGTGGTGCTTATTGTAAAACCTGTAAACCATTTATTGAAGGATCTTGCAAAGGCTGTAAATTAGGATATGAAAATAAAGAAAGAAACATTAACAAGGCTAAGTGCGAGATGAAATTATGTTGTTTTAGAGACAATAAACTGGAAACTTGTGCTGATTGTTCAGAATATTTAGAATGTGATACAATCAACAATTTTTATAGTAAAAACGGTTATAAATATATGAAATACAAGCAAAATAGTGAATTTATAAGAAAAAATGGGTATTCCGAATTTATAATGATAGCTAATGATTGGAAAAACGCTTATGGTAAATTAGAATAAGTAATAGGTTGGTAATTATAATATTACTCATTAAAATACCATAAAAAAAGACTTTTAAAAAGATTTTTAGAGATTTAAGCCCATTATTTTTTCTTAAACATGGGTTTAGTTCATTTCTTCTAAATTTGATACAATTCTTTCAATTCACTTGCAGGAATACTTACCATTATATCTTCAGGTTTAATAGTACTTCGTTATAGGATAGTTTAACGAAGTAGATATAATATTCTTTCCCAAATTTTTTAGTTAATACTGCTATTTAAATAAAACATAAGAAATTCATTATAAGTCCATTCAGGAAAAACTATTAATACAGGAACTCCTAATTCTCTTTATAGATTTGTGCAATTGCCATAAATGA
>Ga0334886_1000353_pt1 | contig 73567 bp, 61 predicted proteins | sample GraSluR1_MG_9_FD_207232 | JGI IMG/M metagenome (GOLD analysis project Ga0334886, IMG submission 207232) | Sludge microbial communities from methane-producing bioreactor in Wageningen University, Netherlands - Granular Sludge_27_06-R1 | ecosystem: Engineered > Bioreactor > Anaerobic >...
CATCGGCCCCCTCATGCCCTTCTTCGGAGCCCTGATCGTCATGCTGCTCATCGTCCAATACGTGCCCGCCCTATCACTGTGGCTACCCACCGCAGCCGGCATGATCACACCGGCATAACACGGCTAGTGGCAGAGGAGATCGCAAGATGCAACCGCATTTGCAGCAACAATTGCTGCCAAGGTGGGGGTACGCTACGCTGACGACGAGAACATCCGCCCCTCTACGCTCGGTACATGGAAGAGTCCGCCTCATGACATCGACAGCTCGACTAGTTGCGCAGCGCGCGGGGGTTTCAGTATCTACAGTGTCGCGGGCGTACACGCATCCTGACAAACTCTCCCCTGCCACGCTCAGCCGGGTTCGAGAGGCCGCACAGGCCCTCGACTACGAGCCGGTGCAGGTACGACGTCCGTACGGAATTGGCACCAGTCATCCGACGATAGCTTTCATCGCTCCTGACATTGCCAACCCGTACTTCGCTGCGATTGCGAAGGCCGCCCAGCAGCGTGCGCACATGCGTTCGTTCAACATGATGGTCGCGAACACCAGTGAAGACATCGAACAGGAATCCGAGTTGCTCAACGGATTGCCGCCGAGCGTGCAGGGCGTGATCTCATGCTCCAGCCGCTCGACGGATTCCCAGATCCTCGAGATGTCGGCACGCGCACCCATGGTGCTCATCAACCATTCGGTCCCGTCGGTGAATTCGGTGCGGGTGGACGAGACCGATGCCATGCGGCAGATCGTGAATCATCTCACCGCGCTCGGGCATCGCCGGATTGCCTACGCCGGCGGGTCGGCGGCATCACCGTCCGAAGTCGCGCGCAGCTCGGCACTGATCCAGATCGATGCAGAGCACGATGAACTCGAGATCATGCATCTGGGCAACTTCGCCGCCTTCGCACATGGCGGCATGGCCGCAGCAGATCTGGTCATCTCGTCGGGGGCTACCGCGGTCATCGCCTTCAACGACTTGGCGGCGATCGGCATCTTGTCCCGTCTTCACCAACGCGGCCTTCGAGTGCCCGAAGATATCAGCGTGGTCGGCACCGACGACGTCCTGATTTCCGAGGCCACCTATCCGCCGTTGACCACCATGGCGATGCCACTCGAGCGACTGGGCAGCGCCGCCGTGGAACTACTGGAGAAGGCGATCTCCGGACAAAGCATCATGCGAGAAGAAGTCGTGCTGCTCGCAAGTCTCGTAATACGGCAATCCACCGGCCCAGCGCCATCGAATCACGACGCATCAGCCAGCTGAATTGCGCGATTTCGCGGCGGCCCGCTCGCCGCACAGCGATATTGCGCGCCTATTTTTGTTCGACCCTACGCAAAGGAGCAAGACATGAATCAGCCAACCGCCCTCGTCACCGGAGGATCCCGGGGCATCGGTTTGGCCATCGTCAAGAAGTTGATCGCTGCCGGTTACAACGTCAGCACGATCGCTCGCAATGAGTCCACCGATGACGAATTCCACCAGCTCGTGGACAGCGGCAAGGTGTTGTTCCTGTTGGGTGACATCACGGATGCTGCCACACGTGAGACTCTGGTGAACACCACCTTGGACAAGTTCGGCCAGATCGACCTGCTGTGCAACAACGTCGGAACCGGCCCCGAAAAGCGCCTCGACATCCTCGATATGCCGCTGGAGAGCTACGACCGAGTCATGGACGTGAATCTCCGCAGCCCGCTGCTGCTCACCCAGGTGGTGGCTGCCCTCATGATCAAGAACACTCCTCGCAACCCGGGCGGTCAGCCTGGGGTCATCGTGAACACCGGCTCGGCCTCTGCCACCATGGTGTCCACCAACCGTGGCGAGTACTGCATCTCCAAGGCCGGGGTCTCGATGATGACCAAGCTCCTCGCGATCCGCCTGGCCGAGCACGGCATTCCCGTCTACGAAGTGAGCCCCGGAATCATCCGCACCGAGATGACCAAGGTTGTCACGGCCAAGTACGACAAGTACATCCTCGAGGACGGCAACTGCCCGATTGCTCGCTGGGGTGAACCAGAGGACGTCGCCGAGGCGGTCATTGTGCTGGCCGAAGGTCGGCTCAAGTACTCGACCGGTGACATCATCTACGTCGATGGCGGCATGCGGATCCCGGTGCTGTGATGATCGCCACGGTAGCGGCCGGACTCCTGGAGCAGTGATGTCAATCAATCGCCTTTCCCTCAATACAGCAACCGCCAAGAACCTCGATCTGCCGACGGCACTGGCCGCGGCCGCCGAGCATGGCTACGAAGCGGTAGGGCTGTGGCGCGACCGCGTCGCCGAGACCGGTGTCGAACGCACGGCCCAACTCGTCAAGCAGGCAGGGCTGCGAGTGTCGTCGCTGTGCCGCGGAGGCTTCATGACCGCCTCCGAGCCTGATGCCATCGCGTGGGCGCTGTCCGACAACAAGGCCGCGATCGACGAAGCAGCCGGGCTCGGCACCTCGGAACTGGTGATGGTGGTCGGCGGTCTGCCGGCCGCCAGCGACTTCGGAGGACCTGCAATTCCCGATGGCGATCGGGATCTCGGCGCAGCGCGGCAGCGGGTCATCGACCGCGTCGGCGACCTCGTCGGCTATGCGCAGTCTCGCGGGGTGCGTCTGGCGCTCGAGCCGATGCACCCGATCTTCGCCGCCGACCGCGGCGTGCTGTCCACTCTGGGCCAGTGCCTCGATATCGCCGATGCATTCGATCAGGGGGCTGTCGGGGTGGTCGTGGACACCTACCACGTCTGGTGGGATCCCCAGCTGGCCTCGCAGGTCGAACGCGCCGGACGAGCCGGACAGATTTCGTCCTACCAGGTGAGCGACTGGGTTCTTCCGTTGGACCTCGACACTCTCAACTCCCGCGGATTCATGGGCGATGGCTACATCGACTTCGCCACGATCACCTCGCTGGTCGAGCAGACCGGCTACACCGGCGACATCGAGGTCGAGATCTTCAACCGAAAGATCTGGGATCTGCCCACCGAGGAACTGCTCAGCACTGTTGCCGAGCGCTACAGCGCGCTCGTTCTGCCGTATCTGCGCTGAGACGATGCCTGGTGTTTCCTTATGCCCCTGCTGCCGGGGCATAAGGAAACACCTCCTCAGTGCCGGATTTCGCGATGCCGGCCTTTAGCCCTGCCGCGACTCCAGCACCTTGTTCAGCACGCCGAGATCCACATACTCCCCCACCTTCACGCCCCACGGATCTGCCAGCACGGTTGCGGCAGCTCCAGGTTCCCCCAAATCGGAAAGCACCATGGTGGCACCGGTGAAATCGTCCCCGCCGGTGTATGCCGATACCGTGATCACAGTCGCCAGGCCTGCGCCGACCGCGGCCCGACAGCCGATGCCGCTGTCCTCGACCACCACCGCGTTGTGCGGCCCGAACCCGAGACTGTCCAACGCGTACAGATAGATGTCGGGAGCCGGCTTCTTGCGCGCGACGATGTCTCCGGCGAAGATGTGCACGCGTGTGGCGAGTTCGGGCCCGATCACATGCTGTAGGACCGCCAGGACGGATTCGCGGGCAGAGGTCGAGCACACCGCGACCGTCCAGCCGCTGCGATCGGCTTCACCGATCAGGCGCTTGACACCCGGCCGGCCTGGCAGCGCACCGGCGGTCACCAGCTCGGTGTAGCGGCGGGTCTTCACCCGATGCCAACGAGCCACCTCCTGCTTAAGTACTTCTTCGTCCTCGGGCAGCCCCAACTGTTCACGCAAGGCGGGAGTCAGCACGCTGGCGAGGCGTTCCTTGCCCCCGCCGATGCTCACCAGCGCGGCGTACTCGTCGTTGCTCCAGTGCAGCGGGATCGACAGTTCGTCGAACATCTGGTTGAACGCCACCCGGTGGCCATCGCGCTCGGTGTCGGCCAGAACGCCATCGCAGTCGAAGATGAGCAGCGCCGGGGTCATCATGCCCTGCCTGCCGAGCCGAAGATCTCGAAGAAGCCGACCGCCATGGTCTCGACCGCTCCACCGATCTCATTGAACAACGTTGGCGGATCCCATTCCTGGGTCTGCTCGCATCGCCGCAGCGATGCGAGCGCAGACTTCATATACGTCATCTTGAGCTCCGTCGAGATATTGATCTTCGAGACTCCGGCTTCAATGAACGCCTGGAATTCCTGCGTGGTCAATCCGGTGCCCCCGTGCAGGACGATCGGCTTGTCCGACAATGCCCTGAACTCCCGTGCTCGCTCCGGAAGCAGTAGCGGACGACCATGGTAAACCCCGTGGGCAGTGCCCAGCTGCGGGGCGATCAAGTCGATGCCACTCGCCTGGGCCGCCTCGACGACCTGCTGCGCGCTGTAGGCGTGCGCAATCACATCGGAGCCGACACCGTCTTCAACGCCGACGATGTTCTCGATCTCGGACTCGACGCCGATGCCGTGAGCATGTGCCAACTCGGCTACCTCCCGCGATTCGCGGATCGCCGTCTCCAGATCGCGGTTCGACGCATCGAACAACACGGACGACCAGCCCGCCGCAACCACGTCCTCGATGACACGACGATCCGGGCAGTGATCCAGATGCAAGGCGACCGGTACCCGCGAATCGGATACCGCGGCGTCGAACATGGCTGTCAGCAACCCCACTCCGATCGACTTCGCCGTCTTCACCGACGCCTGAATGATCACCGGTGAGCTCGCACGGTTCGCCGCGGCAACGATCGCGCGCAGACTCACGTCGTCCACAACATTGAAGGCAGCCACCGCATACCCACCCGCCTGAGCGGCTTTCAACAACTCAACTGTTGATGTCGGCTTCATCGTCACATCCCTTTCGGCAGTCTCAGATCTCGCTCTGGTCTTCACGGGCTCCGAACCAGGAACCGTTCCCTCAGCCTCGGCGCCTCCATAGACGTGACTATACAGGTATGTACCAGTATTTGCCACCGATTCCCTCGGCCGGTGCCGCCCACACCCCATTCGCGCATCGGACAACTCGCCGTCGCGGGTAGGGTGTAGTCGTCGAGCCTCCACCCGTGGAGACGACGCGCTGCTCGCACAACCGGCCGGCCACGGCGCCTGCAGCGACCCTGCCAACTCGGCCTCACAGGAGATGCAGTGACAACCGATATCGAGCCGATGGCGACAGGCCTCGCGCGCGATTCGGCTGTGCCGCTGTACGCGCAACTGGAAGAGATCTTCCGAGCCCAAATCGCCGGCGGTCAGTGGGCACCCGGCGACCGGATCCCCTCAGAGAACGAACTCAACCGCATTTTCAACGTCTCGCGGATGACGGTGCGGGGCGTGCTCACCAGACTCGTCGAGGACGGACTGCTCGTCCGCGTGGCAGGCAAGGGCACCTTCGTCGCCAAGAAGAAGATCGAGACCAGCTCCCCCGCCTACCGAGGCGTGCGCGAGCAGCTCGAAAGCCTCGGCTACCAGACCACGACACGACTCATCCGCAGCACCAGGACGACTCCCAGTCCGTCCGTGCAAGAACATCTGCGCCTCGCCGACGGCGAAGATGTCTTCACCGTCGAACGGGTGCGCAGCGCCGATGGCCTACCGATCTCGCTGCACCATTCCTTTGTTCCGTATCGGCTCGCGCCGACCCTCGACCAGCACGATCTGACCTCCCACCAGCTGTGCGTCATCCTCGATGAGCACTACAACCTGGCGATGAAACACGTCGACGAGAAGCTGGAATCGGTATCTGCCACGACTGAGGTCGCACGGCAGCTCAAGCTGAGTCGTGGCGACCCGGTCCTGCTTCTCGAGGACCTCATCTTCGACGCTTCAGGGACTCCGTACGAGTACTCGAAGATTCTGTTCCGCGGTGACAAGGTGCAGATCAGCTTCAGCTTCGATCTGTGACGGCCCAGACGTTACATGGCTGAAACACTCGCGCAACACCTCCGCTAGATTGGCTGGATAGCGTGAACCCGTTCACTGATTCAGCGGGCCGGGAAAGCCCGGTCGTCGAGTTGAAGGAGACCCCATGTTCCAAGGCGCCGATGATCTCTTGGCGTATTTGAAGGACGAGAACGTCGAGAACGTCGACGTCCGTTTCTGCGATCTGCCAGGAGTGATGCAGCACTTCACTGTGCCTGTGGGTTCGTTTGGTCCCGAAGTTTTCGAGGAGGGCCTGGCATTCGACGGCTCGTCCGTGACTGGCTTCCAGGCGATCAACGAGTCGGACATGGCCCTGATGCCCGACCCCACCTCGGCTTACCTGGATGCGTTCCGTAAGTCGAAGACGCTGGTGGTCAACTTCTTCGTGCATGACCCGCTGACGAAGGAGCCCTACAGCCGCGACCCCCGCAACATCGCGCGGAAGGCTCAGGCATACCTCGGCACCACCGGCATCGGCGACACCGCGTACTTCGCTCCCGAGGCCGAGTTCTACGTTTTCGATGACGTGCGTTACGAGACCAACGGGCACAGCGCGTTCTACTCGGTGGACGCGGAGTCGGCCGGCTGGAACAGCGCCCGCGAAGAAGAGCGTGGCAACCTCGGCTACAAGGTCAAGACCAAGGGCGGCTACTTCCCGGTGGCTCCCGCCGATCACTACGGCGATCTGCGCGACGAAATCGTCAAGCACTGTGAAGATGCCGGTCTGATCATTGAGCGCGCTCACCACGAGGTCGGCGCTGCCGGCCAGGCCGAGATCAACTGGCGTTTCGACGAGCTGCTGACCAGCGCCGACAACGTCATGAAGTTCAAGTACCTGGTCAAGAACACTGCATTCGTCAACGGCAAGACCGCGACCTTCATGCCGAAGCCCGTCTTCGGTGACAACGGCTCGGGCATGCACTGCCACCAGTCGATCTGGAACGACGGCAAGCCGCTGTTCTACGACGAGAACGGTTACGCTCAGCTGTCCGACGTGGCCCGTTGGTACATCGGTGGCCTCCTCAAGCACGCTCCGGCGCTGCTGGCCTTCACCAACCCGACCATCAACAGCTTCCACCGTCTGGTGCCGGGCTTCGAAGCCCCGGTGAACCTGGTCTACTCGGCTCGTAACCGCTCGGCCTGCATCCGCATTCCGATCACCGGTTCGAACCCGAAGGCCAAGCGCATCGAGTTCCGCTGCCCCGATCCGTCGGCCAACCCGTACCTGGCCTTCTCCGCACTGCTGCTCGCCGGCATCGACGGCATTCAGAACCGCATCGAGCCGCCGGCTCCGGTCGACAAGGACCTCTACGAACTGCCGCCCGAAGAGCACGCTCAGGTCACCCAGGTTCCGTCCTCGCTGGATGAGGTGCTGGCCGCCCTCGAAGCCGACAAGGACTTCCTGCTGGCCGGAGACGTCTTCACTCCTGACCTCCTGCAGACCTGGATCGATCTGAAGAACGACGAGATCGACGCACTGCGTCAGCGTCCGCATCCCTACGAGTTCGATCTGTACTACCAGATCTGATCATTTGGGCTTGTCACCCCAAGCCGAAATGAACCGGGTCAGTACCTCTTGGAGGTACTGGCCCGGTTCATTTCTTCGGTGCGGATCGATCGCTCACCAGTCGTGCATCGATCCGTCGCGGTCACGAGCGACAGGGAGATAGGCCGACTCGAAAGGGAATCCTGCGGCGGCCTGTTCGTCGAATTCGACGCCCAGCCCCGGGGCCTCTCCCGGCACCAGGTATCCGTCGACGAGTTCGTAGGACACATGGAAGACCTCGCTCACCTCGCGGGGGTATCCCATGTACTCCTGGATCGCGCCAGCCGGATTCGAGATGCCCAGGTGAACCGACGCAGCCATGGTCAGCGGCGAGACATCGGATGGGCCGTGCGGAGCACCCTTCACCTGGTAGAGATTCGCCAGGTCGAAGATGCGTCGCACATGCGAGATACCCCCCGCATGCATGACACAGGTGCGGACATAGTCGATCTTCTGCCCGATGATCAGGTCCTTGCAGTCCCATATCGTGTTGAAGACTTCGCCGATCGCCAGTGGCGTCGTCGTGTGCTGACGCACCAGGTCGAGTGCCTGCTGGTTCTCGGCCGGGGTGACGTCCTCCAACCAGAACAGCCGCAACGGCTCCAGTTCCTTGCCCAGCCGCGCGGCTTCGATCGGCGTCAACCGGTGATGAGCATCGTGCAGCAGCTTCAGCTCGGGCCCGACATGGTCGCGGACCTCGGCGAGCATGACCGGCGCATGCCGCAGATAGGCCTCCGTGTCCCAGACTTCGACGACCGGCTTCGCTCCCCTGGATGCAGGTTCGTAGGCGTCGCGATGGCGCTGCACCCCGTATACCGAATCCAGCCCGGGGACGCCTGATTGCGCACGGATGGCTGTGAAGCCACGCTCCCGGATGGCGTCCACGGATTCCAGCAGTTCGGGAGTCGACCATCCGGTGGCATGGGTGTAGGCGAGGAGCCGGTCTCGTACCTTGCCTCCGAGCAGTTGATAGACCGGCTGGTTGAGCGCCTTGCCTTTGATGTCCCACAGGGCGAGGTCCACCGCGCCGATGGCAGCCATCGTGATCGGCCCCCGGCGCCAGTAGACGCCACGGTAGAGGTACTGCCAGGTGTCCTCGATCCGGTCCGCGTCCAAGCCGACCAGCAGCGGCGCGATGTGATCTCGCAGATACGACGCCACCGCCAATTCGCGTCCGTTGACCGTAGCATCGCCCCACCCGACGATCCCATCATCGGTGGTGACCTTGAGGGTCACGTAGTTGCGGCCCGGGCTGGTAAGCAAAACCTCGGCGCTTCTGATTGTCCTCACTGATCAGCACTCCATCATTCGTGGACGTGCTCGCGGCCACAACGCTCGCGATGCCCGTCGTCCGAATTGCAATAGTAATACCTTAAGCATTCAGACCTCGACGTGGGGGGTCTCAATCCAAGGTCCTGCCCGGGCCACCGATCACCGGTCGGCCGCCCGCCGACGGCCGGCAGGTGACCGACGGCCGGCAGGTGAATGGCCCGGAGCCGCGACGTGCTACTGCCCCAACTCCCGGCGCAGGCCGCCGAGCATGGCAACCGTCGCGTGGAAGGCCGCTTCCCGATCGCCGCCGGCAACCAGCCAGGCCACATGGGCGTGGCCGGTGATCGCCATCAGGGCAGCCTCCCGCGGCATCAGCCCCCAGGCGACGCGTCCGCGCAGTGTTTCGGCCAGCGCGCCCTTCAACGAGACGAAGATCGGATTGCCGCTCGCCTCGAGCAGCAGCGCATGGAATCTGATGTCAGCCTCGAGAAAGTCCTGCGAATCGGCCCGGTCGGCAAGCTGATACAACCGTCTGGCCAGGGCCTTCAGTTCTTCTCGTTGCTCACTGGTGGCCAGGGTAGCCGCGGCCGATGCGGCGACCGGTTCGACGGCGAGCCGCAATTCGGTCAATGCTCGCAGCTCCGCGAGATGACCACCGCCCTGCATCATCCACCGCACCATGCGCGGGTGGAGCGCACTCCATTCGCTCTGCGGCCGGACGACCAGCCCCACCTTGCGGCGGGCTTCCAGCAGTCCGACCGACTCGAGCACCCGCGCGGTCTCCCGCGCCACGGTACGAGAGACGCCGTATTCCTCTTGGATCCAGGTCAAAGTGAGCACCTCGCCGGGCTGAATCTCACCACTCAGAATGTGCTGCGCCACGGATTCAACGATCGCTTGGTGCAGCGTCGGGGCTCCCATACCGTCCTCCTGTCATCACGGCCACGGCGATGCAATACACCACTCAGCCTCTATCACTGGTCATAAGTTCTGACAAGTTGTCTCGCATTTGGTCGCATCAATCGACAGGCCGTCTCCAGAAAATTACCGTTCTCGTGAAGCAACCACCAGTCTGGTCGGGCGCCGGCTGACGAAGCCACTTTCGGCAGCGACACGCTGACGCCCTCCTGTTCACGGCGGTCTTACCCGCGCGGCACTGGTCCAGGCCAAGCGGGCTTGCCGAACCGGCACACCTGGCGCGAGACACCCCATGATGCCTCCTCCACCTCGGGCGACTGATCCGGCGTACCCGAACCCCAAAGGAGGGAATATGGATCAAGAGACGATCCGACGCCTGTCGGATCAGGCAACCCATGTGTTGCTCAACAAGCCCCAGACCATCTCGAGCCGCAAGGGCGGCTGGATGATGATCTCCACGATCCTCATCGAAGCGTGGGATCTCTATGCGATCGCCTTTGTGCTGATCTTCATCAAGAACGAGTTTCAGCCAAATGCCGTTGAGCTGTCCTTGGTTGCCGCGGCGGTCCAGGGCGGCGCGCTGATCGGCGCGCTGATCGGTGGCGTGGTCGCCGATCGACTCGGACGCAAGAAGGTCTTCATCCTGACGATGGTGCTGTTCATCATCCTGGCCATCGCGCAGGGATTCTCCCAGAACATCATCGACCTGATCATCATCAGGCTGCTGATCGGTATTCCGCTGGGCTCGGATATCTCGAACGGCTACGCCTACATCATGGAGTCGATGTCGAAGGGCACCCGCGAGCAGATGGGCTCCCGCTGGCAGTTCATGTTCGGTCTGGGCGAGGTCTTCTCCATCATCGTCATCACGATCCTGTTCGCCACCAACATCTTTAGCGATACCATCCTGTGGCGCGTAGCACTGGCCCTGGGTGCCGTGCCGGCCCTGTTGCTGCTGATCATGCGGCTGGATCTGCCCGAAACACCGCTGTCGCTCATTCAGCGCGGCAAGTTCGTCCAGGCGAAGGCGACCAGCAAGCTGCTGTTCGATGACGACCTCGATATGCTGCCCGACCAGGACGTCAAGATCGAGAAGCCGAAGCTGCACGACTTCTTGAGTGTCATCTGGAGAGATCCGATCAAGAAGCGCGCATCGATCTTCGGCTGGATCTCGAATGCCTGCCAGGGCGCCGAGTTCACCGCCTGGGGCTTCTACCTGCCGTTCATCCTGACCGTCGCCGGCGTTGCGGGAGCCGGCAACATCATCGGATCCAACCTGGTGACCGCGCTGGTCTTCTGCCTGGCGACAGTCTCCGGCTTCGTGGCCCCGCTGATGCTTCCGAAGATCGGCCATCGCGGCCTGTCGATGTGGGGCTTCGGGTTGTCGTTCATCGGTCTGATGATCGGAGCTATCTCGCTGGCCAAGATCGCCCCCTTCGAGGCGCTCAACCAGACTCCGCCGGTGGCCTGGGGGAGCCTGCTCGTGGTCGGTGCCTGCATTTTGATGTGGGGCCACTACTGGGACGCCTCCAACGGCATGACGATCGTCTCAATGGCCGCCCCGGCGCGCTTCAAGGCGACCGCGTCCGGCTTCGGATACGTCTTCGTCAAGGCGGCCTCGTTCTTCGGCGCCTTCGTCTTCCCGGTCCTCACCCAGTACGCAGGCAAGGCCTGGGCCACTGCGGCCGTCGGCATCTTGTCGCTCATCGGCTTCTTCTCGGCGAAGTACATCCTGCCGGAGATGTGGGGCTACGTGGAGACCGAGGAGGTCGGCGGAATCGCTCCTCAGAGCGAAGCCTCGGCAGTCGTGTAACTCTGCCATCTGATCAGTCCGTAGCCAGTGGCGGGCGGCTCCAACCGGGGCTGCCCGCCACTGTATTTCTCCTGAGCCGCGTGTTCTCCCGGGCCGCCCAGCTGATCCGCAGCAAACCGGTCAACCAACCTCACAGCCGGCTCCAGGCGACACCCCGTCCCCGCATTCGTCCGCCAACCCGGCGGCGCTGATCTCGCGCACCTCGGCGGGTGCCAGCGAGTCATGCTCCCAGTCGACATCCCGGTGCCCCCTGCCCGCCAGCACCGTCTGAAGCACGCACAGCGCGTCGCCGTGTCCGACCAGCACGACCGTGCCGCGAGCATCGATGCGTGTTCTCAGCCACGCCAGCAACCGCCGCATGCGTTCATGGACCTGGACGATGGACTCCCCACCGCCCCACGCGACCTCGGAGACATCCAAGCCGGCGGGGGTCGGCAGAGCCCGCAACTCACTGACGGGGCGTCCTTCGAGTTCGCCCAGGCACTGTTCGCGCAGCAGCGGGGTGACGTTGAGCCGAGCCCCCAACCGATCTGCGATTGCCTGTGCTGTCGATGCCGCCCGCACCGCGTCCGAACTGAATAGCTGAACGGGCCCGTCGGCGACCAGGCCCGCCACCGTGGCAGCCGCCGCCTCGGCTTGCAGCCGTCCGAGCTCGGTGAGCGGCGCCGGCAACGACTGCCCCAATACCAGATGGTCTCGGTTGGCGGTCGATTCCCCATGCCGCACGATCAGCAAGCGCATGTGCCCACCCTAGTGATCCTCGCGTCTTCCGAGCCCGATCGGCACAACAGGCTCATAGGCAACACACAGATGCGTCATCGATGGAACCAAACTTCGCCTGACTGAATGGTTAACACAAGATGACATGACCCGAAAGGTCCCACCATGAATCCGTATCTGATGCTCGCCGATATCGTGGCCATCACCTTGCTGATGCTCGTCTTCTACGTGCCTCGCAAGGGTCGCCGTGAACTGGTCTCCAGCTTCCTGGTCACCAACGTCGGCGTCCTCGCCCTCGCAACCGCGATGTCGGTCGGGACGATTGCAGCGGGTCTTGGCCTCGGTCTGTTCGGTGTGCTGTCCATCATTCGGCTCCGCTCCGAAGAGCTGAGCCACCGCGAAATCGCCTACTATTTCGCTGCCTTGAGCCTGGGCTTGCTGGGCGGCCTTGAGGGGCTGCCGTTGTTGTGGAGCATCGGCCTGATGGCCCTGGTGCTGCTGGCCATCGCGATCGGCGACCATCCTCGTGTCACCGCGCATACCAGGAGCGCAGAACTGATCATCGACCAGGCCATCACCGACCCCGCCGCTCTCGAACGGCGGACCTCGGAGTTGCTCGGCGGCGTCGTCACCGACCTCGTCATCCGCCGCGTGGACTTGATCAACGACTCCACCACGGTCCAGGTTCGCTACCGTCTGCTCACCACGAATGACACCACTGCGGGCAACCAGCTCGACAAGCCGAATACCTATCAAGGCCCTTTCGAGCCCGCCATGCGGGCCACCGGAAACCGTGAGCCGCTGCGATGACCGCGACGATCAGCCTCGAAGAACTCAACGAGCAAAGCGCCCTGCTCGACCGGGTGGATCGCAAGTACCTCATCAAGACCTCCGATCTGCCGGTGATCTGGAACAACCTCGATGATTGCTCCCGGGTTCTGGACATCAACGGGCTCACCTGGTTCGGCTACCACTCGGTCTACTACGACACTCCCGAGTTGGACTGCTATGCCGATGCCGGCATCGGACGACGCCGCCGCTTCAAGGTCCGCACCCGTGCTTATCTGTCCAGCGACGAGCACTGGCTCGAAGTCAAGACTCGCGGGCCACGCGGCACCACCATCAAGGACCGGCTGGCCCGCACCGGCGACTCCGGCTCGCTCTCCAGCGCCGAACGGCACTGGATCGGTCAAACGCTCTTGTTCCGCGGCATCACCCATGCCCCCGTCGAGACCCTGCAACCAACCGTGACCACGGACTACTCACGCCGCACGATACAGATCTGTCCCGCGGATGCACCCGTCTCGCGGCTCACCATCGATGTCGGACTGACCTGTTCAACTCCGGACGACAACGCCGAATCGGTCAGTTTCGACGAGTACACCATCGTCGAAACCAAGGGCTCGCCGCGGCCATCACGGGCCGACCGGCAGCTGTGGACGATGGGTCACCGACCCCTTCGGGTCAGCAAATTCGGAATCGGGGTCGCACTGCTCAACCCGGAACTGCCCGACTACAAGTGGCACCGCATCATCAAGCACGAGTTCGCCGCCTAAACCCACCCGATCGTCAGGACAACACAATGAATCATTCGAAGATCACCACATCGATTGTCGGCTTCGCCTTGGCCGGGCTCACCCTGGCCGGCTGCGGTTCGTCCGATCTCACCGCGACTGGCTCCAGCGCCAGTTCGGTCAACAGCTCGAGCTCGACCTCGTCCAGCACCGCGACCACCGTCGACTACACCCAATACGCTGACGTGCTCTCCGATAACAAGGAATCGCACGCCGACTCCAACGATGCCGACTACGACGCCTCCAAGGCGACGACGATCACGCTGGCCGATGACGACGTCACCATCAGCGAGCCCGGCACCTACATCCTCAGCGGCACCCTGACCGATCACAGTGTCACGATCGACTCGTCGGCAGACGGCAAAGTCAAGCTCGTGCTCGACAACGTCACCATGACGTCGTCGGTGAACTCGCCGATCATCGTGACTGCCGCCGACGAGGTCGTGATCATCCTGGCCGACGGATCCACCAATACCGTCACCGACACCTCGGCGCACAGTGCTGCCGAATCCGACTCCGATGCGCCGAACGCTGCGATCTTCTCGATGGACGATCTCACCATCGGCGGCAACGGTGCCCTCACGGTCACCTCCACCGCCAGCGGGGTCGACGGCATCGCCAGCAAGGATGGCCTGGTCATCCTCGCCGGTGACATCACCGTGGACGCAGCAGATGACGGTATCCGCGGCAAGGACTACCTCATCGTCGAAGGCGGCACCATCAGCGTGAAGTCCGCCCAGGACGGCCTGAAATCCACGAATGAGGACGACGACACCGTCGGTTACGTCTACGTGAGCGGTGGCACCGTCACCATCGATGCCGGAGACGACGGCGCACACGCGGAAGGTGACCTGCTGGTCTCCGGCGGGAACCTGACGATCACCAACTCCTACGAAGGCCTCGAGGGAGCAAACATCGTCATCGCGGGCGGGGTCGTGGATGTGACCTCCAGCGATGATGGCCTCAACGCCACGCAGGGCACATCCAACGATTCGGCGCAGCCGGCTGACCAAGCCGGTGACACTGGTCCTGCCCAGGGCGGCGCGATGCCTCAGGGTGGCCCGATGGCCGATGGCCAGGCCCAGGGCGGCATGGCGGGTGGCATGGGTGAGTCCAGCGACGGCTCCCAACTGATCATCACCGGCGGCGAGATCACCGTCAACGCCGAGGGCGATGGCATCGACTCCAATGGCACCGTCACGATGAGCGGCGGCACGGCGATCGTCCACGGCCCCACCAAGAGCGGCAACGGCGCTCTCGACACCACGTCCTTCGATATCTCGGGTGGCACACTGATCGCGGCCGGCAGCACCGGCATGGTGGTCACTCCCACGACCACAAGTGCCCAGGGCTGGGTGAGCGTGAATCAGACGTTGACCAGTGGACAAACCGTCGAGCTACTCGATGGTGACACTGTGCTGGCCACATTCACCGCGGTCAAGGACGCCGGCAACATCGTCATCTCGGTGCCGGGAATCGTCAGCGGTTCGTCCTACACGGTTCGGGTCGACGATTCTGACGCGGGCAGCGTCACTGCGGACCAAGCGTCCGCCGGCGGCGGAATGGGTCGGGCCGGCGACCAGTCCTGGCAGCGATGACCGACGGCCGGCCCAAGGTATCGCGGCGAGCCGTGCTGCTCGGCGGGCTGACGGCGCTGGCCGCTACCGGCACCGCCAGCGCCTGGGCGCTCGATCGGTTCGTGATCGAGCATGCCCAGGTCACCGGGGTCTCGCAACTGGACTCCTCGGCCTCTCCCGACGACAACGCGTTGGCAGACCCGAAGGTCACCATCACCACCTGGACGACAGGCGCCGACGACGACCTGGTCACCGGCTACATCGCCGACATCAGCACGGCGGACGCTCGCCAGATCCGAACCGCATTCGCCGACGACACCTACGGCGAGAACATCATCGAAAACCCCTCGGTGATCGCCGCCCGCGTCGGGGCGGCCCTGGCCATCAACGGCGACTACTACGGATTCCGCAGCGAAGGCATCGTCATCCGCGACGGCATCGCCTTCCGCGACAAGGGCACCCGCGATGGACTGGCGCTATATTCCGACGGGCAACTGAGGGTGTACGACGAAACCACGATCAGCGCTCAGGAGCTCGTCGATGCCGGCGTCTGGCAGACCTGGTCGTTCGGTCCCGGGTTGATCATCGACGGACAGATCCAAGCCGGCATCGACGACGTGGAGATCGACACAAACGTCGGCAACCACTCGATCCAGGGCGAACAGCCGCGCACCGCGATCGCGATGATCGAACCGAACCACTACCTGTTCGCCGTGATCGATGGACGCTCGCCGGGCTACAGCCGCGGGGTCACCATGACCGGACTCGCTCAGCTTCTCGCCGGTCTGGGTGCTCAGGTGGCCTACAACCTGGACGGCGGCGGCTCATCGACGATGGTCCATGACGGCCAGCTGGTCAACAACCCCCTCGGCCAGGGCAAGGAACGCGGCACCAGCGACATCATCTGGACCACCGGAGGCTAGCAGCCGTGGCCATGGTCATCCTCATACCCAGCTACGAGCCCGATCGCAGACTACTGACCCTCCTGACCCACCTGTCCGGTCAGCAGATCGTCATCGTGGACGACGGCTCGAGCCAGCGCTACGCCCACTGGTTCGCCGCAGCCGAACGTCTCGGTTGCACCGTCATCCATCACCGGATCAACCGAGGTAAAGGCAAGGCACTGCGTACCGGGTTCGAGTACATCGCCCGGCACTTTCCGGGCGAGCCGGTGGTCTGCGCCGACGGCGATGGTCAACACACACCGGCCGACATAACCAAGGTCGCCGATGCCCTCGACGACGGCGACCCCAACATGGTGCTGGGTGTGCGGGAATTCTCCGGCAAGGTCCCGCTGCGGTCACGGATCGGCAATGCCGCAACGAGATCGCTCTTCCGGGCAGCAACCGGACTGGCGATCAGCGACACCCAGACAGGGCTGCGCGCCTATCCCGCACGAATGCTCAGCTGGCTGTGCACGATCGACGGCGACCGGTTCGACTATGAGCTCATCCTCCTGGTGAGGGCGAGCCAGCAGGGGATGCGCGTCCGGCAGGTACCCATCAAGACCGTCTACGAGGACGGCAACGCGTCCAGCCATTTCCGGCCGGTCCGAGATTCCTGGCTCATCTACCGCCCCTTGCTGGGATTCATCGGCAGTTCGCTGCTGGGCTTCGGCATCGACTGCGCGATGCTCGCGCTGCTGCTGGCCGGCACCGGTGTGCTGACCCTGTCGGTGATCGGCGCCCGGCTGGTCAGCGCGACAGTCAACTACACGGTCAACCGCCGCTACGTCTTCGCCGCTCAAGCGCCCCTTGCGGTGCGCCAGACACTCCCCGGCTATGCCGCGCTGGCCGTCGTCGTCCTGATCGGCAACCTCGTCCTGATGTGGACGCTCACCCCGCTCACCGGCGCAGCAGTCGCGAAGATCGTTACTGAGGTGTCCTTACTTACTGTCAGCTATGTCGTCCAATCCACCCGGGTATTCGCGCATCGCCACCGAGCCCAGCACGAGGACACCGCACCGGCGCCCGACGATTCCGACGCTGTGCAAAAATTAGGCGTCCGCTGACAAGACCCCTGGAAGGACGATGATGACCATCGATCCTGGTTCGCTGCTGGGCAGAACCATTTCATCCATCACCCCCACCGACTCCAAAGCGCTCGCAGCCGCCGAGGACCGACAGTGTCAGTTGACCAAGCCACCGGGATCCCTGGGACTGCTGGAAGTCATCGGCTGCCAGCTGAGTGCGATCTGTGGCCAGGTACCGCCACCGGTACCCACTCATCCGGTATTGGCAGTCTTCGCGGGCGACCACGGAGTCTACGAGCAGAACATCACCTGCTGGCCGCAAGAGGTCACCGTGCAGATGCTCATCAACATGTGCTACGGCGGCGCGTCCATCAATGCGTTGGCGCCCGAGACCGGCACCCAGATCTGGCCGGTCGACATCGGGTTGGCCAACGGTGTGCCGGATGCTCCGGGGCTGCGCCGCCTGCGGGTGCGCAGCGGTACCGCTGACTTCACCCAGACCTCCGCGATGACTCGGGAGGAAGCTCAGCGCGCGATCGAGGTGGGCATTGCCCTGGCCGACCAGGCCGTCGCCGGCGGCGCAGACGTGCTGTTGACCGGCGAAGTCGGGCTCGGAAATACCACCTCGGCGTCGGCGCTGATCGCGGCGATGACCGGTACCGACCCCCAGCTGACCACCGGACGCGGCGCCGGCTCCGATGACGTCATGCTGCAGCGCAAGGTCGATGTCGTTCGCCGCGGCATCGCCCTGCACGATCCCGATCCGTCCGATCCGCTCGGCGTGCTGGCCGCGCTGGGCGGCCTCGAGCTGGCAGGCATGGCCGGCTTCATGCTCGGGGGCGCGGCCCACCGAGTCCCGGTGATTCTCGACGGCGTGCTCAGCTGCTCCGCGGCGCTGGTGGCCACCGGTCTGCAGCCCGATCTCATCGGTTATCTGTTCGCAGGTCACCTCGGTGACGAGCCGGGCATCAAGGTAGCGCTCGAGGCGCTGGGGCTGCCGGCTCTGTGCGATCTCGAGCTGCGGCTCGGTGAAGGTAGCGGCGCCCTGATGGCGCTGCCGATCATCCGCGGTGCCGCCCGGGTGCTGCGCGACATGGCCACCTTCGCCGACGCCGGGGTGTCCGGCAAGGTGGACGAGTGAGCGAGCCTCGGATCGCGCGACTGCTGGTGCTGGGCGGTGCCCGCTCGGGCAAGTCGACCTTCGCCGAACAGCACTTCGCGCATGCCCCGGCCGTCGACTACCTCGCCACGTCGCAGGTGCGCGACGACGATCCCGAATGGGTCGAACGCGTCCGCGTACACCGGCGGCGGCGCCCCTCGCACTGGACGACCATCGAGACCCTTGAGCTCGCCGGCGAACTGTCGCGGGAGACCACCACACCGTTGCTCATCGACTGCATGACCGTCTGGCTGACTCGCCAGATGGATCTGGCGGGAATCTGGGATGAACGGCCGGGTTGCGATGAGGCCCTGAAGACCGCCGTCGAGGAGGCCGTCGGGGCGTTCGCTCGCGCGACCAGGCCCGTGGTCGCGGTCAGCAACGAGGTCGGGCAGGGCCTGGTGCCTGCTGAGGCGGGCAGCCGGCGCTTCCGCGACGAAATGGGCGTGCTCAACATGCGCTTGGCCGAGGTCGTGGACGAGGTCTGGTTCTGCACCGCCGGTATTCCGGCCAGGCTGAAGTGAGCGGCGCCACAGGTGCGGCACCCCGCCGGTCCGGTCTGGTACTGGCGGCGGGATTCTTCAGCATCATCCCGATGCCGGCGTTCACTGAGATCGGCGAGAACGAAACCCGCCGGGCTTTGCGCTGGTTTCCCACCCTGGGCGCGCTTTTCGGATTGGCGGCAGGTCTGGCCGGTGCCGCGACGCTGCTAGTGAGTGGGGCTCACTTACTGGCAGCTGTCATCGTGCTCCTTATCTGGCAGGCATTGGCCGGCGCGATGCATCTGGACGGCCTGGCCGACTGCTTCGATGGGCTGGCTGCCTTGGGCAGTCGCAAAGAAGGACGTGACGCCGCCCGCGCGCTGGAGATCATGCGCACCCCCGACACCGGTGCCATGGGTGTCGCAGCAATCGTCCTGGTCTTGTTGGTGCAGGTCGGCGCCTTGTCGGCAGCCCCCGATGCACGCACCCTGCTCGTGCTGGCGATTCTCGCTCCGGCCGTCGGGCGGGCCGCGATCCTGATCGCCTCCCGCCCCGGTGTGCCCGCTGCCCGCAAAGGTGGCTTCGGGGCGCTGTTCCACGAGGTGACGCCGCCCACCCAGATCGCCATCCAGATGCTGCTGATCGCCGCAGTCGCTGTCGGCTTGGGCTGGTGGGCAGCCGGATGGGTCGGCGCCATCGGGCTGGGCTGCTCACTGGCGATCGCCGTGCTGGTCTCATTGGTCTGGGTGCACCGGCTGGTCGGCGCCTTCGGCGGGCTGAGCGGTGACATGTTCGGCGCCATCATCGAGGTCACCACGGCAGTCTGCGCACTGGCCGGTTCGCTCGCGCTGTCCGCCGCCTTCCGAGTCGCCGCATTCTGATGCGCCGCGACACCGGATCGTCCCTGCGGAGCGGTGTGGTCAGAACAAGCGGCTGGCCAGGCCCGCGGGAAGATTGCGGTAGACCGCCATCAGCGGCCCGAAACCGGCGGGCACACGGATCATCGCCTTGCCCCGTCGCATCGCCTCCACGGTGGCCCGCGCCACCTGCTGCGGAGTGACCGACATCGGCACCCGCCTGCGGCCGGCGGTCATGCGTCCATTCACTGCCCCTGGACGAACCACCAGCACGTTCACCCCGGAGTCCTTGAGGGCCACCCCAAGCTGCAGATAGTAGCCGTCCATGCCCGCCTTCGACGAGCCGTAGACGAAGTTCGAGCGCCGGGTGCGCTCCCCCGCCACCGAGCTCAATGCGATGATCTGGCCGTGGCCCTGCGCACGCATCTGCTGAGCGAGCAGGGCGCCCACACTGAGTGCACCGACGTAGTTGGTCTGGGCGAGCCGCACCGTCGCCGCATGATCGAGCCAGGTCGTGGGGTCGTCCAGCACGCCGAAAGCCACGATCGCCACGTCCACCGGCTGGTCGAAGGCCGCCTGAATGACCGCCGGGTGCCCGGCGGGATCGGCAGCATCGAAGTCCAGCCATCGCACCGAGGCCGCGCCGGCTTCCCGGATGGATTCGATGGCTGCTTCCCGATGCCGGGAGCCGGGACGGCCGGCCAGCACGACATCTGCAGGCTGGTCGGCCATCAGTTCGCCGACGATTGCCAAGCCGAGCTCGCTGGCCCCGCCGAGCAACAGGATTCTCATCGATTCAGGCCCCAGAAAAGGCGCCCCACTACCTGAGATGCGTGCCTGGCAGCCTTCGCCCAGGCATCCATGAGCTGTGACGCCTGGGCGTGCTCGTAGCCGAGCAGGGTCGCCACCGAGGCTGTCTCCCGCGGATCGGAGGGCAACAGATCAGAGGGTCGTCCCCGCACCAGCATGGCCTTGTTTCGCAGCTGGCTGGCCAACTGCCAGGCCACCGACAGCGCCTCGGCATCGGTGTCGCTGATCAGCATCGTCTTCCGGGCGACCTCCAGTGCGTCCTGGGTCCCGGGCACCCGCAGCTTCGGCATCTGGCCCGCATGCTGCAACTGCAGCAACTGCACGGTCCACTCGATGTCGCTCAACCCACCCGGCCCGAGCTTGAGATTCTCGGTCGCGGCGCCGCGGCGGGTCCGCTCGCGCTCCATGCGTCCCTTGAGCTGGCGGATCGCGGCGACCTGGGTGGGATTGATGCCGTCGGCGGGGTATCGGCGGAAGGTGATGCCCTCCAGCAGCCGATCGACCAGCTCGCGATCGCCCGCCCCGAAGCTCGCGCGCAGCAGAGCCTGAGACTCCCAGGTGTCGCTCCAGCGCCGGTAGTAGCTCAGATAGCTGCCGAGCCGGCGGACCATCGGGCCGTTGCGTCCGTCCGGGCGAAGATCGGCGTCGATGACCAGCGCGGGTTCGGGACCGGGACCCCACAGCAGCGCCCGCATCCGGGCGATGACTTTCTCGGCCCAGGCCAGGTCGTCGGGCTCGCACTCGTCACCGACGACGAACATCGCATCACCGTCGGATGAGTAGCCCATCTCGCCGCCGCCCCAGCTGCCCATGGCCACGATGCCGATCGGTACCCGCGGTCCGTCTGCGCCCATCGCGATGCGCAGGGCGGCGTCCACGCTCGCCCCCGTGAGATCGCTGAGGCCACGCCCGACATCGGCGAGTTCCATGGTGCCGAGCACATCGCCGGCTGCGAGCCGGAACAGCTCCCGCAGTCGCAAGGACCGGACCGCGTTGATCGCCGGTTCGGGTGATTCGCTGTGCCGTTCGACGATCTTGAGCATCGAATCGTTGAGATCCTCGCGGCTTCGCGGCTTACTGATCTCGTCGCTGACCAGAAGTTGAGCAACCGCCGGATCGCGGCGCAGCAGATCGCTGATGTACCGGCTGGTCGACAAGATCTTCGCCAGCCGCTCGGCCATCCACCCTTCATCGCGCAGCGCCCGCATGTACCACGAGGTGGAGCTCATCTCTTCGGACAGTCTGCGGAAGCTGAGCAGTCCGAGGTCGGGGTTGGGGCCGTCGCTGAACCAGCCGAGCATCGCGGGCATCAGCTGCCGCTGAATCTCCGCGGTCCGGTTGAGACCGGTGGTGAGCGCCTCGATATGGCGCAGCGCCGCGCGTGGATCGCTGAAGCCGAGCGCCCGCAGCCGGTCGGAGGCCGCTTCGGGGGAAAGCTTCAGCTCATCGCTCGACAGCTTGCTGACCGCCTCGAGCAGCGGTGAATAGAAGACCCGCTGCTGCAGCCGCTTGACGTGCCGGGCCACGTGACGCCACAGATCCCACAGTTTCTCGCCGTCATCGAGGCCCATCTGGCGGGCCAACCGCCGCAAGTCCGTGGGATCGTCGGGCATCAGGTGGGTGCGACGCAGCCGGAAGAGCTGTTCGCGGTGCTCCAGGACCCGCATGAAACGGTAGGACTCGTCCAGGTTGGTGCCGTCGGCGCGCCCGATATACCCGTGTTCGACCAGGCGTGCCAGCGACGGCAGGGTCGCGGTGGTGCGTAGCCGCTCGTCGGCGCGTCCATGCACCAACTGCAGCACCTGGACGCTGAACTCCACATCGCGCAGGCCGCCCGCCCCCAGCTTGATCTCGCGGTCGCGTTCGCGGGCCGGGATCAGGTTGACCACCCGCTGGCGCATCGCCTGAGTCTCGGTCATGTAGTTCGGCTGGCCGCCGACCTGCCAGACCATCGGCGAGACCATGTCGACGAAGTCCTGCGCGAGTTGCAGATCACCGGCCATCGGCCGGGCCTTGAGCATCGCCTGGAACTCCCAGTTCTTCGCCCATTTCTCGTAGTAGAACCGGTGCGAAGCGAGAGTCCGGACGAGCGGTCCGGCGTTCCCGTCGGGACGCAGGGCCGCGTCCACCTGCCAGATCGTGCCCGCCCCGGAATGTGCCGAACACACGCGAGTCATCGCGGCTGCCAGTTTCGTGCCGATCTGCATGGCGTCCTCGACGCCGAGCTGGTCGTCAGCCGGCTCGGCGACATAGAGCACATCGATATCGGACAGGTAGTTCAACTCGCGTGCGCCGCATTTGCCCAGCCCCACCACCCCGAGCCGGGTCTTCTCCTGGCCGGGCACCTGAGAACGGGCGCACGCCAGCGCCAGACCCATGACCGCGTCGGCCAGATCAGCCAGCTCGCCGGCCACATCGTCCACGATCTCGACAGGTCGTGGATGGCAGAGATCGCGAGTGGCGATCCGCAGCAGCTGGTACTTGTTCGCCAGCCGCAGCCGATCGGGGGCCGCCGGGTCGTCCACGATCAGATCGTCCGCCCAACTGCCCGCGCCCACGACAGCCTCCAGCATCGCGGCCCGAAGGTCGGCGGCCTTGAGCCGGCGCGGAGGAGTCCGGATGACCTGCGTAGCGCCGGGATGAGCTCGGACGAACTGATTGAGGGCCTGGCTGCCGCCCAGCACGGTTACCAGGCGCACCAGCCAGTCTTCGTCGATGAAGATCTCGCCGGCCAGATCAGTGGCAGACTCGTCGAGCGCGGAGATGCCTTGCAGTGCCAGATCGGGATCGGCGGCGCCGGCCAAGATGTCGAGCAGTCCATCGGGATCGGTGCACGCCGGATGCCGAGCGACGATGGCGTCCACCATCTGCTGCGCGCGGCTTGCGTCGCTGAAGCCGCGCCGGGCGAGGTCACCGACCGCGGTGCTGGTGCGTCCGCTCATGGTTCATCAGCCTAGTCGCTAGTATCAGCAATGAGTGGTCATCTGTTCGTCACTGGCACGTCACCTGAGGATCGAATTCGATGCCTACGCTGTGAGGGGTGGAGGACTTGGTAGAGCGTGCTCATCGCTCGATGGCTCGGATCTACGCTGCCCTCCTGTCGCAATTGGACGCACTGGTCGCCCCGCCCGGCCAGCTCTCGCGATATGGCCTCGGGCGCCTGATGCACCTGGTGAACGACACCTTGGTGACCTTGGATTCGCCGGCTGTCAGCACGCCGATGTCGTTGAGCGATCATCTGCTGGAGCGATCGCGTGCTGCCGACGATGTCGCCGAGAAGGTGAGCGGCATCATGGGCGATGAGACCGCTGCCACACTGGCACGCCAACTGGAACCGCTGACCTGCGAGCTGTCCGACGCACTGAGCCGCCTGCCGCTGCCGGACACCGTGGCCAGCCGCTTCGGCACGGTTCGGCTGACCGACTATCTGCGCGCGAATGTCATCATGGTGGTCGATCTGGCGCTGGAGGAACTCGCCACAGCCGAACGGGCCGCGATGACCGAATCGGTGCGAGCACTCACCCAGGTGCTGACCGAGCGCTATCCGGGACGCACTATCGAGGTCCGCATTCCGCCCTACGCGGCGGTCCAGGTGGGAGCGCTGAGCGCGGGGCCATCACACACTCGCGGCACACCACCGAATGTGGTGGAGTTCGCGCCCGAGACCTTCTGGGAACTGGCGACCGGACGACAGAGCTGGCAACGCGCCGCGGCCAGTGGCACCCTGACCTTCTCCGGCGTGCACGCCGGAGAGACGGCCAGGATGTTCCCGATCGTCAAGATCCGCTGAACTCACAGCTTCGGCAGCAGCGTCCTCAGTTCCCAGGGAGTGACCTCGCGGCGGTAGGAGTCGAATTCGGCCCGCTTGTTGCGCAAGAAGAAGTCGAAGACGTGTTCGCCGAGGGTCTCGGCGACCAGTTCGCTGGACTCCATGAGCTCGACAGCACCCTCCAGATTGCGTGGCAGAGAGGCGATGCCCAGCGCAGCGTGCTCACGCTCGGAGAGCGACCAGACATCGTCCTCGGCCTCGCGTGGCAGCGGCAGCTCCTTCTCGATTCCGTCCAGACCGGCGTTCAGCAGCAGCGCGTAGGCGAGATAGGGATTGCAGGCCGAGTCCATGGCCCGGTATTCGACACGGGCGGAGCTGGCCTTGTCGGGCTTGAACAGCGGGACCCGGACCAGCGCCGACCGGTTGTTGCGTCCCCAGCACACATAGCTGGGAGCCTCACCGCCCCAGGCGAGCCGCTTGTAGGAGTTCACCCACTGATTGGTCACCGCGGTGATCTCGGCCGCGTGCGCCAGCAGTCCGGCGATGAAGTGCTTGCCGATCTTGCTCATCCGGAGTTCGTCGGTGGCGTCGTAGAAGGCGTTCTGGTCGCCTTCGAACAGGCTCATATGGGTGTGCATGCCCGAACCCGCATGGTCGGTGAACGGCTTCGGCATGAAGGACGCCCGGATGCCCTGGGCGATGGCGACCTCTTTCAGCACCACCTTGAAGGTCATGATGTTGTCGGCCATCGCCAGCGCGTCCGCGTACCGCAGATCGATTTCGTGCTGACCGGGGGCCGCCTCGTGATGGCTGAACTCGACCGAGATACCCATCTGCTCGAGGATGTTGATGGCATCGCGACGGAAGTCGGTGCCCTCGTCCATGGTGTTGTGGTCGAAGTAGCCGCCGGTGTCCAAAGCGATCGGCTCGACACCGGGCTGCAGCGGGGTGCGGAGCAGGAAGAACTCAATCTCGGGGTGGGTGTAGAACGTGAAGCCCATGTCGGCGGCGCGCTTGAGCGCGCGCTTGAGGACGTGCCGAGGATCGGCCATCGCCGGGGATCCGTCGGGCATCGAGATGTCGCAGAACATCCGGGCAGTACCCGCCTGGGTGCGCCACGGCAGCAACTGGAAGGTTCCCGGGTCGGGATGGGCGATCATGTCCGCTTCGTAGATGCGGGCATAGCCCTCGATCGCCGAGCCGTCGAAGCCGATGCCTTCCACCAAGGCGCCTTCGAGTTCGGCAGGGGCGATGGCGACTGACTTGAGGTAACCGAGCACGTCGGTGAACCAAAGGCGGATGAACTTGACGTTGCGCTCCTCGACAGCGCGCAGAACGAACTCGGTCTGACGATCCATAGCCTTAAGTCTGCCAGCATCCGTGCCAGATCGCGCGAGGAGCCGACTGGAGACGGCAACACGATCGTGCGGTTGTCACGACAATCACGTTCCGAGATCCACATAGACTGCATGGCATGTCTATGCCTGGTTGGTACCCCGATCCCGCTGGCGGTCAGGGCCGCTTCCGCTACTGGAACGGCTCGGCTTGGTCCAACGAGACGACGGCCAATCCTTCCGACCCGGCTCCGAGCACCGGCGGGGGCGGCGGACGCTCCTCGGGTCGTGACCGGACATTCCTGATCATCGGCGCAATCGCGGTGGTCACGGTGCTGATCATCGCCTGGTTCGTCTTCGGCAACCGGACCGGCGGATTCGGGGGCAACGTGCCGGAGGACACCAACTCGTCCACCCCGACGGTCAGTGGCTGGGATGAGACCTCATCGCCGACACCGCCGCCAACCACGGCCGCGAGCACCATCGACTGCCCGATCACGGCGAACAAGGACCAGACCAGGCAGAGCAATGACGGCCGGCTGCGCGGGGGCGGCATCTCGGTGCAACGAATCGCCGGGTGGGACGACTACTCCATGTATCTGCAGTGGGTCTCCGATCTGCATACCCAGGAAGATTTCGTGCGCACCGGCTGGATGAGCAATGTCGCAGTCGGTCAATTGAATTACGAGGATGGCTTCGACAGCCCTCAGATCTCTGCCCGGCAATCGATGGAATGCTACGCATCGTCGGGCTACTACCTGAACTTCACCGAACGAATCGACCTGGTCGACGAAGCGACGACCATCAGCGGACACTCCGCCTGGCATATGCGCTCCGAGGTACGTATCGCATCACCGGATATGCCCGAGATCGAGGGCGATGTGGTCGACATCTATGTCGTGGACATCGGCCAGGCCAACCGGATGGGCATTTTCTTCTCCTCGGTGACCATCGGTGACGATGCCCGCCAACGGCTCGTGGACGACTGCATCGCCTCGCTCAGGGTCGACTGAGCCGGGCAGTTACCGGGGCGCCTAGAATCGGCTAGGTGAGTCAACCAATCAGACCGTACCCGATCAGCCCGATGCGTCACGTTCCTGCCAGCGTGCCGAAACCCCCGTATGCCGGGGTGATGGCGGCTGAGCAGTACCACGGTTCTCACGTGCAGACCCCGGAGGTCATCGAAGCGATGCGGCTCGCCGGCCGGATCGCCGCCGATTCGATCCTGGTCGCCGCCGCGGAGATCCGTCCCGGGGTGACCACTGATCATCTGGATGCGGTCGCTCATGAGTACCTGTGCGACCACGGCGCCTACCCGGCGTCCCTGAACTACCGCGGATATCCGAAGAGCATCTGCACTTCGGTCAACGAGGTCATCTGCCACGGCATCCCGGACGGCCGGCCGCTCGAGGAGGGCGATCTGGTCAAGATCGACTCGACCTCTTATATCAATGGCGTGCACGGCGACAACTGCGCAACATTCTTCGTGGGCGAGGTCTCCGACGAGGCCCGGCTGCTCACCGAACGCACCCGGGAGGCGATGTACCGGGGCATCAAGGCGGTCAAGCCCGGGCGTCCGCTGTCGGTGATCGGCCGAGTCATTCAGGCCTACGCCAAGCGTTTCGGGTACGGAGTGGTGCGCGAGTACACCGGTCATGGTGTGCACACCGCGTTTCATTCGGGGCTGATCGTGCTGCACTACGACGAGCCGATGCTGAACACGATCATGGAGCCCGGGATGACCTTCACGATCGAGCCGATGCTGACACTGGGCAGCGCCCGCACCAAGCAGTGGGACGACGGCTGGACCGTGGTGACCCAGGACGGCTCCTGGTGCGCACAGTTCGAGCAGACCCTGGTGGTCACCGACACCGGCACGGAGATCCTCACCGTGCCGAGCAGCGGCGAGCTGATCCTCGGCGGCAAGGTTCCGCAGAGCGTCACCAACTGATTCCGAGCACCCCGGGCGATCGAGATGAGCCCCCAGCGGCCACCACGCCGTCGGCGCCGCCGATGGCTGGTGGCCGTTGCTGTTGTGCTGGTGCTGCTGGCCAATCTCGCATTCAACCCGTGGTTTGCCCGCTGGCGATCGCTGGCGCTGATGGCTGGCTACGACCAGGTCTACGAGCGCGATTCGGTGCCTCACGATGCCGGGGTCCGAGCCGAGATGCCGCTGGCCGGCACCGGCCTGTATCCCCGGATGATCACCTTCAACGCGGATTCGGCAATGTCTGCCTGGCTGGGCTCCGACGTGCGGTTCACGGTCGATTTCACCTTCGCCGATTTCGAACCGTGGCGCGGATACAGCGCGATCTTCGATCCGGACGATCCGTTGCACGGCGCCTATGTCGGCGCCTATTACGTGCAGGGTCTGGGGCGGGAGCTGACCGATGCCGAGGTCACGCGGGTCGCGGAGTTCGATCAGCGCGGGTTTGCGCTGCCCGCGCTGGGCCTGGGTTTTGCCGAGAGCCAGTTCGATGTACTGAGCTCGGACGCCGCGTCGGTGTCGTTCGCCGGCCGTGATTGGACGAGTTACCAGGCAGCGGTGTTGACGAACTGCCCCGAGCACACCCCCGACGGGTTCTTGGCCTCGTATCTGCAGTTCGGGACACCCCCGGCCGCCGACCAGCAGTATCCGGCCTGTCGGATGGCTGCGCAGATCGATGTCACCTATCTGCCCGCCGAAGACCTGACGATCGGGCTGTATGTGATGACGACCAGCGAGCAAGAGACGGCCGCGCTACGTGATCAGGTGAGTTTGCGGACCGAGATCATTCAGCACTGAGCCGGGCCCGCGCCGCGCGGCGGCCGGCCCATCGTCCCCAGATGATCACGGCGACGCTGAGCACGATCATGAGCACCAGAATCGCGAACGCATTGCGCATGAACAGTGATTCCGGCAGGTAATTGATGATGGGGTCGGTGCGCGGGTCGAAAATCCACAGATCGTTGTCGAAGAACAGTTCGTGAAAGACCACGAACGACCGGTCGAAATTGATCATCAGAGGAATCGCTATCAGCAGCGGCGAGGCCAGCGTGATGATGCCGCCGGCGATCAAGAACCCGGACGAACGATGCCTGCGCCACAGCCAGATGCCCAGGACCAGCGCGATGACAAGGCAGATCAGCCCCGCCTGCACGAAGACCTGGAAGAGGTCTTTGGCATCGGCGAAGTGCTGGCGTCCGGAATCGGACATCGGCAAGGTGTCGAGCCGGAGTTCGCTCACCCAGGGGAAGAGGCTGTAATGCACCACCCGGTCGTAGTTGGCCTGCATCTGGGCCGCAGTGAGGTCGTAGTTGTTGACCAGGCCCGCCGAGAACCAGGGATAGGTGAACGTCGCGGCGAGGACTGCGGTCACCGAATTGCCCAAGATGGCTCCCGCAACGGCCACCGATGCCAGCACGCTGGCTGCTCGTTTCATGCAGGCGAGACTAGCGCGACTGCGTGAGTGGGCGTGGCAGGCTGGAATCCATGCACAACCCTGTTTTCGGTCAACTCGATCCGTTGCCCGCCATTGAGCACCCGGAGCTTCTCGCGCCGGCCACGTTTCGCGCGGTGCAGCAGTACCTGCCCGAGGCGCTGGTGGCTCCGATTGATCCGGCCGTCAGCGACACCGAGGCGATGTGCGCCCGCTATGACGTGCCGTTGGGGATTTCGGCCAATGTCGTGTTGATCACGGGCAAGCGCTCCGGTGAGGTGCGTAAGGTGGCCTGCCAGGTGCTGGCGACCCACCGGGTGGACGTCAACCATTTCGTCAAGCAGGCCCTCGATGTGCGCAAGTGCTCGTTCGCTCCGATGGACGAGGCCGTCGAGGCGTCCGCCATGGCCTACGGCGGCATCACCCCGGTCGGGCTGCCGGAGGATTGGCCGGTCTGGGTCGATGGCGCGGTCGCCGACTGCGAGTGGATCTGCCTGGGCGCGGGGGTGCGCGAGGCCAAGCTGTTCATGCCCGGCGCGGACCTGCTGACGTTGCCCACCGCGGTGCGTCAAGACGGTCTGGCGCACCCGGTGCCGACCGCCTGAGGGGCTGATCAGAGACCGATCGCGGACGAACCGCGGGTCGGGATCTGGGGCGGCGATGGTCGACTAGGCTCCTGCCTGGGCATGCAATGAGGCAGGGGACGACGTGAAGCTCGACGACTTGAAGACTCGGCTGGCCGGAGGAGAACTCGACACCGAGATCCGGCGGATCTATGCGGCCGACAGCGCGGAGATCGCATCGACGCGCGAGCGGTTGGCGGCGCTGATCGAGCGTTTCGCGGCCGATTTCGGCGAGGCGGACGCCGGGCTCTTCTCGGCCCCGGGACGCACCGAGATGGGCGGCAATCACACCGATCATCAGCGTGGACATGTGCTGGCCGGATCGGTGAATCTCGACATGGTCGCCTGCGCGGCGCCGAACGGGTCCACCACCATCAGGATCATCTCGGACGGTTACCCCGCACTTGAGCTGGATACGGCTGCCCTGGAGCCGGATTCCGCTGAGGTGGGCACGTCCGCGGCGCTGGTACGCGGGGTGTGCCGGGCCGTGACCGACCGCGGATATGCGGTAGGAGGGATCGATGCCTGCATCACCTCACAGGTGCCCGGCGGGTCGGGGCTGTCGTCCTCGGCAGCCTACGAGGTCCTTGTCGGCGTGATCGTCAACCACCTGTTCTGCAACGACGAACTCTCCCCCGTCGAGCTCGCCCAGATCGGGCAGTACGCGGAGAACACCTTCTTCGGCAAGCCATCCGGCCTGATGGATCAGATGGCCAGCTCACTCGGCGGGGTTGTGCATATCGACTTCGCCGACCCCGCGAATCCGCTCGTCGAGCCGATCGCGTTCGACATGGCCGCCTCCGGGCATGTGCTGTGCATCGTGGACTCCGGGGCCGACCATGCCGACCTGACCAGCGAATACGCTGCGATCACCGACGAGATGCGCGCGGTGTCCCAGCACTTCGGTAAGCAGTATCTGAGCGAGGTTCGCGAAGCCGACTTCTGGGCCGAGCTGCAGGCGGTGCGGGCGGCGACCGGTGACCGTGCGGCGCTGCGGGCCGCCCACTTCTTCGGCGACAATGCTCGCGTGCCCAAGCAGGCGGCAGCGCTGGTCGAGGGACGCTTCCCCGACTTCCTGGAGCTGGTCCGGGCCTCGGGTGTCTCGTCCGCGATGCAGCTGCAGAATCTGTTCAGCACCGCTGACCCGCATCAGCAGGCCGTCGGCGTGACGCTGGCGCTGGCCGACCACCTGCTGGCTGGACGCGGCGCGGTCCGCGTGCACGGCGGAGGGTTCGCCGGCACGATCCAGGCCTACGTGTCGGTAGATCGAGCCGAGGACTTCCGTGCCGGTATGGACGCCGTGCTCGGTGCGGGCAGCTGCGCGATCCTGCACATCCGCCCCGCCGGTGGCGTCGTCATCGCTGGCTGAGCAGGCCGCACTCAGTCCCGCTGCTTACGAACTCCACAACGGTTGCTAGTTTGTCCGATCTGGAGCAACCACCATTCGGGGGCCTGGTAGTCAAACCAGTGAAACTGAGGGACGAGCCGGCCTGTAAGCCGGGTTCTGTGCCCCAAGGGGCGGTGATCATCCATCTGCGACCACCATTGCTGGTGGCCTTCCGCTGGGCCTTTCGACCCAGCCGTGCGACCTACCCGGAAGCTCGGGCGGGCAGCCCTCGGTCACTTCCGCAGACGCCCGCAGGCGTCCTCTTGGTCTTGCTCCAGGTGGGGTTTGCCGTGCCGCGACTGTCACCAGCCGCGCGGTGGTCTCTTACACCGCCGTTTCACCCTTACCCGGACCGGGATCCCCGAAAGGAAACGGTATCCGGGCGGTTTGTTTTCTGTGGCACTGTCCCGCGGGTCACCCCGGGTGGGCGTTACCCACCACCTCGCCCTGTGGAGCCCGGACTTTCCTCAGCTTGCGCCGCGATCACCCGGCCGACTCGTCCAATCGGCCATTCTATGCCGCGTTCACCCCAACCGCGTACCCGCCATCCAGCTCGGCATAACGCCCGCCGAGAGCCAGCAACTCGGCATGAGTGCCACGCTCGACAATGCGGCCATGGTCGAGCACCACAATCTGGTCGGCATCACGAATCGTGCTGAGCCGGTGCGCGATGGTCAGCGTGGTGCGGCCGGTAGCGAGGTGGTCGAGCGCCGCCTGCAGCTCGTGCTCGGTATTGGTGTCCAGCGCGCTGGTCGCCTCGTCCAAGATCAGCACGCGAGGGTTGCGTAGCAGCGTCCGGGCCACCGCGATACGTTGGCGCTCTCCCCCGCTGAACCGGTGACCGCGGGCGCCCACCACCGTGTCCAGCCCATCAGGAAGACTGCGCACCACGTCGGCGATCCGGGCGGCCTCGAGTGCGCCCCACAGCTCGGCCTGAGTGGCCTCCGGCTTGGCCAGCAGCAGATTCCCCCGCAGGCTGTCGTGCACCAGATAGGTCTCCTGGGTGACCACCCCGACGATGGACGCCAAGGTGGTGGGATCGAAGTCGCGAAGGTCGATGCCGTCGATCGTGATGCGACCTTCGGTCGGATCGGCAAGTCGCGACAGCAGGGACGCAGCAGTCGACTTGCCCGACCCGGTCGAGCCGGCCAGGCCGACCGAACTGCCCGCGGGGATCGTCAGATCGATGTCGTCCAGGGCGGGCCGGTCGGCATCCGGGTAGACGTAGCTCACGTGTTCGTAGCGGATCTCCCCGCGCAGCCGATCCGGGTCCACTCGTACCGGATCGGCGGGCGCAGCAACCTGCGGCACCAGATCCAGATACTGGAAGATCCGGCTGAGCAGGGCCATCGAGGCCACCCACTGGGCTCCGATATTGAGCAGCCCCATGATCGGGCGGAAGATCTGGGATTGCAGGGCAGTGAACGCCACCACCGTGCCGATCGTGAGACGACCGTCGACCGACCCGAAACCCGCCGCCAGATAGATGATCGCCGGCAGCGCGGCGAAGATGATGCTCATCGTCGCCATCCGCCAGCGTCCGGCCAGTTGAGAGCGCATGTCGAGATCGATCAGGGTGGCTGAGACAGCCGAGAACGACTCGGTCCGCCGATCGGCGATACCGAGGGTCTTCGACAACAGCGCACCACTGACGCTGAGTGATTCGTCCACCTCGTTGTGCAGCCGCGACATGGCCTGCTGCCGGGCCCGCGTGAGATCGCGGCGTACCAGGGCGACCTTGCGGGTGCCCCAGATCGCGGGCGGCAGGATGATCAAAGAGATCAACGAGAGCCGCCAATCGAGGGCGACCATCGCGATGGCCGTGGCGACCGCGGTGGTCAGATTGGACGCTACCGAGGTGGCGGTCGTGGTGAGCACAGACTGCAAGCCGGCCACATCGTTGACCAGTCGTGACTGAATCTCACCGGCGCGGGTGCGCTTGAAGAAGTCGATCGATTGACGCTGGATGTTCGCGAAGACATCGACACGCAGATTGTGCATGACGCGCTCGCCGATGGCGCTCGCCAGCCAGGTCTGCCACACTCCCCCGATCGCAGTGACCACCGCGATCCCGATCATCGCCGCCACCAGCACAACAAGCAGATGCGTGTCGCGGTTGGGTAGCGCATCGTCGATCACCGCGCGCAGCAGGAAGGGCTGCCCCATGCCGACGGCCGAGATCACGACGATGATGCCCAGCAGGAGCAGCAGTCGCCAGCGCTGAGGGGCGAACAGCCGGGCGATCCGCTGCCAGCGCACCGGGGATTCCGCAAGCTGTGCCTTGTCGGCGGGATCGATGCGCTGCGGTCCGTAGGCGCTCATGCGACTCTGATCTGCCATGGAGAATCACCTTCATCCACGATATGCTGAGGTAGAACAATTAAGAGGTTACCTCAGCAAAATAGCCGGAACAAGCCTCGACAGGCGACGCGGGTAGAAGGACAGTGCCGTGAGCGAACAGGCAGATGATCATCAGGGCACCAGCGACGACTTGGGCGAACTCTTCGCGCGAGTGGCCCGCCAGCAGCGGCGCGCGACGCTGAGCGCATTGGAACCCTACGGCGTCAGCCCGCATCAGGCCAGGGCATTGCGTCAGATCATCAAGCTCGGGCCCCTTCGCCCGAGCAAGCTTGCCGAGCAGCTGCACATCAGTCTGCGGTCAGCAACCGATGTGGTGGACGCGCTGGTCGGTGCAGGTCTGCTGATCCGCGAGCCCGACCCCGGCGACCGGCGCGCGATCCTGGTCAGCGCGACCCCGGCAGGCATCCAACGCTCCGAACAGATCGGCAAAGTGCGCGCCGAGCAGGGCGAAGCCTTCCTTTCCGCCCTGGACGCAGCCGACCGCGCACAATTGCGCCGCATCCTTCAGGTGCTGGATCGCCAACCCGACTAGCGAACCGAGCAGTTCACAGCCCAGAGCTCTCGGTGCGGACCAGGATCCGGCCGCACTCCTCACAGCGCAGCACCTGATCGGGAGCCGCCGTCGCCTGCCGTTTGAGTTCGCTGACATCCAACTCCAGGCCGCAGCCACCGCAGCGACGGGCTCGTAGTTCGGCGGCTCCGGTGCCACCGGCGCGCTGAGCGATCTTGTCGTACAGCGCGATCAACTCTGCGGGCAACCGTCCAGCCAGCGTCTTGCGCTGCTCACCGAAGCCTTCGATCTGTTGATCGAGTTCGCGCGCGGCCTTGTCGCGTTGCACCAGCAGGTCGCGCATCGCGGTCTCGATCCCCTTGCGCTCGGCGGCCAGCTTGTCGCTGGTCGCGGTCTCGTCCTCGACCTGCTGCATGATGTCGAGTTGGGTGTCCTCCAACGTGGCGATGCGTCCGCGCAGGTGTTCGATCTCGTCGAGCATCGGCTGCAGCGCCTTGGCCGCGATCATTCCCGCATCGATCTTCTGCTGATTGCGCACCAAACGGGCGCGCGCCGGAGCCAGATCGATCTCAACCCGCTCCTGCTCGGCCTCGGCGTCTCCCCTGCGGGTCTGAGCGGCAACGATCTGCTCACTCAGTTTGGTGCGGGTAGCCTGCAATTCGGCGAGCTTGGCGTTTTCGGGAAGGGTCGAGCGGCGGTGGCGCAACCTGGCGACCTTGGTATCCAGTTCGGCGACCTGCAGCAGTGCGCGCTGCGCACCGGGATCAGCTTGCATCGATGAAACCTTTCGTTGCCCCGAGCTTAGAGCTTCGGCCCAGCGCCCAGCCAGCAGTAGGGGAAAACGCGCGCGAGTAGGATCGAACACGAATCACCGCCCAGATGTGTTTCGGAGGACTTCATGGCTAACGGCGAGAAAGCGACCCTGACCAACCGACAGTCGCCCTTCTCGGACGCCTTCAAGCAGTTCATCTGCGAGGGTTGGGCGCCCTACAGCAGTGAGCCGCCCGCTCCACTGCCGGGCGCGGTGGCAGCGGCCGCGCATCGCAAGAAGCTCTCCGCGATCTATCCGGGCGAACGCCTGATCATTCCGGCCGGCAGTCTCAAGCCGCGCAGCAACGACTGCGACTACCCCTTCCGCCCGCATTCGGCCTTCACCTGGCTGACGGGTCTGGGCACCGACCGTGAGCCCGACGCCGTCTTGGTGATGGAGCCGGCCGCCGGTGGTCATACCTCGACGCTCTACTTCCACCCTCGCGTGCCGCGCACCGATGAGGAGTTCTACGGCAACCCGCGCTACGGCGAGATGTGGGTCGGCCAGCGCGAATCGCTGGATGAGATGGCCGCTTTGGGCCAACTGCGAACGGCGAACATCGATGAGCTGGAGCCCGCCCTGCAGAAGATGGCCTCGCAGACCCCCACGCGAATGCTGCGCGAGACCGACCCGAGCCTGGCAAACAAGCTCGACGCCTGGCGAGGACGCGGCGATCGCGAGGATGCCGAGTTGGTCGTCACCCTCAGCGAGCTGCGCCTGATCAAGGACGACTTCGAGGTCGCCCAGCTACGTCAGGCCTGCCAGGCGACCGCCGTCGGTTTCGAGGCCGTGGTGCGCGAACTGCCGAACGCGCTCGCCAAACCGCGCGGTGAGCGTTGGGTCGAGGGTGTCTTCGGTCTGCACGCCCGCCATCAGGGAAACGCAGTCGGCTACGACACGATCGCCGCGTCCGGCGACCACGCCAACACCCTGCACTGGATCCGCAACGATGGCGACCTGCACGACGGTGATCTGCTGCTGATGGACGCCGGAGTCGAACTCGACAGCCTGTTCACCGCCGACGTCACCCGCACGATGCCGGTGAACGGACGATTCACCGATGCCCAGCGCAAGGTCTACGATGCCGTGCGCGCCGCCCAACAGGCGGGTTTCGAAGCCGCCAAGCCGGGCGCACTGTTCTCCGACGTCCATCAGGCGGCCATCGCGGTCATCGCCGAACGGCTCGCGGACTGGGGCGTCCTGCCGGTGAGCGCCGAGCAGGCCCTCGACCCGGTCGAGGGCGGGCAATACCGTCGCTGGATGGTGCACGGCACCAGCCACCACCTGGGCCTGGATGTACACGACTGTGCGCAAGCGCTCCGCGAGGAGTACCGGGGGCCGCTGAAGCCGGGCATGGTGATCACCGTCGAGCCGGGCATCTACTTCAAGTCGACCGACCTGTTGGTGCCCGAAGAACTGCGCGGCATCGGCGTGCGCATCGAGGACGACATCCTCATCACCGCCGACGGCTACGAGATCCTCAGCGATCAACTGCCCCGTGAATCAGCCGACGTCGAAGCCTGGATGGCCGGCCTGCTGGCCTGATTCAGGTTGGCCGACCTGAGCCAGTCCGCCAAGGACGCCTGATTCAGTCTCCCGAGGGACCGGCCGAATCGCCTCGGCGCGGGGGCTGGGCCGAGCCTTGCTCGGGGCCTTGGTGTTTCTCGGACTCTTCGGGTTGGGCTGCGCCACCGACACGTTTGGGCGCGTCGCCTTGGTCTGCTTGGTCTGCGCCTTCCGGTTTCTGGTCTGCGCTTTCCGACTTGTGGTCTGCGCCTTCCGGCTTCTCGGAGACCGCGGGTTGGGCTGGTCCGCCGAAACGCTTCGGCACATCGCCGATGCCGGGCGCGTCGCCTTCGCTCCAGTACTGGCCGTAGGACATATTGGACGCGCCTGGAGACGATGCTGCCGGCTGTTGCGCAGGGGCCGCTGCGGCCTGGCCGGATGCAGGGGCCTGCCCCGGCCCGGCGGTCTGCCCGGGAGCGGCCGGCGAAGCACTCGTCGGCCAGGCCGGCGGTGGCAGCTTGTTCAGATCGACTTGCTGCGGCGGTGTCACCGACTGGGCCTGCGGCTGCGGCTGGACCTCGCGGGTCTGCGCCGAGCCGCCACTCAGCAGGCTGCGTGCCTTGTCGGCGTATTCGGCCTCCGCGAGCACCTCGTAGTGGGTCGCGATGATCGCCGTGGTGGACGTGTAGTCACGATCTCGTCCACGCATCCGGTATTGCAGGGCCGACATCGCCATGCCGACCAGACCGAAACCGAGCAGACCCATGGCCAGCAGGTTGAGCAGGCTCATGCCGGGCTGCAGGAGCCACATCAAGATGGCGAACATGCCTGCCCAGGTCGACCCCTGCAGGAAGCCCGACAGCAGCACCTTGCCCCAGGTCATGCTGCCGGTGACCCTCTCGACGCTCTTCAGGTCGGTACCCACGATGGCCAGGGTCGCCACCGGGAACTGCCGGTCGGCAAGATAATCGACGGCGTGCGCAGCGTCGACGTAGTCGTCGTAGACGGCGACCGACCTGGGTCGCTTCAGCTTGATGATTTCTTGCGCCGACTTGGGTGGTTGCTGGTTCATGGACACTGCGATCGACCTCCGTTATCCAGCCTATCGGCCCTTCCTACACCCGGTCGCTGTGGCCCGTCTTTGCGAGCAGCGCCTGGGCCACCTTGTATCCGGCCTCGTCGACCATCTCGTCGTCCACCACGATCGCACCGACGGCGCCGGCGGCGCGTTCACCGGCCGCGGCATAGGCCGCCACGATGCGCTCGGCGCGCTCGATCTGAGCGGCGTCCGGGGTGAAGATCTCGTTGCCGGCCTCGACCTGGCTGGGATGGACCACCCATTTGCCGTCGTAGCCGAGCGCGGCCGCCTTGGCTGCCGAGACCTTGAAGCCGGGCAGGTCGCGGATCGAGACATAGGGGCCATCGAGAGCCTGCAGGCCGTTGGCCCGGGCCGCGATGAGAATCCGGGTCAGCGCGTAGTGAAAGGCGTCCGCCTGATAACCGACGATCTGGCTGCCGACCGACAGTCCACGCATACCCATCGACGCCATGTAGTCGCCCGGCCCGAAGACCAACGTCTCGGTGCGCGCGCTGGCGGCAGCGATTTCATCGACATGCTGCAACCCGAGCGCCTCCTCGATCTGCAGTTCGAACCCGATTCGTCCGACTTCCAGACCAGCGGACGCCTCCACCTGGCTCACCACCAGATCGAGAGCGACCACCTGCTCCGCCGACGTCACCTTCGGCAACACCAGTGCGTCAATATGAGCACCTCCCCCACTGACCACCTGCATGACGTCGCCGGTGGTCCACGGCGTATCCCACGAGTTCACGCGCACCGTGACGGTCGGGGCCTTCCATGTGCCCCCGTTCAGCGCAGCAACGATCGTGTCACGGGCGGCAATCTTGGCCGCAGGCGCCACCGCATCTTCAAGATCAAGGAACAAGCAGTCAACACCGAGGTCACGCGACTTTGCGATGAACCGCTCGGAGCTACCAGGAACGGCCAATACCGTGCGGCGGGCACGGAATGGCCGTGGCTGTTGCGTCTTCGTCATGGGGTCAGTCTAGGCTTTGCGAGTGACCAATCCTTCCTCGGTTTTCATCAGCCGCCTGCAGGGATTGCAGGTCATGGACGCCGCCGGCGATCAGGTCGGCAAAGTCCGCGATGTCGTCGTGCAGGCGCGACTGGCCGGTCGTCCCAGAGTGCGCGGGCTGGTGGTCGAACTGTTCGCGCGGCGGCGGATCTTCGTGCCCATGACCCGGGTGCACGCCATCAACCCCACCCAGGTCTCGATCGTCGGTGTCATCGACACCCGCCGATTCATCAGGCGCGCCTCCGAGATCCTGGTGATGGACGATCTGTTCGATCGCACCATCACCCTGGAAGCCAAACCGTCACAGATCTTCGACGTGGCGATGATCGAAGTCCGCAACCGGGAATGGGAACTCAGCGAGGTCGCTCTGCGTGAGGTCACCACCACCCGGCGATTCGGTTTGCCCACCACCGCCAAGGGCCCCATGACGATCGAGCCATGGTCTTTGGTGGCCTCGCAGGTGATGAACGCCGAGCAGACCACCGACACCAAGCTCGCCCAACTGGCCGACATGAAGCCCGCCGACGTGGCGCGCGAGCTTTACGACATGGACCCGGAGCGGCGGGCCGAGATCGCCAGCGCGCTGGACGACGAACAGTTGGCCGACGCCTTCCAGGAGCTTCCCGAGAACGAACAGGTTGAGCTGCTGCAGTCGTTGACCATCGAGCGGGCAGCCGATGTGCTCGACGAGATGGACCCCGACGATGCCGCCGACCTCATCAATGACCTACCGGACGATATGGCCGAGGAGCTGCTCGACCGGATGGAACCGGAGGAGGCCGCCGACGTCCGCAGCCTGCTGAAATACGAGGACCTCACCGCGGGCGGCATGATGACCCCCGAACCGGTGGTGCTGGGCGCCGACAATACGGTGGCCGAGGCGCTGGCCCGGGTACGCAACGAGGAACTGACCCCGGCGCTGGCGTCCATGGTGTTCATCACCAGGCAGCCGCATGACACCCCATCGGGACGATACCTGGGCGCGGTGCACGTGCAACGGCTGCTGCGAGAACCTCCCAGCCTGCAGATCGGCCAGATGATCGACTCCGTCTTGGAGCCACTGGTCACCTCCGCGGATATCTCCCAGGTGAGCCGGTACTTCGCCACCTACAACCTGGTGGTCGCCCCCGTGATCAACAAGGATCACCAGCTGGTGGGTGCGGTCACCGTCGACGACCTGCTCGACCACATGCTGCCCCCCGACTGGCGCGGCGATCAGATGGAGGGCAACGAATCCGAAGTGAAGGAGGACGAGCATGGCCGAGAACTCCCGCCACGATGAGGACCGTCTGAACACCCCGGGCCGTCGTTCGTCCATCAGCTGGCCGCGCCGGCTGCGCCTGAACGAGGACTGGTTCGGACGCCTCGCCGAGTGGATCGCCCGGAGGATGGGCAGCCCCGGATTTCTCATGGGCATGACCGTCTTCGTCACCGCCTGGATCGCGTTCAATGTGGTCGGGATCTTCGGCTGGCAGTGGGACCCGTATCCCTTCATCCTGCTGAACCTGGCGTTCTCGACCCAAGCCTCGTACTCGGCACCACTGATCCTGCTCGCCCAGAACCGGCAGGAGGACCGCGACCGCCTGAGTCTGAACGAAGACCGCCGGGTCGCCGCGCAAAGCCGGGCCGATATGGACTTCCTGGCCCGCGAGATCGCCGCGCTGCGCAGCAGCATGGGCGAGCTGTCGACCCGCGACTTCGTCCGTGGTGAACTGCGCGACCAATTGCGCGAGTTGCTCACCGATCTCGAATCCGACGACCCCCGCGCTGCGGACGAGATAAGTCCAGGCCAAGGCGATCCGGCTTGAAACTGACCGGGCGTTCGCGTAGTCATGAACCCGTGAGCAAATCCAACCCGGTACTGGCCAACGTGCGCGAAGCGCTGTCGACGGTGATTGACCCGGAAATCAGGCGGCCGATCACCGATCTGGGCATGGTCGACGATCTGACCATCGACGCCAACGGCGTCCTGCATGTCACGGTCCTACTGACGGTTGCCGGCTGCCCGCTGCGCAACACCATCGAACAAGACGTCACCAACGCCGTCACCAAGGTTCCTGGGGTGACCGGACTTCAGCTGACGATCGGAGCGATGAACGCCGAACAGCGAGCGGCGCTCACCTCGAAACTGCGCGGCGGAGCCCCCGCCCCGGTGATCCCGTTCGCCCAGCCGGGCTCGCTTACGCGGGTGATCGCGGTCGCCTCCGGCAAGGGCGGCGTCGGCAAGAGCTCCATGACCGTCAATCTCGCCCTGGCCCTCGCCAAGCAGGGGTACCACGTCGGCCTGCTGGACGCCGACATCTATGGCCACTCGGTCCCCGATCTGCTGGGCATCCCCGAGGACGCCCGCCCGACCATGGTCGACTCGATGATCATGCCGGTGCCGGTTGAGTACGTCAGCGCCGACGGCAAGAAGGCGGTGCTGAAGGTCATCAGCATGGGCATGCTCAAGGAGTCCCGTGACCAGGTGATCGCCTGGCGCGGACCGATCCTCGACCGGGCCCTCACCCAGCTGCTCGCCGAGGTGTTCTGGGGCGATCTCGATTTCTTCCTCATCGATCTGCCGCCCGGCACCGGAGATGTGGCGATGTCGATCGGCCAGAAGCTGCCCGGCAGCGACATGATCGTGGTCACGACCCCCCAGCCCAGCGTGGCCTGGGTCAGCGAGCGCGCAGGGACCATGGGCTCGATGCTGCACCAGAACGTGATCGGCGTCATCGAGAACATGAGCTGGTTCGAGACCGTCTGCCCGCATTGCGACCAACCGCACCGGGTGGAGATCTTCGGGAGCGGCGGCGGTCAGCAGACCGCGGACGCACTGACTGACCGCTTGGCACATGACGTGCCGCTACTCGCCCAGATCCCGATGGTCTACGCCCTGGGAGCCGGCGCCGAGATCAACGCTCCCATCGTCATCGCGTACCCCGACTCCCCCGCCGCGGAAGCCATCAATGACGTCGCCGAACATCTGGTTACGACGAAAACGTCCCTGGCAGGCAAGCCGCTGGGCCTGATCACCAACTGAGGCCCTCGCGCTGCTGCCTGGCAACGCCCGGTGTGCAGACAGGCCGGGTCGCGAGGCCCGTGCGCATCGGCGGTTGCCGGCCGCCGGTCACAACGATTCGGTCTGCGATTTGGTCTTGTGAGAGACTGGACGACAGGGCGCGGACATCGCGGCCCGACATCGCACCACTTCTGCGCACCGCGCCGTCGGCTCGACCGGCGAAGACGCGAGCCGACTTGGACCGTGGTGATTCATCGTTCTTGAAAGCAGTCTTCCTTGTCCCAACCTGATTCCGCGCCTGCGTCCTTTGCGACGTTGGGCGTCTGTGCACAGCTGATCGGCCCGCTCAAGCAGCAGGGCGCCAGCACTCCATTCCCGATCCAGACCGCCACGCTCCCCGACACCCTCAGTGGCCGCGACGTTTTGGGCCGCGGCCGTACCGGCTCCGGAAAAACCCTCGCATTCTCAATTCCGCTGGTTTCCCGGCTCGCCGGCCTGACTCCGTCCGGCAACAAGATCTCCCGGCACAGCTCACCCGGGGCTCCCCGCGGCCTGGTCCTCGCCCCGACCCGCGAGCTGGCCAGCCAGATCGTCGCCACCATCCAACCGCTCGCGGACGCGGCCAAGCTGCGCGTGACGACCGTCGTCGGCGGCGTCAGCAAAGTCAACCAAGTACGCCAGCTGCGCCGCGGCGTCGACATCGTGGTGGCAACACCCGGCCGGCTGGAAGACCTGAAATCGGACGGCGAGTTGCGGCTGGACGATGTCGCCGTCACCGTGCTCGACGAGGCCGATCACATGGCCGATCTCGGATTCCTGCCCTCTGTCACGCGGATTCTGGCGGCCACCCCCTCGGGCGGACAGCGGATGCTGTTCTCGGCGACGCTGGACTCCGCCATCGACAAGCTCGTGAAGCGTTTCCTGGTGCGGCCGTTGACCCACAGCGTGGATGCGGAGTCGTCACCGGTCAGCGAGATGACCCATCACGCGTTGCTGGTCGCCGACACGGGCGAGAAGCGGAAGATCATCGAGGACCTCGCGTCCGGCACCGGACGGCGGCTGCTGTTCACCCGTACCAAGCATCAGGCCCGCAAGTTGGCCCGGGAGCTGACCGCCGCCGGGATACCGGCTGTCGAACTGCACGGCAATCTGTCGCAGAACGCCCGCGAGCGAGGCCTGAAGGCTTTCTCGGACGGTCAGGTGCGCGTGATGGTGGCCACCGACATCGCTGCCCGCGGCATCCACGTCGACGGCATTGAGCTGGTCGTCCATGTGGATCCGCCGGCCGAGCACAAGTCCTATCTGCATCGCTCCGGGCGGACCGCGCGGGCAGGTCACAGCGGCGACGTCGTCACGCTGATCCTCCCCGAACAGCGCAGGGATTTCCAGTCGCTGGTCCGCGCTGCGCGGATCTCGACCACGCCGAAGCAGGTCCACCCGGGCGATCCGGTGCTGGCGAAGCTCAGGGGTCCCCTCGCTGAGTCGATACCACCAGAACTGGCACCCGCCGCGGCATCCCGGCGTGTTCCCCAGGCCACGTCAACCGCCCAGCCGCGTCAATCCGCTGCATCCCGTCAGCGTGAGACCGCACCCCGCCAGCGTGAGCTCAGGCGGGACGGGCAGGCTCATCCCGGGAAGGCCCGGGGCGCTCACAAGGGGACGCGGCAGTCAGCCTCAACCCAGTCCTCGTCAGGTGTCGTCGGCTTCTCCCGGCAGGCCAATCGGCGCAGCGGTTCTCGGCGGGCCGCCTGACCTGTCAGCCCGGCGGCGCCTTGATCAGGGTCTGACTAGGTGGCTTCGTCGTCCCACGGCACGACCATCTGGTGAGGTTCCGGATGAGCTGCCGCGGCGGCGGCCGCCCCGCCGGACGACGACCCGGCCGTGGGGCTGTTCTTCGCGCCGAGTTCGTGATTCACGTCGGAGGCGGCACCGGTCAGATCGGCGCGTACGCCATCCAGCTCGCGTTTGATGTCGTCGATGTCGTCCTCGATGTCGGCGAGCAGTGTCTTGCGGACCAGTGTCTTGGGATTGAGGTCGGCCAGCTGGAGGTCCTTGTACTCGGGCCCCAGCTCCTCGCGCAGCGAACCCATCGCCTGATTCGCCAGAACCCGTACCACATGGACGACGCGGGCGGCCTTGCGGCTGATCTCGGGCAGCTTCTCCGGCCCGAACATGATCACGCCGAGAACGAGCAACAGCACCAGTTCACTTGCGCCGATGCCGAATATCTCGTGCGGAATCACCTGCTGGACCTAGAGATCCGTCTGATCCAGGATCGCCGCGAAGTGCTCCGCCTGATCAGCGGAGGCAGGCAGCAGCGGGGCGCGCACGCTGCCGGCATCGAAGCCCAGGTGCGCCAGCCCAGCCTTCACCATCATGACGCCCTGGGTGGCGAACACTCCGGTATAGACCGGCAGCAGTTCCCGATAGATGCGCAGGGCCTCGTCCGGGTTGCCCGCAAGCCAGGCATCGATCAACTCAGCGGTGCGGCGCCCGGTGAAAACCGTCGAGGTCCCGATGACACCGACACCACCGATGGCCAACAGCGGCAGCACCTTGGCGTCGTCGCCGGCGAAGTAGTCCAGATCGGTCGCGGCCAGCACCTGGGCCGAGCCCGTGATGTCGTTCTTCGCGTCCTTGACCGCCACGATATTGGGATGCCCGGCCAGGCGCATCAGTGAGCCCGCCTCAATAGGACGCCCGGCGCGGTGCGGAATGTCGTAGAGAATCATCGGCAGATCGGTGGCGCCGGCCAGGGTCTCGAAGTGGGCGATGATCGCGTCCTGCGGGGGCAGCGAGTAATACGGGGTGACCGCGAGCAGTCCGTCGGCGCCGGCCGACGCCGCCTGCAGGCACAGTTCCACCGAGTGCGCGGTGACGTTCGTGCCGACTCCCGCGACCACCTTGGCGCGATCGCCGACCGCCTCCTTCACCGCATGAACGAGCTGCCATTTCTCATCATCGGTAGTAGTCGGAGCCTCGCCGGTGGTCCCGTTGACCAGCACGATGTCATTGCGCTGCTCATCCACCAGGCGGCACGCCAACTCCTGCGCCTTCGCCAGATCAACCGCGCCCTCAGCATTGAAAGGGGTCACCATGGCAGTCGCGAGCCGGCCGAGCACTGGTTGAGTCATGGCACCATGATAGACGTGCCCGGCTGTTGAGAGGTTTTCGGTCAGCGGAGCCAGTAGGCTGGCGGGGTGAGTGAGAATTTCCTGCTCGACCAGCGTTCGGTTGCCTTTGCCGAAGACTACGTGCCCGCGCCCGAAGATGTCACCACTGCGCGGCGCAACGCCATCGCCAGCGACGCCCCGGCCCCCTCCAACGGGGTGACGACTGCCCTGACCTTCCTGGCTCGGGTGCTGGATGCGACGGCCGTGGTCGAGATCGGCACCGGCACTGGGACAACAGGGTTGGCGCTGTTCGAGGGCATGAACCCCAAGGGCGTGCTCACCAGCATTGATTCGGAGGTCGACTGGCAGCTGGAGGCCAAGCAGGCCTTCCGCGACCGGAAGATCCCCACGCAGCGTTTCCGGCTGATCTCCGGGCATCCGCTGGACGTGCTGAACAACCTGCGGGACGCCGCCTACGACCTGGTGCTGATCAACGCCGACAAGCTCGAATACGTCGAGTACGTGGCACAGGCGGAGCGGCTGCTGCGTTCCGGCGGCATCGCCGTGATCAATGACGCCCTGTGGCAGGGGCTGGTCGCCGATCCGTCCGACGAGTCCGACGAATCGGTCATCATCCGCGAGGCGCTGACCGCGGTGCAGGAGTCGGAGATGTTCACCTCCGTATTGATCCCGCTGGGCGAAGGCCTGCTCGCCGCCATCAAGAACTGAGCCCCACCGACAGCACAAACCACAGACGGCGCCGTCCCCCACCAACGGGAGCCGGCGCCGTCTGCGCGTCCGAGATCAACAGCCCCTAAACGGGGGTGACTTCGACATTCTTCGGCACCACCGTGATGCCGTTGTCCGAAACGGTGAATCCGCGAGCCTCATCAGCCTCATGATCGACACCGATCTGCACGCCGTCGGGCACCACGACATTCTTGTCGAGGATGACATTGTGCAAGGTACAGTTCTGGCCGACGCGGGAATTGTTCATGACCACGCAACCGTCCACCACGGAGTGATTCTCGATGCGCACGCCCGGGCTGAGCACCGAATGGTCGACATCGCCGCCGGAGATGATGCAGCCGTTGGTGACGATGGAGCTTTCGGCGGTGCCGTGCAGGGTGAACTTCGCACCGGGCAGTTGGGTCTGCCTGGTCAGGATCGGCCACTGCGTGTTGTAGAGGTTGAACTCCGGCACGACCGAGATCAGATCCATGTGCGCGTCGAAGAAAGCATCGATGGTGCCCACGTCACGCCAGTAGTTGCGGTCGAGTTCGGTCGATCCCGGAACGTCGTTGGAGGTGAAGTCGTAGACCGAGCAGTCGTGCGAGTCCACGAACGACGGGATGATGTCGCCGCCCATGTCGTGCTTGGAATCCTTGGCCTGGCCGTCGGCATTGAGCCGCTCGACGAATTCCTTGCGGCTGAAGATGTAGTTGCCCATGGAGGCGAACGACATATCGGGGGCGTCGGGCAGCCCTGGCGGATCCTTCGGCTTTTCGAGGAAGCGATCGATGACCCGGTCTTTGCCCGCGTCGATGATGCCGAATGCGGACGCTTCGGATCGCGGCACCCGGATGGCCGCGACAGAAGCCGGCAGGCCGGAGTCGATATGGGCCTCCAGCATCTGGGCCACATCCATCCGGTAGATGTTGTCGGCGCCGAAGACGATGACGTAGTCGGGATCCTCGTCGTTGATGAGGTTCATGGATTGGTAGATGGCGTCGGCGCTGCCCTGGTACCAGTGCGGGCCGCGGCGTTGCTGGGCGGGGACGGGAGTGATGTGGTCGTTGAGCATGCTCGACAACCGCCACGCCAACGTGATGTGGCGGTCAAGGGAGTGGGACTTGTACTGGGTCAGCACAGCGACCTTCGTGAAGCCTGAGTTCACCATGTTCGACAGCGCGAAATCGATGAGACGGTAAGTGCCACCGAACGGAACCGCAGGCTTTGCCCGGTCGGCTGTGAGGGGCATGAGCCGTTTGCCCTCGCCTCCGGCGAGGACAATGGAGAGGACTTTGGGTTGTGCCATGGTACGAACTTAAGGTCTTCACGAAGGGTTGGCAACCGATTTAGCGAATTCCGTGTGGCTTCGAATGTCCGGACGCATCTACCGCGGAGCATTCCTTTTGGCGCCAAGTTTTTTCCGGTTCGGCAGCACCCCGGCACGGTCGATGTGACACCATCAGGGCATGCGCGTTTCGATACTCACCCGAGAATACCCCCCTTACATCTACGGCGGCGCTGGCGTACATGTGGGTCAGCTGGTTCCGCAGCTGCGCAAATTCTGTGACAGCGTCGATGTCCAGTGCATGGGCGAGCCCCGTGAAGGTGCCACCGCCCACGCCGAGGACTACCCCGCCGGCGCCAACGGCGCCATCCGGACGCTGGGTGCCGATGTGGCGATGGCCGCGGCCGTACCCCCGGTCGACGTCATCCACTCGCACACCTGGTATGCGCAGTTCGCGGGCATCATCGCCGGGCTGTTCCAAGACGTCGCGACTGTGGTCACGGCGCACTCCCTGGAACCGGATCGTCCGTGGAAGGTCGAACAGCTGGGTGGCGGCTACCGTGTCTCGAGCTGGATCGAGAAGACGGCCTACCAGAATGCGGATGCCGTGATCGCGGTCTCGGCTGCCATGATCGAGAACATCCAGAATGCCTACCCGTTCGTCGAACGCGAGCGTATCCATGTGGTGAAGAACGGCATCGATCCCGACGAGTTCAAACCCGATCCCAATACCGACGTGATCGAAGGCCTGGGCGTCGATCTGACCAAGCCAATCGTGACCTTCGTCGGACGAATCACCCGCCAGAAGGGCCTGGTCCACCTGGTGCGGGCGGCGAGGCTGCTGGATCCGGACACCCAAGTGCTACTGCTGGCCGGCGCCCCCGACACCCCGGAGATCGCTGCGGAGTTCGACAAGGCGTTCGCCGACCTCAACGCCTCGCGCAGCGGCGTGAAATGGGTCCAGGAGATGCTGCCACGCGCCTCGGTGCGCCAGGTGCTCACCCACTCAACGGTGTTCGCCTGCCCGTCGATCTACGAGCCGCTGGGCATCGTGAATCTGGAGGCGATGGCTTGCGAAATCCCGGTGGTCGCTTCGGCGGTGGGCGGCATTCCCGAGGTTGTCGTGGACGGCGAGACCGGGCTGCTGGTGCCCTACGATCCTGGCAAGGCAGGCGACGCGTCCTACATCAAGGCGTTCGAGTCCGACTTCGCCGACAAGCTGAATCAGATCACTCGCGATCCCGCACGCGCTCGCGAAATGGGACTGGCCGGACGCCAGCGCTGCATTGACGAATTCAGCTGGGAGAAGATCGCTCAGGAGACCGTCGAGGTGTACAAGGCTGCGATCGCCCACCATCAGGCCAAGAAGGGCTGATCGTCCAGATCGATTCCAACAAACGAAAAGTCGGCTGGGTACGAACTGTCATCGTCCGTACCCAGCCGACTCGAAACTGACGGGAGTTGCGGATCCGGGATCACCCAACAACTGTTTTCAGGCACTCCAGCAGCGAGGACGCCTCTTCAGCGTTCAACTCGACCACCAAGCGACCACCGCCGTCAACCGGAACTCGCATCACGATGCCACGGCCCTCTTTGGCGACCTCCATCGGACCGTCACCCGTACGCGGTTTCATCGCTGCCATTAGACCCTCATTTCTGTTCGTCCGCTGAGCTACCGCTTTCTATTATTCCGCATTGATCATTGCGGCGGGCCGGTTGGGAGCGGCTCACAGAATGGCGGGCCATCCGATCGGCACCTGGCCGATGCGTTCGGGATCGACCGGGGAGGCTTTCGCGGGATGCCCGGATACCGAGTTCGTGCCATCCAATTGGGCCGATATCCGATCCAGAACAGCATCGACCTGTTCCATCGAATAGCCACGCGTCACCACGGCGAACGACAGCGCGTCGAGATCGGCCGCCGACAGCGGTTGCCCGGGGTCCGGCAGCTGAGGCACGGGCCGGTCGTCGATCTGCGGGGCCATCTCGCCGCCGCGCCCTACCGCGACGAAGAAGACGAACCCGACGATGACCACCATCAGTGCGGCGAAGAACCAACCCATGATTGACATGCTGTCACATCAAGAAGACAACCAGCGCTCCAGCGCGTCCACGCAGGCGTCCAGGTCGGCCAGCGGGCACTGCTCGTCGATTGCATGGGCCTTGCCGGCATCGCCGGGCCCGTAGTTGACTGCAGGCATGCCCAGCGAGGCGAATCGGGCGACATCGGTCCAGCCGTATTTCGGTCGCGGCTCACCGCCGACCGCCGCCACGAATGCTGCGGCAGCAGGCTGATCCAGGCCCGGACGCGCGCCCGGCGACAGGTCGCGCAACTGCAGCGTCCATTCTTCGAACAGTTCGGTCATCAAGGCCAGGGCCTGCTCACCGGACTTGTCCGGCGCGAAGCGGTAGTTGATCTGCACGGTGCAACTGGGCGGCACCACATTGGACGCCAGTCCCCCGCTGATCAGGGTGGCATTCAGTCCCTCGCGGTAGACCAGTCCGTCGACCTCGATCTGCCGCGCGTCGAAGCCGCGAGCCCGCTCCAGGACGTCGGCGATGTCGTGAATCGCGTTGTGGCCCAGCCAACTGCGGGCGCTGTGCGCCGCGACGCCGGTGGTGGTGATGTCGAAACGCGTGGTGCCCTGGCAGCCGCCCTCGATGCGCGCGCTGGTGGGCTCCATTAACACTGCCAGATCGGCTTCCAGCCAGTCGGGGTGGCCGGCCGCCAGCCGCCGCAGCCCGTTGGCGGTGTCCTCGATCTCTTCGCAGTCGTAGAAGACCCAGGTGATGTCGCGGTTCGGTGCAGCCAACCGCTGGGCCAGCCACACCATGACCGCGATGCCGCCCTTCATGTCGCAGGTGCCACGGCCGTGGACGATGATCTGGTCGCCGGTCCCTGTGGTGGTGGATGGCAGATTGCCGTCCACCGGAACGGTGTCGAGGTGACCGGCGATGATGACCCGCTCGCCGCGTCCGAGATCGGTGCGGGCCATCACGGCGTCACCGTCTCGGATGATCTCCAGATGCGCGCATCCGCGAAGCGTGGTCTCGATGGCGTCGGCCAGCTCTCGTTCGTGGTGGCTGACCGATTCGATGTCGACGATGGACCGGAACAGCGCGAGCAGATTGTCGGTGGGCAAGGCCATGAACGCCAGCCTATGCATTCTCGGCCGCATTGGGGGCAGCTGGCATTGTCGGCGTCCTACTAGAGTTGCCTGCATGACCGCGCATGACGACTCCCGCGACTTCGACCCGACGACCGCCCCCGGCCTGACGGCATGGGGATGGGGTCTACGAACCGTCCATTCCTCGGGCCAGGTACTCGACACCTGGTATCCCGAACCGAAGATCGGCGAGCCGGAGCCGGGCGTCCAACCCCCGGTAGCGCTGCGGGCGCACCGGGTGCACAGCGAAGCTCGTCAGACCACCACCGAAATCGTCCGCACCGTCATCGAAGTGGATGCGCCCCCGGTGACCACCGAGGACGCCTACCTGCGGCTGCATCTGCTGAGCCACCGGCTGCGCAAGCCGCGCACGGTCAACGTCGACGGCATCTTCTCCGTCTTGCCCAATGTCGTGTGGACGACATCCGGGCCTTGTCATGTCGAGACCTTCGATCAGATCCGGGCCGACCTGCGGGGCCACCGCGGCGGCCTGTCCGTGCTCTCGCTGGACAAGTTCCCGCGGATGCTCGACTATGTCGTCCCCACCGGAGTGCGGGTTGCCGATGCCGCCCGGGTGCGGCTGGGCGCGCACCTGGCCGAAGGCACCACGGTCATGCATGAGGGCTTCGTCAACTTCAACGCAGGCACCCTCGGCACGTCGATGGTCGAAGGGCGTATCAGCCAGGGTGTCGTCGTGGAGGACGGATCCGACATCGGCGGCGGCGCGTCCATCATGGGCACCCTGTCCGGTGGCGGGCAGGAGATGATCAGCATCGGGAAGGGCTGCCTGCTGGGAGCCGAGTCCGGGCTGGGCATCTCGCTGGGTGACAATTGCGTGATCGAGGCGGGCCTCTACGTGACCGCCGGCACCAAGGTGCTGCTGCCGTCCGGCGAGGTCGCCAAAGCCCGCGAATTGAGCGGCGCCAGCGACCTGCTGTTCCTGCGCAATTCCCAGACCGGAGCCGTGATCGTGAAGCCCAGGGCCGGGCAGCGCATCGAGCTGAACGCGGCCCTGCACGCCAACTGACGATGGCGTACGGTCCCCGGTCAGCCCCTCCCGATCCGCAGCGCCGCACCGGTGCGCTGATCGGAGTGGCGATCATCGCGGCGCTGGCGATCGCGATCGCCTCGATCGTGACCTTCATCGCCACCCACTCCGAGAGACTGGAGGTGCCGGTGGGGCCTGCTCAGGGCTGCCTGGTCACGATGGACGACTACACCACCACACTGACCTGGGAGCAGTCGATCAACGCGTCGATCATCGTCGGTGAATCGATCAGGCGCGGGCTGCCGGCACGCGCCGCAACGATCGCGCTGGTCACGGCCTATCAGGAGTCCGACCTGCGCAACCTCGACTACGGCGACGCCGACTCGGTCGGGCTCTTTCAGCAGCGCCCCTCCCAGGGTTGGGGAACCGTCGAGCAGATCATGGACCCCTGGTATTCGGCCGGCAAGTTCTATGAGGCGCTGGTCAAGGTCGACGGCTGGGAGACCGGCGTGATCAACGATGTCGCGCAGGCGGTGCAGCGCTCGGCGCATCCCGAGAAGTACGCGCAGCATGAGCAGAAGGGACGCGCGTGGGCCAGCGCCCTGACCGGCTACTCCCCCGCGGCCATCAGCTGCATCGACCGCGTGGAGAATCCGGCCAATGCCGCGTTCCTGACCGATTTCGTGGCGACCGTGTGGCCCGACACCGTGTCGGTGACCACATCGGAGACCGGCGGCCTGCTGCTCAGCACCGATTCTGAGACGACGTCGTGGGCCGTCGCCCAGCTGGCCCAGATACGTGGACAGGAGATGGGGCTGGTGAGTCTGCAGGCCATCGATCAGACCTGGGCCGTGTCCAGTAACGAGTATGCGCACTGGCAGCCCGCAGCCGCAGCCGCAGCTCCGGTCGTCGTGACGCTGCGCTGAGCCCTGCTCACCGGCGCAGCGGCCCGGACGAAGGCGGCCCGCTTCGCACCGGCCGGCGGTTCAGGCCAGCAGTCTCTCCGCCGCAGCCTGGACGCGCTCGTCGAGTGCGGTCAGCGCCACCCGGACGTGCTCGTCATCGCCGTAGAAGTCGCCGGGCGCGGCCAGAATGCCCCGCTGGGCGAGCCAATCGATGGTGGTCCGGCAATTCTCACCACGGGTCGCCCACAGGTAGATCGATCCCTGCGAATGATCGATCCGGAAGCCGGCAGCGAGCAGCGCCTGCTTCAGCAGCCCACGACGACGGCCGTAGCGTTCCCGCTGAACCTCGACGTGATCCTGGTCACCCAGGGCAGCGACCATCGCGGCCTGAATCGGGGTGGGCACCATCATGCCGGAATGCTTGCGCACCTCCAGCAGTTCGGTGATCAGACCGGCATCGCCGGCCAGGTAACCGGCCCGGTAGCCGGCCATGTTCGACCGCTTCGATAACGAGTTGACCAGCAGAATGTTGTCCAGCGAACCCTCGCACAGGTCCGGACGAACCACCGAGGCGGGCTCGGCGTCCCAGCCGAACTCGCCGTAGCATTCGTCGCTGGCCAGCACCGCGCCGTGTTCGCGGGCGGTGGTGATCCAGCGATGCAGTAGATCGTCCGAGGCGACCGCGCCGCTCGGATTCGCCGGGTAGTTGATCCAGATCAGGGACGCACGGCCGTCGATCTCGTCCGGGTCATCGCACAGCTGCAGCCGGCAGCCGGCCAACCGCGCGCCGACATCGTAGGTCGGGTACGCGGTGGCCGGAATCACCACCAGATCGTCGGGTCCCAGGCCCATCTGGGTGGGCAGCCAGGCGACGATCTCCTTGGTGCCGATGACCGGCAGCACGTTGGGGTCGTCGAGCCCCTCCGCCTGCCAGCGCACCGTCAGGTAGTCGATGATCGCCGCGCGCAGGGCGGCGGTCCCCCAGGTCGTGGGATAGCCATGGGCGTCACTGGCACCGGCCAGCGCCTCGCGCACGATCTCGGGCGTCGGGTCGACGGGCGTGCCGACCGACAGATCGACCAGGCCACCAGGATGAGCGGCAGCGGTGGCCTTGGCTTCGGCCAAGGTGTCCCACGGAAAAACCGGCAGCTTCGCGGAGACCCGCGTCCAACGGCTGACCACCGTCGGCGATCTCAGGCCTGCGGCGGCAGCGCGGCCACCCGCGGCTCGTCCTTGTCGTAGACGCCCACCCGGGCGGCGCCACCGGGCGAACCGATGTCGTCGAAGAAGCGGGTATTGATGTCCAGCCATTCCTGCTGGTCATCGGGCAGGTCGTCTTCGTAGTAGATGGCCTCGGTCGGGCAGACCGGCTCACAGGCACCGCAGTCGACGCATTCGTCCGGGTGGATGTACAGGGAACGGGGACCCTCGTAGATGCATTGAACAGGACATTCGTCAACGCAGGCGCGGTCTTTGACATCAACGCACGGCAGAGCAATGACGTATGTCATTCATGATCTCCTGTCAGGTGTGCCCGGTGACGGGCCGAGTCCGTTACCTCGCAGATTCTATACCCCAGGAATTAACAACCCCCAGGGTCGCGCGGTGAGCATGGCCTTAGGACATCGCCGCTCAGGGCTCGGCGGGCTCCTCCGTCGCCGGCTCACTCGTGGTGGGTTCCGGAGCCGGCGCAGGGGTGGGAGCCGGCTCCGGCTGCTTGCACTGGATGCGATCGACCGGCGAGTACCGCCAGAAGTAATCCTGGGTGGTCGACTGCCCGTTCAGAACCAGAATCCGTTGATAGCTGACATCGAACCCCTGGGCGGGACTCTGGGCGACGCAACTGGGGCTGGTGGAGACCCGGTCGCGCCCGTAGGTGTAGTTGGACAGCACCGGCTCAGTCGCGGTGACCGAGTCGAAGTACTGCGTCGACCAGACCCGCACGGTGAGCGAGCCTCTGCCTGCCGGTGACGAGGGGACGATGTATGCCTCCATCAGGACGCCATAAGGGGTGTCGTTGCGGAACTGCAGGTCGAGCACCCCCTCGTAGACGGTGGCCTCGCGTCCGGGCGGGTACTGGCTGAAGTACTGGGTATGGGGATGATGCTCGATGTCGGTCATGCCCGCGAAGAAGGCCGCGTTGTAGGTGGTGGTCGCCGATTGCGAGACTCCCCCGCCCACGATGTACTCGATGTGATCGCCGACCAGCACGCCCCCTGCGACATACCCGGTGGACGCATTCCTCGGGCCGGTGGCCTTGGCCAGGCTGAACGTTTCGCCGGGTTTGACCAGTTCGTTGTTGATGCCGGCAGCGGCCAATCCGAGGTTGGTGTTGTGGTAGCCGGTGTTCGGGAAATAGGTGGTGAACTCGCCGACGACCTGTGTGATGCCGAGCGCCTCGGCGTCGGCGGTGGTGAACGTGGCCGGCACGTCGACGATGTCCAGGTCGATGCCGCGTGGGGCGGGTTGGTCGATCACCGTTGCGAGCGCGGTGGCGAACTCCTCCTTGCCGATGCCCCGGCCGTCGACCGAGGGGACGACCACGGGCCGGCCGTCCTGCATCTCGACCGTGGCGTCTCTGCCCGCGACGATCGCCAGCGGGTCGCGGACCTCGGTGGCGATGTCATAGAGCTTCGGATAGTCGATCGTCATGGTGATGGTGCCCTCTGCCGCAACAAAGCTGATCGCTTGCGCGATGCGCTCGGCGCCGAGTTCGGCCTGGGCGTCCGGGGTGCGGACGGTGACCGGCTGCAAGACCAGTTCCAGCTGGTCGATGACCGGCTGCACCTCGGCGTCGGTGATCTCGGGCTCGGTGATCGTCAGATCGGCTGCGACGTCGAAGGGCTGATCGCGTCCATCGATTGGACGCTGCGCCGCCTGGTGGTAGGCGTTCGACACCGCCGAGACGGTCTTGCCGATATTCAGGCTGGTGCCCACCACCATGGGTTCGTGGTGGATCGTGGCTTGGTCCAGGCTCAGCCCGGCGTCCACCGGATCGCGTTCGAAGTCGGTGGCGAGCCCGCCAACGACGCTTGTCAACGCGGCTTTGTCGACATCGACGACGGTGCTGGTGCGGCCGCCTCCGGTGATCACCCGGACCAGCACCCGCGGATCCCAGGTGGAGCCGCCACCCGCCTGGTGCACGGTCGCCCGATAGTCGACCTGAAGCCCGGCGTCGGCCGGCAGGATGGCGACCGCCTGCCCGGCTTGTCCGGTGAGCGTGAACTCGGCTCGGTCGGCCGGCGACAGCTCAGCGGTCAGCTTCGCAGTGGCCTCATCGACGCTCAGTCCGCCGATGGGCACCCCGTTGACGGTGGCGTTGCGCGGCACCGTGTCGCTGGCCATGAAATGCGCACCCACGTAGGCCACGCCGAGAAGAGCGAACAGCCCCGCGACGATCCAGGGCGCAGCGGCAACCAGGGGTCCACGTGGGCGTTCCACTCGGGTGGCGCCTGCGGCGATGTGCGTCAAGCGGGCTCCTCGGGGCAGCGGGAAGGTGCCAGGAATTCATTAGTTGAAACCTCATCCGAGGATATATCAGCAGGTGGCGGCGCACCTGCCGATTGACTTCACCGAGCATCTGCCCCGCTCGCACGAGCCCGGAGACCGATCGTTAGGCTTGAGCCATGTCACGCATCGAATCCGATTCCATGGGCACAATTGAAGTGCCCGCTGACCGGTACTGGGGCGCTCAGACCCAGCGGAGCCTGCAGAACTTCGACATCGGACGCCCGACTTTCGTCTGGGGCCGGCCGATGATCAAGGCTCTCGGCGTACTCAAGAAGGCTGCTGCTCAGGCCAACGCGGATCTGGGCGAGTTGCCTCCGGATATCGCCGACCTGATCGTGCAGGCCGCCGACGAGGTCATCGAGGGCAAGCTCGACGAGGACTTCCCGCTGGTGGTCTTCCAGACCGGCTCGGGCACCCAGTCGAACATGAACTCCAACGAGGTCATCAGCAACCGCGCGATCGAGATCGCCGGCGGCGAGATGGGCACCAAGAAGCCTGTTCACCCCAACGACCATGTGAACCGCGGCCAGAGCTCGAACGACACCTTCCCGACCGCCATGCACATCGCCGTGGTCACCGAGATCAACGAGAAGCTCTACCCCGATGTCACGAAGTTGCGTGACACCCTGGCCGCCAAGGCTGACGAGTTCGTCGATGTCGTGATGGTCGGCCGCACGCACCTGCAGGACGCCACCCCGGTGACCCTCGGCCAGGTGATCAGTGGCTGGGTTGCCCAGATCGACTTCGCGCTCGACGGCATCCGTTACGCCGATTCGCGGGCCCGCGAGCTGGCCATCGGCGGCACCGCGGTCGGCACCGGCCTGAACGCGCATCCCGAGTTCGGCAAGCTGGCCGCCAAGAAGATCAGCGAGCAGACCGGCATCGAGTTCGTCCAGGCCGACAACCTGTTCGCTTCGCTGTCGGCCCACGACGCGCTCGTGCAGGTGTCGGGCGCGCTGCGGGTGCTGGCCGACGCGCTGATGAAGATCGCCAACGACGTGCGCTGGTACGCGTCCGGCCCGCGCAACGGCATCGGCGAGCTGACGATTCCGGAGAACGAGCCCGGCAGCTCGATCATGCCCGGCAAGGTGAACCCGACCCAGTCCGAGGCGATGACCATGGTGGCCACCAAGGTCTTCGGCAACGACGCCACCGTCGGTTTCGCCGGCAGCCAGGGCAACTTCCAGCTCAATGTCTTCAAGCCCGTGATGGCCTGGTGCTGCCTCGAGTCGATCCAGCTCATCGGCGACTCCTGCGTGTCGTTCAACGATCACTGCGCGGTCGGCATCGAGCCGAACCTGGCCCGCATCCAGGCGAACCTCGATTCGAACCTGATGCTGGTGACCGCGCTGAACCGTCACATCGGCTACGACAAGGCTGCCAAGATCGCCAAGAATGCCCACAAGAAGGGCCTCACCCTGCGCGATTCTGCGCTGGAATCGGGCGAGCTGACCGGCGACGAGTTCGATGCCTGGGTCGTTCCGGTTGACATGACCCATCCGAGCGCCGCCGAGTGATCTGCTGATTCGACGTCTACGCCAGGGCCGCCCATCGAATTGATGGGCGGCCCTGGTCATTCCTCAGGATCAACGGCACACCCCGGTCTGCGTCACCGGCCGACAGCACCACGGCCGACCCAATGAACCGCATGTCTGGCCAGGTCAGGGCAGGGTTCGGCAAGTTTCGTGTAAGTAACAATCGTGTTTCCGCGCCAAAGACCCCTGTCCTGGTTCAGACAGATGATGTTGACTGTCCTGAGGCTGTGCTGTTGCATGCCTTCGGACCCCGACGCCAGGCCGGTTGGGAGCCCGATCTGATGGATTCTCCCGCGCCAGGCCGGCGGAGGCGTGCGACGCACGCCGCCCCGAGCGCATCAGGAGACCGTCGTGCTATCAGGTCTGGTCCACATCGCACCCATCGCCACTATGTGGTGCCCGCGCGCCGTGCCGGAACGGAGATAACCCGATGACAATTGATTCGATAAGACACCAAGAAGGTGCGGCGGAGGTGACTGGGAAGGGACTCGCCGCAGGCAAGATCGGGCTACTCGGCGCGATCGTGCTGGGAGTATCCTGCATCGCGCCCGCCTACACACTCTCCGGCGCACTCGGCCCGACCACTGGAGCGGTTGGCTACCAGTTGCCGGCGATCTTCTTGGCCGGTTTCATTCCGATGGTGCTGGTCGCAATCGGGTACCGCGAGCTCAACAAGGCCATGCCCGACTCGGGGACCACATTCACCTGGTGTACGAAAGCCTTCGGCCCGTGGCTGGGTTGGCTTGGCGGCTGGGGTCTGCTGATCTCGACGGTTCTGGTGTTGTCGAACCTGGCCGGCATCGCGGTCGATTTCTTCTACTTGATGCTCTCCCAGCTCACGGGCAATGCTGCGCTGGCAGATCTGACCCGGAATGTGCCGCTGAACATTGTCACCTGCCTGGTCTTCGTCGCGATTGCGTCATATATCGCGTACCGGGGCCTCGATGCCACCCAACGGGTGCAATACATCCTGGTCGGATTCCAGGTGACGGTGCTGGTGCTGTATTCGGTGCTGGCGATTAACCATGTGGTCAACGGCACTGCCTTCGACGCCCAAACCCCGACTCTGGCGTGGTTCAATCCGGCCGAGATTCCTACCTGGTCGGCATTTGCGGCGGGTATTTCGCTGTCCGTGTTCATCTTCTGGGGCTGGGATGTCGTGCTGACCCTCAATGAAGAGACCAAGGGCGCAGCCGTGACCCCGGGACGGGCTGCCACCGGCACGATATTCACGATCCTGGCCCTGTATTTGTTGATTGCTATTTCCACTTTGTCCTTCGCCGGGATCGGCAGCGAAGGGCTCGGCTTGACCAACCCCGACGTCCAGGAGAACATCTTCGCTGCGCTCGCCGGCCCGGTCATGGGTCCGTTCGGAATCCTGATGAGTCTGGCAGTGCTGGCTTCCTCGATCGCGTCACTGCAGTCGACCTTCGCCTCCCCCGCCCGCACGATGCTTGCGATGGGGTACTACAAGGCCTTGCCTGCCCGATTCGCGCGAGTTTCCCCGACCTTCCGGACGCCGTCTTTCGCGACCATCACGGCGGCGGTCGTCTCCGGCGCGTTCTACGCCATGATGCGTTTCCTGTCCGAGAACGTGCTGTGGGATACCATCGCCGCACTCGGCATGATGGTCTGCTTCTACTACGGTTTGACCGCGCTCGCCGCGGTCTTCTACTTCCGCAAGGAAGCCTTCGTCAACGCGAAGAACTTCGTCACGAAATTCTGTGCTCCGCTGCTGGGCGGCTTGATGCTGCTCGGCTTTTTCTTCCAGACCTGGCGTGACTCGATGGATCCCGAGTTCGGCTCCGGATCCTCGATTGGCGGTGTGGGTCTGGTCTTTGTGCTCGGTCTGGTCTTGCTGGGTGTCGGGGTCGTCTTGATGGTGATCTCGGCAATCCGCAACCCAGGCTTTTTCCGCGGCGAGATAATTCACCGGGGAACATCGGTCGATCCCGCAGACGATCTGGTCATGGGTGACCTGATCGATCAAATCGACCCTGAAAACTGATGGACCTGTACAAATCAATCGAAGGAGAATTGTAATGGCGTTCGCAACTATCGATCCCACCAGGATTGCAGAACTCACCCGGCTGGAAGAAGAGCGCCTGGACGCGAACACTCAAGCGTCCAAGCACATGCTGGAGCGCGCAGAGAAGCACCTGGCGGGTGGAGTGGCGTCCAGCTACCAACTGCGTGACCCGTGGCCTATCTACATTGAGCGCGGCGATGGGCAGTACATCTACGACGTGGACGGCAACGAGTATTTCGACTTCCACAACGGTTTCGGCGCGATGGTCCAGGGACACAACAACCCGGCCATCGGTGCGGCTGTCGCCAAGCGATTCCCGCTGGGCACCCATTTCGGAGCGGCTACCGAGGACGGCATCGTCGTAGCGGAGCTGCTCGCGGAGCGCTGGGGGCTACCGAAGTGGCGCTTCACCAACTCCGGATCCGAATCGACCATGGATGCCATCCGTATCGCCCGCGCCTACACCGGTCGCGACACGGTGATGAAGATCTTCGGCTCGTACCACGGCCACCACGACACCGTGATGGTCTCGATCGGAGTTCCCTACGATGAAATCGGCGACCGTGAGCACTACGCATCCCTGCCGTACGGCGGCGGAATCCCGCAGGCGACGGTCGAGATGACTATTCCGGTGCCGTTCAACGATGCGGGCGCCATGGAGCGCCGCATCATCGAACTCGATGCGCAAGGACGAAAGCCTTCCTGCGTGATCCTCGAGCCGGCCATGATGAACCTCGGTGTCGTGCTGCCGGAACCGGGCTATCTGGAGGCCGTCCGTGAGATCACCAACAAGTACGGCATCGTCTTGATCTTCGACGAAGTGAAGACCGGTCTGACCATCGCTGCCGGCGGAGCCACGGAGTACTTCGGAGTGAAGCCCGATCTGGTGACCATGGCGAAGTCTCTTGGCGGCGGACTGCCCACCGGGGCTATCGGCGGCAGCGACGAGGTGATGCGAGTTGTCGAAGACCACACCGTCTACCAGGTGGGTACCTACTCCGGCAATCCACTGTCGATGGCGGCGGCGCGAGCCAACCTCGAGAAGGTGCTCACCCCGCAGGCCTACCAGCATCTCGACTACCTCAACGAGCGGCTGCTGACCGGCTCGGAGGCGATCATCGCCGAGTACAACCTGCCCGGATACGCGGTGGGCATCGGCTCGAAGGGCTGTGTGACCTTCTCACCGTCCAAGATCGTCGATTACGAGTCGTACAAGGCGACTCAGGATGTCGCGCTCACGGAGCTGGCCTGGCTGTTCAACATGAACCGGAAGATCTTCATGACCCCGGGACGCGAGGAGGAGTGGACGCTTTCGGTGGTTCACGACGACAAGGCTGTGGACGCATACCTGGAGTGTTTCACCGAGTTCGCTCACACGATCACCCGCTGACGATGGGATCACGATGACTGTTCTGCAGAACTACATAGCCGGCGAATTCGTTGCCTCCACCGGCACACAACTGGTCGATGTCATGAACCCGGCCACCGAGGAAGTGGTCGCCCAGATGCCGGTCGGGCTCGCTGCCGACGTGGATGCTGCCTATTCGGCGGCAGTGGCCGCGAAAGCGACCTGGGGGCGGATGCTGCCAAAGGACCGCCAGTTGGCGCTGCTCAAGATCGCCGATGCGGTGGAGGCCCACTCGTCCGAACTGGTCGAAGCTCAGGCCCGCAATACCGGCCAGCCCAAAGAGCTGATCGCCTCCGAGGAGGTGACGGTGGGCGCCGATCAGTTGCGTTTCTTTGCCGGCGCCGCCCGAATCATGTCCGGCACCGCGTCCGGGGAGTACGCCGACGGCCTCAACTCCGTGCTGCGTCGCGAGCCGATCGGGGTCGTCGGACAGATCACTCCGTGGAACTACCCCTTGATGATGGCCATCTGGAAGATCGGCCCGGCGCTGGCAGCAGGAAACACCATCGTGCTCAAGCCTGCGTCCACCACTCCGGAGTCGACGCTCGTTCTTGCCGGGATCTGCGGTGAGTTCCTACCGCCCGGCACCTTCAACGTGGTGCTCGGCAACTACACCACCGGCAACCTCATCACCTCCTCACCGGTCCCCGGGCTGGTGTCGATCACAGGATCGGTGAAGGCCGGCATCGAGGTCGCCCAGGCCGGCGCTCCGAATCTCACCCAGCAGCATCTGGAGCTGGGCGGCAAAGCACCCTGCGTGGTCTTCGCCGACGCGAACCTGGAGGCCGCGGCAACTGGCATCGCCACCGCCGGGTACTTCAACGCCGGCCAGGACTGCACCGCAGCCTGTCGGGTGCTGGTCGACGAGCAAGTACACGACGAGTTCGTGGCCAAGCTGAAGGCCGCCGCCGAAGAGGCGAAGTACGGCAATCCGGACGAACCGGACCTGCTGTTCGGCCCGCTCAACTCCGCGCGGCAACTCGCATCGGTGCAAGGCTTCATCGACCGGCTGCCGGCTCATGTCGAGATCGTCACCGGCGGTTCGCGAGTGGACCGGGTGGGCTATTTCTTCGCTCCGACAGTGCTTGACGGGGCGCGGCAGGACGACGAGATTACCCAATCCGAGATCTTCGGTCCGGTGATCACCGTGCAGACCTTCGCCGATGAGAACCAGGCCTACGAATACGCGAACGGGGTCGAGTTCGGCTTGGCTTCCAGCGTGTGGACGACAGACCATGCCCGCGCGCTGCGCGCGTCGGCAGCCCTCGACTACGGATGCGTGTGGATCAACACGCACATCCCACTGGTGGCCGAGTTCCCACACGGTGGCTTCAAGCACTCTGGCTACGGCAAAGACCTGTCCATCTATGCCGTGGAAGAGTACACCCGGATTAAGCACGTCATGAGTTCGATGGAGTGAAGTAGAAAAATGAGTGAGCCTTCTTATCGGCTACCGCAACAACGCAGGATCGTCACCGCACTGCCTGGCCCGGTCTCGCTATCCCTGGCCGGACGCCGCGATGCGGTGGTCAGCGCAGGGGTCGCATCCTCGTCGCCTTGCTATGTGGTGGGCGCGGATGGCGGCATCCTGGTGGATGCTGACGGCAATCAGCTGATCGATCTGGGCGCGGGTATCGCGGTCACGACCGTCGGGGCTTCGGCCCCGGCCGTCGTGGCCGCGGTCGCCCAGGCAGCGGCCAACTTCACCCACACCTGTTTCATGGTCAGCCCGTACGAGTCGTATGTCCGGGTTTGCGAGTTGCTGGCGGCGAAGACCCCCGGCACCTTCGCGAAGAAGTCGGCGTTGTTCAACTCGGGATCGGAGGCCGTGGAGAACGCGGTGAAGATCGCCCGCCGGGCGACTGGTCGTGACGCAGTGGTCTGTTTCGATCACGCCTATCATGGCCGGACGGCGCTGGCGATGGCACTCACGGCGAAGCAGGCACCCTATAAGTCCGGGTTCGGGCCATTCCCTGGCGAGGTCTACCGGATGCCGATGAACTACCCGTTCCGTGAGCCGGCCCCCATCGGTGGCGTGGAAGCTGCGCTGCGTGCGATCAATCAGATCGAGATCCAGATCGGCGCAGACCATCTGTCCAGCATCTTGATCGAGCCGATCCAGGGTGAGGGCGGCTTCATCGTCCCAAGCGAGGGGTTCCTGCCCACGCTGGCAGCGTGGTGTCGTGCCAACGACGTCGTCCTGATCGCCGACGAGGTGCAGACCGGATTCTGCCGAACCGGACGCTGGTTCGCCTGCGAGTACGAGGGCGTCGAGCCAGATCTGATCTGCACCGCCAAGGGCATCGCGGGCGGGCTGCCGCTGTCGGCGGTCACCGGACGCGCTGAGCTGATGGATGCGGTTCAACCCGGTGGGCTGGGAGGGACCTACGGCGGCAATCCCATAGCGTGCGCTGCCGCAGTCGCTGCGATCGAGACCATGACCGACTTGAAGCTGGCAGACCGCGCATTGCGCATCGGGGAGATCATCACCGAGGTGCTGGGTCCGCTTCTCGGGTCGGTGGCTACGGTCGGCGAGCTACGTGGCCGTGGCGCCATGCAGGCAATCGAGTTCGTCAAGCCCGGCACCTGGGAACCGAATCCGGCAGTAGCCAAGGCAGTCGCTGCGACCTGCCTGGCTCAAGGGGTGCTGGTGCTCACATGCGGCACCTGGGGCAACATCGTGCGTCTCCTGCCACCGTTGGTGATTGGGGAAGAGTTGCTGCGCGATGGGCTGGAGGTACTCGCCGAGGCAATTCAGCAGCACTCATAGCCTGCTGCGGGTGCCCTCGTCCGAGGGGATTCGCTGAGCAGCTACTGCCGTATCCGGCCCGGTGTTGAAGTGACCGGGCCGGATACGGTCGCACTGCGTCGACCTCCGCGCAACTGCACGATTTCGAAACGAACAATCGGTCCGAGGTGTCGGACGTCGCCAGGCAACGATAGATTCTTCGGTGGCGCCGTTCCGGTAGCCGAGAACAAGGAGACTGCCGTGGACTCTGGCAACATATTCATGCTCGTCGCGATCATGATCTATTTCGCCGCGATGCTCGCCATTGGTTTTTGGGCCAACCGGAGAACCAATGATCTCAGCGACTACATGCTCGGTGGACGCAACCTGTCGCCGACTGTTGCCGCGTTGAGCGCTGGGGCATCGGACATGTCAGGGTGGCTGATGATGGGCCTGCCGGGCGCCTTGTATGTGACCGGGCTCGCCGATGCCTGGATCGCGATCGGCCTGACTGCCGGCGCATGGCTGAACTGGAAATTCGTGGCACCGAGGCTGCGCACCTACACCGAGATCGCCCAGAATTCGATCACCATTCCGTCATTCCTGGAGAATCGTCTCAAGGATCGCTCCCGCATGCTGCGGGTGATTGCGGGTTCGCTGATCCTGGTGTTCTTCACGTTCTATGTTTCGAGCGGCATGGTGGCAGGCGGGGTCTTCTTCGAGAACTCGTTCGGCTCGAGCTATCACCTGGGCATGTTGCTGGTGGCCGGGGTGACGGTCGCCTACACCTTGTTCGGCGGGTTTCTCGGAGCGTCGTATACCGACATGATGCAGGGCCTGCTGATGATGGTGGCGCTGCTGCTGGTGCCGATTCTCGGGCTCATCCATGTGGGCGGTCCTGCGGCCATGGTGGATACGGTCACCCAGGTGAATCCGCACGCGTTCTCACTGTTCGCCGGGACATCGGTTGTCGTCGTGGTGTCCGGCTTGGCGTGGGGGTTGGGCTATTTCGGGCAGCCGCACATCATCGTGCGTTTCATGGCGCTGCGTTCGGCTGCGGACGCGACAGCCGGGCGCCGCATCGGCATCGGCTGGATGATCGTGTCGCTGGTGGGCGCTGTCTTCACCGGGCTGACCGGGCTGGCCTACTTCACTCAGCATCCTGATCTCACCTTGGACAATCCCGAGGCAGTCTTCCTGGCGATGGCGCAGCTCGTGTTCCACCCGTTCATCGCCGGGTTCGTGCTCGCGGCGGTGCTGGCCGCGATCATGTCGACGGTGTCGTCGCAGCTGATCGTGTGCTCGTCGGCCCTGGTCGAGGACCTCACCAAGATCGGGCTGAAGCGTGAGCTGAGCCCACGCCTTCAGGTCTGGCTGGGCCGTGGCGGAGTCTTCGTGGTGGCCATCATCGCGATGGCGCTGGCTTGGACGCAGAACAACACCATCCTCAAGCTGGTGGCGTTCGCCTGGGCCGGCTTCGGCGCCAGTTTCGGACCGATCATTCTGCTGTCGCTGTTCTGGAAGCGGCTGACCACGCCGGGCACGATCGCGGGCATGCTGAGCGCCGCCGTGACCGTGTTCGTGTGGCACTACAGCTCGTGGAGCGCACTGTATGAGATCGTGCCGGGGTTCATCGTGAACGTCATTGTCGCGGTCGCGGTGTCGCTGCTGACGAAGGCGCCTGATATCGAGACCGAGTTCGACGAGGCGGCTGAGTTGGCGGCGGCTCGGGCGTTCTGAGGGGGCTTGGCCCTGTAGGCCAAGTCTTGACTGCGCCCTCCAGAGCGCTTAACGTTATTCATGAACTGATCCTCAGTAAGGGCTGCCTCGTTTGCAGCCCAGAATGCTCCGCTGGGCCCGCCCGAGAGGGCGGGCCCAGTCTTTGCTTAACTTCCGTTTTGCGGGAGGCTGAAGCAGACATCGAGATCTTGAGTGATGAAGCCCAATTGCCGGTGCCACGGATTATTGTGGTTTCATGCCTCAACTTCGCTATCGGATCGGCATCGACGTTGGTCTGAATTCAGTCGGCCTCGCAGCGATAGAGATCGACGATGCCGGGACCCCAGTCCGCATCCTGTGCATGGAATCCGTTATCCATGACAGCGGCGTCGACCCTTCAGCCAACAAGACGGCGGGCACTCGAAGAGCCGTCTCTGGTTCCGCACGAAGAATGCGCCGTCTGATCCGCAGGAAACGCATCAGATTGCGTGATCTTGACAACACCTTACAAGACCTGGGGTGGCCAATTATTGATCTTGAGGCAATCAAGGACCCGCGCTTCCCCTGGAAGGCCAGACTTGAACTTGTCAGCGGGCCAGTCGATGATCATGACCGGCTGCTGGCACTGCTCTCCGTTGCAGTAAGACATATTGCACGCCACCGAGGCTGGAGAAACCCCTACCTCTCCGTCGATTCACTCAAGCAGTCTTCCGAGCCTTCGAGGTACCTCCTGACTCTGGCGGAAAGTGTCAGTCGGCGCCTCGGGCAAGAGGTCAGTCCGGAACTGACCGTTGCTCAGATAGTTGATCTAGCCGCCCGCACACTCCCTGCGAAGGAAGCCGCCACCTTCAAGATCCGGGGGCCAGAAAAGAAGAACAATAAGACCGGAACAGTTAGCCCTTCCGGGCTTCTGGAGTCCAAGATCCATCAGGCCGACAATGTTCGCGAACTTAGGAAGATCTGGGACACACAGCAACTGCCAGGGGACTTGTTTGACGTCGTCGTGAATAAGGTCTTTCAGGCAAAGAGTCCGAAAATGAGCCTGGAGGACAGACAATCAGGGCATTCTGCGGCAAATCGTCTTGGGCTCGACCCACTACCTGGCATGCGATCGGAGCCACGCGCCGAGAAGGCGAGTCTCGCCTTCCAGCGGTACCGCATCGTATCGCTCATCGCCAATCTGCGGGTACGCACCGAGCGGCAGGAGCGACCGCTCGGTGCGAGCGAACGCCGAAAGATCACTGATTTCCTCTTTTCCAGCGCCGGCGATGTCACTTGGACGGAGGTATCGGATCTGCTAAGTATCGATCGACACGATCTGAAGGGCACTGCCAGCGAGACTGCTGATGGTGAGCGGGCGAGCGCGCGGGCACCCATCAACGTCACTGAGCAACGCGTCCGTGGAGCGGGAATCAAGGAACTCACGGAGTGGTGGGCTTCTGTGAACGAAATCGACCGAGAGGCGCTTGTCGAACTGATCTCAAACGGTGCCGGATCAGGCGCCGACGCCGAGTCCGTTGCTCGAGCAGAAGAGTTCATTTCCTCGCTGCCGGAGGAGGCGGTCAACAAACTCGAAAACATCAGACTTCCCGAGGGACGCGCCGCATACTCTGCTGTCAGTCTTCGTCGTCTCACAGATCGCATGCTGACGACAGTTGAGGACCTTCACCAAGCCAGGAAGTCAGAGTTTGGGGTCACAGACGACTGGCGCCCACCCGCAGATCCGATCGGGCTTCCAGTGGGGAATCCGGCCGTCGACAGGGTCCTCACCATCGTCGCACGATGGGTGACGGCTGCTGAGCGCGAGTGGGGCGTCCCACTGAGCGTGAACATCGAAAGCGCACGAGATGGCCTCATGAGCGAAAAGAAGGCGCGAGAAATCGACCGGGCAAACAACCAACGCTTCGGGCTCAATCAACAGATGCGCAAGGACATCGCAATCCATTTGGCGGGGCACCGCGACCTCATCAGCAACAGCCTCGACAACTCATTCGATGAGACTGCCGATCAGGACTTCCGGCAACTTTCTATGCGGGACGTTGATCGCTGGCGAGCATTCAAGCGCCAGGAGAACAAGTGCTTGTATTGTGGCGTCGAGCTCAACTATCCAGCGTTCGAGATGGACCACATCGTTCCCCGCGCGGGTCAAGGGGCTACAAACACGCAAGTGAATCTCGCCGCAGTATGCAGAGACTGCAATCACTCTAAGGGGAAACAAGCATTTGCCGCTTGGGCGACGAGCGGGGTCAGACCACAGGTGAACCTCGCTGAGGCAATCCAGCGTGTCAACGGATTCCGGTTCTTTGGGGTTGATGAGAGGGACAGTAGGTACAGAGCGCGCTTCAAGAAGGAGATGATCACTAGGCTTAAGCGAACCGACCTCGACGAGCCGATTGATACTCGCTCCATCGAAGCAGTCGGCTGGATGGCAAATGAATTACGACACCGCATTGATGAGCACTTCAGGAGTCACCCTGCCCCAGCCGATGAACCCACGACGGTCGGCATCTTCCGCGGCTGGATCACATCCGAAGCCCGCAAAGCGGCGGGCATCGAAGGCCGCATGCTACTGATAGGGGGACACCCCGGCAAGACCAGGCTTGATCGGCGACATCACTCTGTCGACGCAGCGACCATCGCGATGCTGCAACCCGGAGCAGCGCAAGCGCTTGTTGTCAGGAACAATCTTCGACAGACCAATCGTATTGACCCCAATCAGGGAGACGATTGGAAGCTCTACAAGGGCACCAATCCAGCGCTCTTTGAGAGATGGACGGCACAGATGGAGCAACTTGCGTGTCTGGTCCAGGTGCAGCTGGACGAAGATCGCGTGCCAGTCTTCGAATTCCTGCGCCTGAGGCCTGGGAGCTCTTCAGGACATGAGGACACGATCCGACAGACCCAAAAGATTAGGCTCGGAGACCCCCTCTCAGTGGAACTTATTGATCGCTCTGCGACGCCACAACAGTGGGTCGCGCTCACTCGTTGCCCTGGGTTCGCTTCCAGCGAAGGCCTGCCGGAAGACCCGAACCGTCGCGTGCGGGTCAAGAGTCAATGGTTCGGCGCAGATGATTCTCTCGAGTTCTTCGGTACTGGCGCTGGCTGCGTAGCCGTTCGGGGTGGATACGCAGAACTTGGCTCGTCGTTTCATCACGCTCGGATCTACAGATGCTCAGTGCCGCTCAAATCTGGCAAGACCAAGCAGTTCTATGCAATGATGCGCGTCTACCAGATAGATCTCCTACCCCACCGAGGGAAGTCGGTTGATCTCTTTGACGTGGAGATCCCACCACAAGCCATCAGTCGACGAGCAACTGAGCCTCGTTTGCGCAATGCTCTCGATGCCGGCCAAGCCGAATACCTCGGATGGGTGGTTCCCGGTGATGAGTTGCTCCTCGACCTGAGCAATCAGGCTAGCGGCAAAATCGCAGCTGTTCTCGCCACTTTTCCGGACACGACCCGGTGGGTCATCAATGCATTCGATCAAACCGCGAAGATCGCATTGAAACCGCGACTGCTTGCCTCCGAGGGACTCGAGGAAGCGGCACCCGACGAAGTCAGGAAGGTCCTTGGCGGCAAAGGCTGGATAGTAAGCGTGGACGTGCTCTTCGGCGGGTGCCGACCGACAATAGTACGAAGGGATATCCTCGGGCGCGTTCGACTCACCTCTGCAGCTCATCTTCCAGTGACATGGAGCGTCGTCGGACAGCCCTACGCCATCCGACGAGTTCCAAGCGCTGATCACCTCCCTACGATCTAGCTCGAGATCGGAAGTGGGACAGAAGGCGGCAGTCATGGACAATTGGAGAATTCTCGACCTCACAGGATTCGAGGGAAACATTGGCTATAAGCGTGGGCGGTTGGTCATTTGTCACAGCGATGGCGAAGAGAGACATGTCTCATTGACGGATATCGGTACCCTGCTCATTGGGCTACGCACATCAATCAGCGGCGCAGTTCTCCAAGAACTAGCAGCGTTCGATGTCGTCACCCTCATATGCGATTGGCGAGGAGTGCCAACCGGGGCCATGTATGGCTGGCGCGATCACAGCCGAGTCGGAGCCCGCCACCTGGCCCAGGCGGAAGCGAGTCTTCCCCGCATCAAGAATGCTTGGGGACGGATTATTTCGGCCAAGGTCCATGGTCAGGCCACGAACTTGAAGCTAGTCGGTGATCAGGACTGGCATCAGTTGGATCGGCTTTCCCGATCTGTGCGCTCCGGGGATCCAGAGAACATTGAGGCACTGGCGGCAAGAATCTATTGGCGGAGGGTGTTCGCCGCACCACTAGGTCGCTGGCCTGGAAGCGGCATTGAGCGCAACGGCCTTCTCGACTATGGATACACAGTGCTCCGTGGGCATGCTGTGCGCGCAGTTCTGTCAGCTGGGCTCTCGCCGAGCCTCGGGTTGTTCCACCGAGGCCGCAGCAACTTCTTCAACCTCGCGGACGACCTCATGGAGCCTTTTCGCCCCGCCGTTGACTGGGTAGTTAGAGGCCTTGATGAGGGCATGTCTCCCGACCATCCGGCCGTGAAACATGCCCTTGTGCGAGCTTCCACGCAAGCGTTCTCCCCCGACGGCAGCACCGTGAGCACATGTCTCACCAATCTGGCACAGCAGCTCGGACGATACTTCGAGCGAGATATCGATCGTCTCCCAGTCCCAGCGTGGGATGGTCCTCAACGAGGTGACTGATGCCTACGGAGGAACCAGTGTGGTGCATGGTCATGTTCGATCTCCCGGTCGAAACAAAGGAGCAGCGGCGGGAGGCAGCTGCATTTCGCAATCTGCTTCTCGACAATGGCTACCAGCGCGCGCAGTACAGTGTCTACGTCAGATTCTCGCCGACAGTGCACTCGATCCTCCCCACGATCGGGACGATCAAGAACAACCTCCCGACGGGGGGCGAGGTCCGGATCCTCTTCGTATCCAATCACCAGTGGTCACGAGCGCTCAGATTTTCTGATGATGTTCCTATCTCACCCGAGCACGCGCCGGCTCAGCTCACGATTTTCTAGCGCGTCCAGCAGAGACTCCCCTTGTCAGACGCGCAACCTTCACGTTGCGGAAGTCTATCAAGGGGAATCTGAACTGATCCCCAGCGGATATGCGCACAAGTCGATCCTGCTGCGAAGTCTATCAAGGGGAATCTGAACTGATCCCCAGCCGCTGAGGCCGCTGATCGGGTCTTGAGGGAAGTCTATCAAGGGGAATCTGAACTGATCCCCAGCTCCACGGTCGCCGAGCCATAGGCCTCCAGAAGTCTATCAAGGGGAATCTGAACTGATCCCCAGCATTGGTTCGGCACGACGCCGATGTACTTGAAGTCTATCAAGGGGAATCTGAACTGATCCCCAGCTGCCCGCCCACCTGGATGTCCGCGCCCAGAAGTCTATCAAGGGGAATCTGAACTGATCCCCAGCGCGGGTTTCGCAGGTGTTGCATTGCAGCGAAGTCTATCAAGGGGAATCTGAACTGATCCCCAGCAGGGTCACGGGCTGGATCCACACCTCGCGAAGTCTATCAAGGGGAATCTGAACTGATCCCCAGCCTTCCGGGCTGAGTATCTTGTCCGGAATCGAAGTCTATCAAGGGGAATCTGAACTGATCCCCAGCCGCGGACGCGATCTACTTCGCGCGGATCGAAGTCTATCAAGGGGAATCTGAACTGATCCCCAGCCATATGTCGGTCTAGTCACTCGCATCTTGAAGTCTATCAAGGGGAATCTGAACTGATCCCCAGCACCGCACAGCGCTGTTGCAGGCGCTGACGAAGTCTATCAAGGGGAATCTGAACTGATCCCCAGCCGACGTATCGGTGCTGGTCGAGCACGATGAAGTCTATCAAGGGGAATCTGAACTGATCCCCAGCCACCGGATCGGTGCTGGTCGAGCACGATGAAGTCTATCAAGGGGAATCTGAACTGATCCCCAGCGAGCGGCCAACGGATACGGGTCTACAAGGAAGTCTATCAAGGGGAATCTGAACTGATCCCCAGCTTGTCAAAGCGCAATCACTGCCCGAATTGAAGTCTATCAAGGGGAATCTGAACTGATCCCCAGCGGCACCTACCGCGAGCAGGTCAGCGCGTGAAGTCTATCAAGGGGAATCTGAACTGATCCCCAGCCCGGACCCTCACAGTCTCCCCCGACGGCGAAGTCTATCAAGGGGAATCTGAACTGATCCCCAGCTTATCCGCGCCTGGCCGAGATCCGGCAGGAAGTCTATCAAGGGGAATCTGAACTGATCCCCAGCTGTGTGTGCGGCGGGCGTTGCCCGAGCCGAAGTCTATCAAGGGGAATCTGAACTGATCCCCAGCCTCTCGGTCGCCGGCCTTCGGGACGATCGAAGTCTATCAAGGGGAATCTGAACTGATCCCCAGCGAGTGTTTGATCTCAGGCATCGTCTTCTGAAGTCTATCAAGGGGAATCTGAACTGATCCCCAGCCTCCAACGGGTACGTCGCGTCAGTCAAGGAAGTCTATCAAGGGGAATCTGAACTGATCCCCAGCGTGTGCTTTTTGTCCAACCAGACCTTCAGAAGTCTATCAAGGGGAATCTGAACTGATCCCCAGCACCTCGACCTGCTGGAACTCGTCGCCTGGAAGTCTATCAAGGGGAATCTGAACTGATCCCCAGCAATCGAACCAGATCCTGCTGGAGCTGGTGAAGTCTATCAAGGGGAATCTGAACTGATCCCCAGCGCACCGCTCTGCTCGTGCGGATGTGGAAGAAGTCTATCAAGGGGAATCTGAACTGATCCCCAGCCTGGTCGTCTGATGCCGTATACCCCAAGGAAGTCTATCAAGGGGAATCTGAACTGATCCCCAGCAGGCCGGCCATCTCGCCGAACCTCAGGCGAAGTCTATCAAGGGGAATCTGAACTGATCCCCAGCGCGAAGTTGCGCGGCCACGAATCGCCAGGAAGTCTATCAAGGGGAATCTGAACTGATCCCCAGCGCTCCACTGTCACGGTGTCGCAGAAGAAGAAGTCTATCAAGGGGAATCTGAACTGATCCCCAGCTCCGAGATCATCGCCACCGCGAAGGCCAGAAGTCTATCAAGGGGAATCTGAACTGATCCCCAGCGCAAGGTGGGCCGGGAGCGGTGAGGGCAGAAGTCTATCAAGGGGAATCTGAACTGATCCCCAGCTTCCCCTCGATCTGTTCCGCGCCGTGCAGAAGTCTATCAAGGGGAATCTGAACTGATCCCCAGCGTCGGTGTCCACGAGTGTCCGGCGGTGAGAAGTCTATCAAGGGGAATCTGAACTGATCCCCAGCTTCCAGGGCCGAAGATCGGGCCGCCGGAGAAGTCTATCAAGGGGAATCTGAACTGATCCCCAGCCAATACGACACCCCACAGTGGCTCGTCCGAAGTCTATCAAGGGGAATCTGAACTGATCCCCAGCGCCGAGGCCCCCACCATCGCCGACGTGGGAAGTCTATCAAGGGGAATCTGAACTGATCCCCAGCAGGTCATGCAGGCTCATGCCGAGCTGCTGAAGTCTATCAAGGGGAATCTGAACTGATCCCCAGCATCTGCCGCGTCGGGACTGAGGAGCCGAGAAGTCTATCAAGGGGAATCTGAACTGATCCCCAGCTCCACCGCGAACGCTGTATGGCCGCGCCGAAGTCTATCAAGGGGAATCTGAACTGATCCCCAGCGCCTGGATCAGTGGAGGCAGGATCTTGCGAAGTCTATCAAGGGGAATCTGAACTGATCCCCAGCCATACAAGTCGGTGGTGATGGACAGATGGAAGTCTATCAAGGGGAATCTGAACTGATCCCCAGCGGGGTCTCAATGCTTGCACAGTCTATGCGAAGTCTATCAAGGGGAATCTGAACTGATCCCCAGCACGAACGCCAGCTGGCCACCCATGGCGAGAAGTCTATCAAGGGGAATCTGAACTGATCCCCAGCTTCCTCGGCGCTCATGTGGACCAAGGTCGAAGTCTATCAAGGGGAATCTGAACTGATCCCCAGCCGTCCCAGATGCAGCAGCTATGACGGTCGAAGTCTATCAAGGGGAATCTGAACTGATCCCCAGCTGAGTTGGCGATGAGCCTTATCGAGGGTGAAGTCTATCAAGGGGAATCTGAACTGATCCCCAGCCATACCGCATTGTCCGCAGGTCAACGGTGAAGTCTATCAAGGGGAATCTGAACTGATCCCCAGCGCGGGCCGCGACGACCCACAGCACAACGGAAGTCTATCAAGGGGAATCTGAACTGATCCCCAGCACTGTCACGATGTCATCCGATTGGGTGGGAAGTCTATCAAGGGGAATCTGAACTGATCCCCAGCTCAAAGCCGATCTCGTCCCGATCGTGATGAAGTCTATCAAGGGGAATCTGAACTGATCCCCAGCCATCAGCGCGTGCGGTCGCGCTGGCCGTGAAGTCTATCAAGGGGAATCTGAACTGATCCCCAGCCTCGGATCCGTCGCCCATCAGCACGGAGGAAGTCTATCAAGGGGAATCTGAACTGATCCCCAGCCCGCACACCGCGGATAGCGGAGCGGCGTGAAGTCTATCAAGGGGAATCTGAACTGATCCCCAGCATGTCGTCGCGGGCGAGTGCCGCGTCGAGAAGTCTATCAAGGGGAATCTGAACTGATCCCCAGCTCGTCGAGGCTGAGACTGTGGACCGCGAGAAGTCTATCAAGGGGAATCTGAACTGATCCCCAGCGGGCCGCACCGACTGCAGCCAGCCGTCCAGAAGTCTATCAAGGGGAATCTGAACTGATCCCCAGCAGGGCCAGCCGGGCTAGCCATCCAGCAGGAAGTCTATCAAGGGGAATCTGAACTGATCCCCAGCACATCGCGCGGCGGGGGTTTGAAGAGCGGAAGTCTATCAAGGGGAATCTGAACTGATCCCCAGCGCGTCCACCAAGGCTTGCCCGCCTCGTCGAAGTCTATCAAGGGGAATCTGAACTGATCCCCAGCCTAGCGGTCGAGATGCGCTAGCTGCTCACCAGCACAGGCTCGGCCTCCACACTCCCCTGCCGACTGTGATGCAAGGCATCAATGATGAAGATCAGCACCGCCACCCAGATGATCCCGAAGCCGAGCCACCGGGCGGGCGGCATCTGCTCGCCGATGATCAG